>Ga0308163_10001127_pt1 | contig 32633 bp, 40 predicted proteins | sample PhyTR1_FD_201037 | JGI IMG/M metagenome (GOLD analysis project Ga0308163, IMG submission 201037) | Phyllosphere microbial communities from UC Gill Tract Community Farm, Albany, California, United States - DLSLT.R1 | ecosystem: Host-associated > Plants > Phyllosphere > Unclassified | place: USA... | reverse complement strand
GCCGTGTCCAGGTTGAAGTAATACGGCTCAATCTTCGGATCGCGCGGCTGAATGATCATCAGATGCGGGAACGGCTTCACCGCCTCCGGCGCCGGCGTGGCCTCCACGGCAAAGGAACTGGTGGGCACGATGTTGGCCAGCGCCGGGCTGACCTTGCCGGCGACGTTGTTGATCGCCGTGGCCGCCTTACCCGCCTGTTCCTTCAACGTACCCAGCCGATCCTGCACTTCAGCCGCCGCGCGGGTGGCGCGGCCGTACACCGCCGCCACCTGACCGACCTTGACCTGAGCCGCGTCGACGCCGCGCATCACCCGCTGAAGCTTGGCGCCGATGGCCGGCCCGACGAACGGGATGTTTTCCAGCTCGGACGCGGCGCCGGTCAGTTCGCGGATCGCGCCATTGACCGGGGACAGCATGCCATCCGCGCTACGCCGCCCGGTTTCCGCTGCATCCACCAGATACTTCAGACTTGATTGCATCTGCTCCATGTAAGCCATGAAACCTCCTTAGACATGGGGTTCGTCGTACAGCTTGGCGGCGTTACTCCTCGCCGCGTCCGCCATCATTCGCTGCATGTGCGGCATCAGATCCTGCGCCAAGGTTTGCGGGTCTTTGACATCGCCCTGCACCGTGACCGGCATGCTCAGTGAATACTGAAACTGCTGATCCACCTTGGCCGGCTCCGGCTTCGCCGCCTCCTTGGGCTGGATGGCCATCGCCGCCGACTTGAGCGGCGCCGTCACTGCCATCGAGCGCGCGACATCCCCCAACACCGGGCCTTGCTGCGCCGCTGACGCCATCATGAGCGGCGTGGTCGGCACCGGTGCCTTTGCCGTTTGCTCGGGCTTTTCATCCTCACCGCCGAACAGCGACTTACCCAACGATCCGCCCAGCGCCGCACCGCCCTGACTGCCCAGGTAAGCACCGATCATGCCGCCGATCGCGGTGCCAATGATCGGCACAACCGAACCGATGGCGGCGCCTGCTGCTGCACCGGCCATGGTGCCGGCTAGGTTGCCGGCAGCCGAACCGTAACCTTCGGCTTTTTCGTCCTTGGTCTTGGCGTTTTGAAAGGTTTCAAAAGCCATCGCGCCGGACTCCAGCAGCGTGCCGCCAGGAATGACCTTGGCCGCCTTGCCGACCTTACCGACGGTTCCTGCGACGACGCCGAGCTTGGACAATGCCCCAGGAACTGAAGGGACTGATGGCGATGGGATCGAAACAGGGGGACGTGAAACCGGAACAGGTGGACGAGGCACAGATGGGCGAGGCCCCCTCGAACTCGGCAACGACCGGCGCCGAGCGCTGCGCCTTGACCCACGTCCACGTCGGCGCGATTCGCCCGACGCATCCACACCGCCCCCTATAGCGCCGGCATTGACGACGAAAACCTTCTGGACGCCGTCGTTACTCGCATCATTTGCAGCGCCAAGGCCACCGCCTGTTGCCGCTTCCTTCACCCGCGAAACAACATCCAGGCCAGTCGCTACCAGATCAAGCTCACCGGAATTTTTATTGCGGGTTTCGCTCCCACCCCGACCACCGCGCGACCCACGCGCAAGGTTTAGCAGCCCCTTGCTGATCTTGATCGTGCTGAAGATACCTTTTAAGGCGATCAGCCCCGCCCCGACCGTGGCGATACCGGCAACCACCCCGGGCGCGCTATCCGTCAGCGACGTAATGCCTTTAGTGACCTTGGTCAACGACTCGGCCACGGTGTCCGTCACCGGGCGCAGCGCATCGCCGATGCTGCGCATGGCGTCATCCATCGACTGGGCCATTTCCGCCCATTTCTGCGATGAAGACTCGCGCCGCTCGGCGAGGTTCTTGTCGAGGATCCCGGTCGCGTCACGCGAATCGTTTTTGAGCTGGCTGTACAGCGCCTTGTTCTGCATGTAGGCCGACAGCGCGGCCTTGACCTGCATGTCGGCGAACAGGTCGCCGGTGCGCAGGGATTCTTCCAGCGAGGCCATCATGGCCTTGGCCTTTTCAGGATCGGCTTGCTCGCTGATTTTTGCCGTGGCCTCGGCCATTTTCGCCGCACGCGCCGGATCGGTCGCCTGAATGTATTTCTGAGCCAGCGCCATGCTGGTCTCAAGCGTGGACATACCGTTTTGCAAACCGGTCTGCATCGATCCCTTGTAATCAATACCGGCTTTTTCGTAGGCCTTAACCGTGTCGGTCGAGCCGATTTTTCCCATCCAGTTTTTCAGGTTGTTGGCCGCTTCGTCCGAACTGCCGGCCTGCTTCATCTGCACCTGCAGCATGGCGCCCAATTGCGTCACCGCATCCAAGCCAGTGATGCCGTTGCTCGCCATGTTGGCCAGCAGTTCGGGAAACCACTTGGCCATGTCGGCCGCTTCAAAGCTGCCCGCCTGACCTTGGTAGGCGATCGCTTCCAGCGCCTGCTGCATCTGCTTGGGATCGGTGATCTTGGCGTTCTGCCCCAGGGCGTTGATCATCTTCGCCGTATCGACGCCGCTGGATCCCTGCCCCACGACAAACTTGGCCGCGACAGGCGCGTATTCCAGCGCCTTGCTCAGTTCCATACCGGCGCCGACCAACTGATTGACCACGTCGGCCACATCGTTGCGCGCCATGCCGGTGTCGCGTGAAGTGTCGATGATCTTGCGCGACATCTCCTGCTCTTGCGGCTTGTTGGCAATGCCGGCCTTGATCGCGATGTCACGCACAATCGCGCCAAAATCAGCGCTGACCTTGGTCGGTACCGCCATGGCACCGACACCGACCACCGCTGCACCCACGGCGCCCTTCATGCCCTTTACGCCAGAATCGATCTGCTCATGACCCTTGGCTTTCAGCTCGGCTTTGTTGGCCGTCTGCCCCATCGAGCGATAGGCTTTTTCCAGCTTGCCGACCTCGACCCCCTGCTTTTTCAAACTGTCCAGGTTCGAGTTCAAACGGTTGAGTAATTTGGACGCACCGGCCGCGCCGGTGTCGTGAGCCTTTTTCCATGCTTCGCGCAGGCGGATGGTGTCGCCAATCGTGCGCTGCAGCACCCGCGCTTTGTTGCCTTCAGCCTCAAGGCGCTTGATGCGCCCGGTCACGTCCTTGAACGCAGAGCCGACCGTGGAACTGACGGCGCCGCCGATCACCAGCCCGAGGGCGATTTTGTTTGCCATGTGATGGCCCCCATGTGCCCAGCACTACCAAGGCGGCTCAATCCGTGAGCCACCACACCATTTCCGCAAACGGCATCGACTGGATCTCGGCGGCGGAAAATCCGGTTTCCGCCGCCAGACGTTTCGCCGCCGCCTTGATAACGCTGGGGTTAAAGCCCGTCGTCGTTGTCCATGCGAAAATAGCCGGCCTGCAAGCGGTTAAAATCCACCAGCTTCAGCCCCTCCAGATCCACGACAGGCGCACCGGACAACGCAGCAAACAACACCAGCTCGCGCTGCTCATCATCACCACCGACTTCACGGTTGGCCGCCCGCACGTCGCCCACGGTCGGCGAACGCAAGGCCAGCTTATCGACGGTCACGCCGTTGATTTCACTCGGGCACGACAGTGTCACCAGCACCTGGTCGGTGGTCAGCGACAACCACGCCGGCATTGATTTCGAATAATCGGTTTTCGGTACCAGGTGCGAATACGCCGTTTGCACGCGGCGATAATCCGTCAGCTTGAGGCCTTCCAGATCCTTCAGTCCGACTTCGGCGAGACCGGCGAACAGCATCAGTTCGCGCTGTTCGTCGTCGCCGTTGGCAGCACGGTCTGCTGCGCGCACCTCACGCACGGTCGGGTTACGCAGGTTCAGCGTCTCGACGTCGATGCTGTTGGCTTTGCTTGGCCGGGTCAGAGTCACGACCGCGCCGAGCGCACTGAGCGACAGCCAGGCCGGCAGGTTTTTAGCGATTGCTTGAGTCATCTGGATCTATTCCTTACAGGCCGAGCGCGTTGCGCACTTCGAGCAGTTGGTCTTTGCCGTCGATCACCTGAATGCCGGCGACCATGTCGATTTCGTACATCAGGCGCCCGTCAATTTCGAGCTTGTAGTACGTGACCGAAACGGCGTGTTTGATCTCGGCCGCATCACCGGCTTGCCAGTCCCCCGGATCGACCTCTTTGAGCCGACCGCGCAGGGTGGCAACGACTGCCGTTACCGCGCCCTTCTGGCCCTTGAAGGCACCACGGAACGTGGCGTTGAACGCGGTGCTGTCAGCCAGGCCGAAGTATTTGAGCGACTCGCGGCGCACGCCCTTGGTGACAAACGAGGCTTCCATTTTCTCAAGCCCCTGATCCATCTCGATGGGGCCGGCCATGCCACCCCCACGATATTCGTCAGTCTTGGTGGTCAGCTTGGGCAGCGTCAGGCTGGGGACGTCGCCGGAGAAGTTCACGCCGTCGACGAACAGGTTGGTGTTGTACAAAGTCTGAGGAATCATTGGTTACGCCCCCTTAGGCTGCTTCAAGCACTTCGGTCATGTACTGATCGGTGACTTCGAAAAGGAAATTCGGGTTTTCGGCCGGCGGCACGTCGGTGAAACGGATGCGCCAATACACCTTGCCCTGCGCGATCTGGCTGGCCGTGTTCAGTTCGGTGTCGGCAAACACTTCAAAGTTGATGATCGCGCCCTGAGCTTTCAGGTCGCGCAGGAACGCTTCCAAGCCGTCAGTCACATCCTTGACATAGGTCTTGGTGATCGGGCGGTCGACCGCCCATTTGTGCCCCGCCTGCACCGCATCCATGATGATGAACAGCGTGCGAACGCGGGTGACGAATGCCCACTTCGGATCGCTCGACAGCGTGCGGTTACCCCACAGGCGGTAACCGTCGTCGCGAATGATCGTGGTGATATTGGCGTTGTTGAGCAGGTTTGCCCGGCAGGTCTCGTCGCCGTCCAGGTACTCGACCGCGCGGCCGGTACCGGTGATGCCGGTCAACTCCTTGTTCGACGGCGACGCCCAGAAACCGTATTCAGCATCCGTCCACGCAAACAGGCCTGCTGCCCAAGCCGAGCCGGGGGCGTCGACCGTCGAACTGGTGACGGTGTCCCAGTACTTGACGCCCGGGTCGACCATAAACAGGTTGCGACTGCCGAAGTTATCGGCGTAGGCCATGGCGGCCTCGTCGGTGGTGCCAGGGCCGTCGATGATGCCGATGGCGCGCAGTTTCTGCGCCAGGCCGTCGAGCGCCGTAGCCACCGCCTGAGTCGCGGTGTGGCCCGGTGCGATCAACAACCGCGGCTGAGCATTGAACAGGCTTTTACCGTCGAGCAGCGCCTGCAGGCCGGTACGCTGACCCGAGACCAGTTCACCGCCAATGATCGCTGAGGTCTGCAGCGCCGCGTCCTCCAGCTTGGGCACGCCGATGGCGACGATCACCGCCTTGGCTTTGACGTAGATCGCCTTACACGCCTTGGTGATTGCCGAATCGGCGCCGAAGGCGGCAATGGCTTCGCGCTCGGTGGTGATCAGCTTCAGCTCACCGGCCTTGGCGGTACCGCCACCGAGCACGCCTGGCGTGAAGGTGTCGCACAGACCGATGATCGACGACGACGGCAGCGAGATGGTGCGCGCACCAGTGTCGACCGAGGTGGTCGTGACGCCGTGGAAAAAACTCATAAGGGTCAGTCTCCAGAAACGAAAAAGCCCCGCATAAGCGAGGCTGTGAGGGTGTTGGTGTTACGCGTAACGGAATGAAAAACGCCCCGTCAGTGAGGGGCGTTTAGGTGGGTTGTGCTGACAGCCAGGTCGGCGCCGGCGGCCGGTGTTCGGCGAGCGGGAATTCCCCGCCTTGCGGCCAGTCGCGCAAGAGGCGCCGGTAGTCTTGCAACTGAATGTATTGCTCTGCCGTCAACGTGGTCGACCCGCTGCCTTCCAGCTCGTCGCGGTGACGTGCTACCACGCTATCCGTCTCAGCCAATCGCAGATCCCGCCAACCACGCTCAGCCGCAGCCAGCTCATCAGCACTTGGCGGCGGCGGATCAATCGCCATCGGAAACCCGGCAGAGTCGGGGACAATCAGCTTCCCGTTGCTTTCGGCAAGCAATAACGCCTGATGCTGCTCATCGGTGATTTCTTTTGCGCCTTCTGGAACCTTACAGCCGGGACTGCCTATTTCACCGTGAACTAAAGGGTCAAAAAAGCCACCGCGGATGGCATCAATACGACAGTAATACTTGCTCATGCTTAATACCCGATTGCGATGTAGTCAAAGTAGAAAGCGGGGTTAGCCCCTCGGGAAATGGTGGCGCCAGATTTGTCCCTCCCATTATGCGAGTACGCACCGCCACCGGTTTGCCATGGCGAAAGCACCAGGGCAACACAGACATTCGGAAACGACACCGGAAATGTCAGCGGAATCGTTGCTGAAGTCGAACCGTTCGCGATATTCCCCACTTTGATCATCAGCCCCGGAAGCTGCTGACTAGCGGCAGTTGCCGCTAGAACAGCGGCAAAGTCCGCGTTTTTCGCGAGGCTGGCCGTGGACTCAAGCACAGTCCACTGGTAAGGCCCGGTCGCCACAAACTTGGCCGACTGCCCCAACTTCATGGCGTACGTCGTATTTAGCCCGCCGGACTGATCCTGAATGGTTGCGCCGCCCGAGGCGGTCACCGTTCCACCGACCGACGTACAGAACACTGTGAAACTCACACCCGTGGTTGGAACCCCAATTACGGACGGGGCCAGCAGATTCAGACTGTACGATCCAACCGAGTTAAACCAGAGAAGTGCCCCCATGTCCGTTAGCGCCAAGTTACGGGAAGCCGAAATAACCTGAAAAGATGCGTACCCGTTCAAGGCCTTTTGCACGAATTCAGTGGTTGCGAATGCCTTACTGTTATCGAACAGCGGTTGCGTAACGAAGTGCGGCCCGCTCATCGTTCCCGCGAAGCGCAGCAACACCGAGCCACCGACAAGCCGCCACTGATCCTGTAGCCGGATGAATTCAGCCGTGTCACCCAATGCCAGCAGCAACGGCCCAGTAATGCCGGTCGAGGTGTACACCACATCGCCCGCTGCCGCCACGACGTTCAGCCCGCCGACACCGGCGCAAACCAGCGTGATAGTCGCACCTTGGGCCACACCGAGCGTCGGCGGCAACGTCGCCATGAGCTGCGCCGCACTGGAAAAACTGTGAAGCCCACCGACGTGCGTGGCGGTAAGCACCAAGCTCGCGCTGTTCGTAGTGAACCCGGAAAACTCGACCCCGCGCCGTTTCAAGAACTCCGTCGTCGGAATCGACTTACTGGCGTCGAATTGAACCGGGGTTGGTGCGGTCGGGTTGCCGGCAAAACTTGGCGAGAGCAACCGGGCAAGACCGGCGGTGATGTCTTGAAACGTCAGCGGGGTCGTGCCCACCACAATCGTGCCATCCGTCACCAATTGCCAAATGGTGTCCGCCTGATTCGCGCCAACCTCGACCGCCACCGTCAGATTCGGGGTGACCTTCGCGCTATTATCAGCATCCTTGGCCCGCGTCCAGGCACCGACGGCAACGACGTAGGGGCCGTTATCCTTAGCAACCGCTTGATTCTTCACCAGAACCCGGTCGCCGGCATTCAGCGAAACGCCATCCACCACCTGCAAACCGGTCAGCGCGATGTTGGCCGTCGTGGCCGCGCGCACTGACTGCTTGCGGTCGAGCTTGTCCAGCTCTTCCAGAATCCGCGTCTCGACGAATTCCCGTGTGGCCAGCACCACGGACGGATCGATCTTCAGCGTGATGCTTGCGTTACTCGTAACGACCATGTTCATTCGCACAACCTGCGTGCGGCCCGAGCCTTGCGACAGTAGTGGCTTGAAGCTCGGCGCGCAGTTGGCCACCGCCACCAGATCACCGTCCGAATCGTACAAACCCAACTCGCGAATCCAGCGCCCGCCTTCATCGGCGGGAATGATCTGCTCGGCAATGATCACGGCCGAGTTGACCGGGTCAATTCTGAGCTGGTTTAGCGGCCGACGCCGCCACTCGTTGATTAGCTTGGTTTGGGAGGCTGAAGGAACGGGGTTAGGCGGGTTTTCAATCCCGGTCGGGTTAGCATCCCCCACGCCCATCTCGGTGATCTTCCAGGCAACGCCGAGCGCGTCGGCGTTCGCCTGCTTGGCCATCCCCACGTTCGTGAGGATCGCAAAAAATTGCGAATTCGCATCAATCATAATAAACGTCCAGGGTGTCTATGGAGTGTTCGCGACCGACCACGCCAAAGCTGCCAGTGACCTCGATGTCACGCATGACGGGTGGGTAAACGTCGATTTCGTCGCCTTCGTAGAGGGACACAGCGATATTCAGATCGCCTTTTGTTTCGAGGCTAATGGCCAGCCCGGTCAACTGACGACTGACGGGCTTGGCGTCGTCGATCAGGCGTTCAAGCTCCTGATACATTTCTTCGGTGATACCGGTGTCGAGGACTCCGACCTTCAGCGCGAAGGTGCCCGGCACGCCCTCGGGCAAGGTCTGGAACCACTCGACGATCTCGATCAGGTAGCCAAGCGGCTCGACCACGCGGCGCAATGCGCCGATGGTGCCCTTGTGCTTGTGGATGTAGTACGACGCCCTGATTGCCGCGCGTTTGGTCGCCTCCGTCCACCGGTAGTCCCAGCGATCCACCGACCATGCCCACGCCAGATGCGGCAGCAGATGCACCGGACAGGTATCAGCGTTGTATAGGTCGCGCAGTGGGACAATCGTCTTTTCGAAAAACGCGGCCTCCATGGCCCGTTCCAGTTGCGTGCTGTTGAGCGGCAGTAGACTTTTCATATCAGCCCGCCAACCTTACGCTGTAGTGCGTACAAAACGCCGCCTGCGCCTTGGTCGGGGCCAAGTCCTGCCACCCGACCAACTCAACCCGGGCAACGCCGGCAACGTGCAACTGAGCGTCAACAGCGGAGCGGGCGACCTCGACGCCCAGCCGCTTGCGTGGATTGATCCAGCCGGCCAATCGGTTTTTCGCTTCGGCCAAACTGGCATCCGCTTCCGGGCCGGCGCCGGTCATATGCAAGATGGCGTCAATCTCGTAGCGGATCACCTGCGCGCTCTGCACGGTCACCCGATCACCGACCGGTCGAACGTCATCGTCATTCAACGCAGCGGCCACTGTCCCCAGCAGCTCCGGCGGCGCTTCGCCTTCCCCGTCTAACCCCAGCACCGTTACCGTAACGTAGCAAGGCGCCGGGCTTTCAGCCGTGGCATCCGCGACCAACCCCGAGGCATTACGCGCATGCAGGATGTAGCTGTTACGCGGGCCGGCCGTAGTCAAACCTTCATAGGCCAACTGGATGCGCTCGCGAAACGGGTCGTCGTCTTCCATGACCTTGGGCACCGGCGGCACAGCCAGCAGATCCTCAGCCTGAATGACCAGGCGCGTCAGATTGACGTTGGCCCCCAAGTGATCGAGGTCGCCGCGAATGGCATGTGCCAGCAACAGCGCCTTGCCGGCGTCATTAACGCGGGCGCGATTACCGACCTTGTTGTAAGCCCCGACTTCAAGCACTTTGACCACGGGATCGCTTTCCAGCGCGGCCGTCCAGTTACCACCCATGTACCCGCGAAACACGCTCAGCCCGTCCTGATAAACCTCTTCGAAGTCCAGAGGCTCCAGCACGGTCGGCGCTGGCAGCGACGACAGATCTACGGTACTCATGCGGCCACCTCCAACGTGACGCTGTCGCCCAGGTACTTCCCGACGATTTGCAAATTGATTTGCCCGCCAATGACGGAAATGACGCGCACCTGATCCAACTTCAAACGCGGCTCCCAGCGCCCCAGAGCGCGGGCAACCTCAGCCTGTACGGCACTTTTCCAGCCTTCGTTGATGGGTAAATCGACAAACCGCCGTAGCTTGCTGCCGTACTCCATACGGTGCCGGCGACTGCCCAGCGGCGTGCTCAAGATGTCGGCAATGGATTGCCGCAGATGCTCGATGCCGGATATGGGTAGGCCGGTGTGGCGATCCATTCCGATCATCGATGTCACTCCTTGAACGGCTCGTATTCGTCGCTGGCTTTCAGGAACTTGACCGCTTCGGTGTCGGAGGCCGGCACCACGACCGTCGACTTGTCGACCGGATAGGAACGGTCAGTACCAGGTACGATCACCAGCCGCGACGTGTAGAGCTTGTCGCGGAACTTCAAGAACTCGGGCGATGAGAACGTTGAGGATGCAATTGCCGGTTCCGAGGACGCTTGCACCTCAGTGACGGTCGTATCGATCTTGGCCATGTATTTCTCCAGGCATGAAAAAGCCCGCAATGGGCGGGCTGTCGTGAATGAATTAATGCGTGTGGTGGTTACTGTTGCCGGTGGCGTCAATGATCGCGCCGGCGCTGGTGATGCCCTTGGTGACGTGCAAAGCACCTTCGATCATCACCGCCGCTTTCAGGTTGATGTTGCCGGTGGTCACGCTCACGGCGCTATCGGTTACAACCGCTTCCGTGCTGGCCACTTTAATGCTGACCGTGCCGCTCGGCAGGGTGATGGTGTAGCTCTTGGCCTGCCAGTCGTAGATCAGCGAGCCGCCATCATCAAAACGCCAGACCTCGACATGGTCGCGGTTGTCTGGTGGGGGACCGGCATTGCCATACAGGCCCGGTACAAACGTGCCTTGCGACACGTCACCGCTTGGGCTGATCAAACTGCCCTGCTCGCCCAAAGACGGTGCCCGCCAGTGCCTGGCCTTGCCCGCGGCGATGCTGTGCCACCGCACCCAAGCGCTGACCCATTCACTGCCATCCGACACGCGACATACCGGCGGCGAAGCGGAAAGATCCACCGCGACCACATAGCAAGCCTTGACCGCCCCGGCGATCATCCGGTCGTGCTGGGCACTCGCGTAGCCACTCACACACCCTCCGCAGGGACAAAGTCCTCTTTGGCGTCGTTGTTGAATCCAATGAGCAACATGCCCGGCGGCTCGTCAGGCCAGAGCCATTCCTCCGGGCCGAGATAGACTTGCTGAGTCCACTCCACCAGCCACACGGTGTATCCATCCAGGTGCGGCTGGGTCCAGTCCTGCAGCGATTGCACAAACTCGGCGGGTTCAACTGCCAACCCCCACGTCTGCGAACGCAGCAGCACCGCCAACTGCGTCGCCAATTGCACGGCCTGTTGATGGTGGTGCGGCTTGATCGGGTCAACAATGATCCGAGCCTCGAACTTGCAGACCAGCGAGGTTTCGCCGGTGCCGATATCGGTACCCGGCTCGATCTCGGCCACCTCCAGAAACACCGCTGGCAGCAACACGCGATCCTTAATGTCTGGCCAGGCTGTGACAGCCTGCACCCCCGGCAAGTGAGTACGGAGATGCTGTTCTACTGCTCGATAAAGCTGGTCAAGGCTGAAGGGTTCGTCAGACATTGCCGATCCTCTTTAGGTATTTCTGCAGCTCAAAGTTGAGTTCCTGTTTGAGGATCTCCAGCAGGCGCTCATCCGCTTTTTTTACCCAGCTTTCGAAGTGCGGTCGGGCTTGCTCCAGCGATACCTTGGCCTTGGCCAGCGGGAAACGACTACCGTTTTCGGCGACCCAACCCGAACTCGGCCCGCGACCGGGTGACACCGTGCTGTCGGGGTAGTCATCCGCGTTGAAATGCTTGCTGGCCGTGCGTATCCAGATGTCGGGTTTGTTGCCGTAGACCTTTTTGAGAAAGGCACCTTGGTAACGCCGCCCCGCCACTGACACGCCGCTGCCGCTTTGCCGCGCCCGGCCGATCCGGCTGGACTCGATGGCGTTCAAACCGAACCACAGTTTGCCGCTCGCGGCACCGCCGGAAACCGGATAGCTGCGCAACCGTTGACGCACTGCCGCTACAGCGATGCGCTCTGACCGGCTGACCGCTCGGGCGATGTGCGTGCGCAACCAGCCCAACGTTTTGTTGATCGCACGCCGATGCGCCGCCGCAGCCGCTTTCGGTACCACCTTGGCAAAGTCCTGAAACGCCTGAAAGTCTGCGGCCGAGGATTGGATGGAGATCATCCCGCCCCCGGCCGAGGGTTTGAAATAGCTACCGACACTCATGGGCGTAACCTCAGAATCAGGGCGACCAGGCCGTCACCGCTCGGTTCAAGCTGAATCAGGTCGTAGTCGCCGCCGCCATCCAAGGCAGGCAGGTCAACGCTGACCAGCATGCCCTGTTCCAGACCTTGCGAATCGCTGACGCGGATCTCGAAGCGCGGCTCGCGCAACCCGGTGTTGAGCTTGCCGAACTTGGGTTGCAGCCAGGGCGCGGCGAACATGCCGAACACTGGCTCGTCGCGACCCTCGATCCGCGCGGTATCGCCCAGCGTTTCGAACACCACCGCGTCGACCTCGGCGATCAGATCGCGAAAACCCACGGTCAGAGTTCCAGCAGGATCTGGGCGCGCGGTCGAGTGCAAAGATGCAACGGGTTCGACTGCGCCTCTCCGGCCATGCCTTTGTTGAAGGGCAGCGGCTCGATCATGCTGTAGTACGGAATGCCCTGAGTGTTGACCGTTTCCATGTAGTCAGCCGGGGCAAACACCGAGATGTACAGATCCGGCACGCCTTCGGGAACCAGCAGCGCCTTGTCGTCATGGACAAAGGAAACTCCGGCCACCTTGCCACGGTAGCGCTCCCAGATGATGCCGCCGAACTCGAAGCTTTCCCGGGCATCACCACGCAGCGCGGCCGCTTGCTGACTGTTGAGGTAGGTTTCTTTTACCGAAGGGTGGACGATGAACTTGTTCCAGAAGTTTTTACCGCAGAAGGCGCGCGAGCCAGTACTGGTCACGCTACCCAACGCATCCTCCTGCATATCCAACGCCTCGCCGCATTGAACCCGCAGCTCAGTCTCTGGATCCGCCAGTCCCATGGACATCCTTTGACGCTTCACACCGAAGCGGTCATAGAGATCCAGCAGTACGGTTTTGCCATCGGCGTCGAGGATCTGGCCATTCAGTGCGCCCATACGCTGGAATTCGTGCGTGGCGTCCAACTGGCGCCGCGCCTTAGCCAGCCGCGCATTGACCACGTCCTGCACCGCTTGAAGTTCGGTACGAGTACCGAAGGCGCGAATGCCTTGGATCTCATCCGCCTTGATGGTGAAGCGCTCAGGCAGGTGCACGGTGTTGAACGGGATCAGGTTGCGCTTGCTGGCCGCGACCACCAGGCCAGAACCACCACGCTCGCCAGCAGGCACCAGTGCCAGGGTGTCGCCGTCCTTTTCAATCTGCACGGTCAGGGTGGTAATGCCTTCCTCGCGAAACAGACCCAGAGCGCTGATGCGCCCTGGCAGGTAGGGTTGATCATTAAGTGCAGCGGTCAGCGAGGTAACGGTAAACGCTTCGTCGTCAAAAATGGCGATATCGGCCATGGGTACTCTCCAGAAACGAAAAATCCCGCACGCGGCGGGATGCATATAAAAGAACGAAACGCGTTAGCGGACGATCAGCGAATGTGCGGCCAAAGCTTTCTCGGCAGCCAGATCGAGGCCGGTCAAGTGCGCTTCGCTGACTTCGGCCAGCCGCACCACGGCGCGACCGCGACGCACCACGTCGGATTCGCCGAGCGGGCCGTAGAGAATTGCGACAGCGTTTTCAGTGCCGTCCTCTGCCGTTGGGTTGTACGGTGCGAATTCGCCGGAGGCGGTCACCAACCCGAGAATTTGTCCCGGCCACAATGCTGGACCCGCCGCGACATTGATCGCTTCACGCGAAATGGTGCCAGCGCCCTCGGATAGCAGGAATTCACCTGCGTGCATCGGTTCTTGTTTGATGGTCATGCTCGTGCTCCTTTCGCGCCGTGCGCGGTTCCAGTTTGAGCCGCTTGGCGAGCAGCCCAAATCGAGTTGGGGTCAGGTTGTTTGGTCAGCACCTTGGGTGCCGGGTCGTCCGCCAGCGGCAGACTGTTGTCGATTTCAAAGCCCTTACCGCTGGTGACAATCTTGTCGAACAGACGCGCCCGCACCGCCGGCGCATCCAGACCTGCCGCGACATACTCGGCGCTGAATTCAGGCAGCCGCGCGGCCACGCAGAGGTCGTTAATCGCCTTGGCGCGTGCCAGGCCGGCCAAAACGACCTCTTCACTTTCAAGCTGGGTGGACTTGAGCAGCGGCTCGATCAGGTTGCTGATGCCCGCAGCCGTGCAGCGCTGAGTGACCATCAATGCCAACTTGGTCGAGTCGACTACAGGCGGCACCAGCGGCGGATCGACAGGATCAAGATCCGGATCCGGTTCGGGTGCCTCGTCGAGCTGCGCTACCAACTCAGCCGGAGCGTGCTGGAACCGTTGCAAGACCGCGCCTTGACCTAGGCAGGCTTTGACCTTGATGCCGTCGCCGACTTCGTCTGCAAGACCAAGAGCCACTGCTTCGTTGGCAGTCAGCCAGGTTTCGGCATCAACCATTCGCCGCAGCTCGGCCTCATCGATGTCGGGCGCCTTGGCCTTATAGGCCGCGATGATCGCCTCCAAGGTTTGATCCAATACGTCAGCGACCCGGCGGAAGTCCTCGGCGCCCCCGCCTGCATAGGTGTATGGGTTGTGAATCATCAACATGGCGTTCGCCGCGATGACTACGCGGTGGGCACCGCACACAGCCACACTGGCGGCACTCGCCGCCAGTGCATCGATCCGGCCGGTGCAGCGCTCGCCCAGCCGCGACAGCGCGTTGTGCATGGCCAGCCCGTCGAACAGGTCACCGCCGATACTGTTGAACGCGGCGACCACCGGCGACACACCGTCGTCCATGGCGCGCAGATCCTGCACGAACTGATTGGCAGTAATGCCCCACGCGCCGATCTCGCCATAGACAAAGACTTCGATCACTCGCTCGGTGGACTCGCCGCTGGCATGAACGGCGTACCAGGTCTTGTCCTTAACCTCGACGCGTTTGCCGGCGCGGTTGTAAATACGCGGTTTCGCGCGCTTGCTCATGGTTGCTCCTTGTCGTCGGTGTCTTCGACGGCATCCAGGGTGTTGTAGTTGAGGCCCAATAAGGTGGCGCGTGCCAGATCAGCAGCGTTTTCCAGATCGACCGTTTCGGCGTCGTAGCCAGTGCGCAAAACCATCTCGCTACGCGACGAAAAACCGGCTCTAACCTCCATCGCTCGCGCCTGCACGTCCTGTACTGGCTGGATGTAGGCCCAGCCTTGTGGCACCCAACGGGTACGCAGGTAGTGGCGGCGTTTCTGTGCGTAATCGTCCAGCACCAGGACGCCAGACAGCACCGCCATGTCCATCCACGCCGCCCGTACAGGACGGCAGAGCTGATGCACGTACACGCTGAATTGCAGTTGTTCCAGACGGCGCCGAAACTCGTTGAGCACCACCCGCAGCGCTCGGTCGTTGATTCCGCGCATGTCGCCGGTGAGGATCTCGTAAGGCGTACCCGACCCCGCTGCAGCAGCCATCAGTTGCTGCCGCATGAAGTCCGGGTAGTTGTTGCCGGCGTCTGGCGGTTTGGAGAACTCAACCTCCTCACCTGCCCCCAGTTCCTGCATCGTGCCGGGTTCGAGCGCGACCATCGGGGTGAAGCCGTCTCGGTCCAGATCGAGCGGCTGACCGGTCACCGGATCTCTGGGAAGAGGTCCCGAGTCCGGCGCCGGACGCTTGATGAAACCCGCAAACAGGTTGGCCACTTCCTGACGGAACAGCACCGCATCGTCGTAGTTGTCCAGACTGCGCAGGCGTTTGAGCACCGGCGACAATCGCGGCACACCGCGCAACTGGCCCGGTTCCACCGGTTCGAAAATGTGCAGCACCTGAGCCGCCGGCACGCGGACCAGCTGGTTGTAGACGGCGTTCAGCGAGGCTGCATCGCGCGGATGCGACAGGTACATCCAGTACGCCACCCGCTTGCCGCCGGGGGTGAACTCGATGCCGGCGCGGATGACGTTGCCGTTCTTGGTGCTCTCGAATTTGTCGTGCGGCACGAATTCCGGCGCGAGGATCTGCAGCTGCAGCGGAACGGCCAAGCCTTCATCAAGTCCGCGCGGACGCAACCGTACGAAGCACTCGCCCGAGGTTTCAACCGTGCGTGCTACCAGCGCCTGCTGGCCGTAAAAGTCGGTGCGATCATCCGCGTCCGACTCATCGACCCAATCCCCCCACAGCTCCTGCAGTAGCTTGCGCAACGCATCGTCATCAGTCGTCGGCCGAGGGGTGATGCCCGTGCCGATCAGGTTGCTGACGCGCTTGTCAATGACGTTGAAGGCGTAGGGGTCGTTGCGAACCGCCGCCCGCGAGCGCGACCGCAGATTGCGCAGGGCGGGAGTGTTGATGCTGTTGATCCCGTTGTCGGGAGCGTCCCAGCCAGTGGAGCGGCGCCCTTCTCCAGCGCCTTCGTAACTGGCCTTGATGTTGGACGGCAGGACAAATCCGTTACGGGTCAGCGTTGGGAAGTGTCGGGCCATCAGACCCCCTTTCCTGCGTGGTACAGCCGGACCACACGTGAGCGTGGCCCGGCGGCGCTGGCAAGCGACGAGCGTATTTCTTCACGCGCCTTGAGCAGTTCATCGACCGTGCGGTATTCCACGGTACGGTCGGTGTAGCGCACAGTTTTCTCACCGCGAGCAATGGCCGCCTCAACCGCGTCGAGGTGCTTCTTTGTAAAGGACATATCAGCGTCTCTTTAGATAGCCGCTGGCAGAACTGCGGCGTTGAGGGGGTGCTGCCGGTCGCGATTGTGTAACCGGTGCAGCGGGTGGTGCGGGCTGGGCTTGGCGTACAGCAGCGGGCGCCGGTGTTTGCTCAGCATCAAGTCGCTCGCCCTGAACAGGCTTGATGTTCAAGGCATCATCGAACAAGCCGGACTGGGCCAGGGCTTGTCGCACCCTGTCCCAATCGTGTTCCTGGTAACGGTTGATGCCGAGGTAATGCGCCATAGCGAGGCAGTACACCATTAGGTCGAGCGCTTCGTTGCGCTCAGCCTTGCCCTTCACCCATTCGATGCGCTTGTGCCCGCGCACGTAGCGGACGACTTTGCGCTCGGCGACGCATTGGGCGAAAAACTCGTCCGGCAGATCGTTGGCAAAGTGCAGCGATCCCGGCCCGTCGGGGAATGGATAGCGGTTGTAGATCCAGTCTTTGGCGGTGTCAGTGCCGACGAACCACAGCTCGGCGCCGTTGCGTTCGGTCTGGCCTTTCCACGTCACGTCAACCATGGACGGGCGCTGTGCAATCACCGGTCTACCAGGCTTGCTTGCGCCCTTGATGGCGAAGATGTTGCGCCAGCGGCGAACGCGGCAGAACTGGTAAACCTCATCGGTGTGATGACCGCCGGAGTCGACACCCACGGCGAGAATCGCTAGACCCACACCGCAGGGGTGCCGGTAACGAGCCTTGAGTTTCTCGTCCAGCACCGCCCAGGTGCGTTCGTCTGCCGGGTCGCCCCAGATGATCTGGTGGTCAACAACCCACCGCTCCATGCCGACGCCGAAGCCCATCACCATCAGTTCTAGACGATTGGCCTGAACGTCGACGGCGCCGGTCAGCATCAGCACACCGGCCGGCATCGTACCGAGGGTGTAGCTTTCCAGCCGCGCCCGAGCGATCAGCACTTCCGCCTTGGTCTGTTCAAGTGCGCTGTCCCATACCTTGGCCAGACGAGTGTTGTAGAACACCTGCATCAAACTCGTGTCGCCTTGGGCCTGAGCTTTCTTGGCGTCTTCAAACTCCTCGGCAAGGCCGGCCCAATCCATCCAGCCGGTCGGCGAATACAGCGCGTTGAGATGAAAGCCAACAGTTTTTCCGTCGCCACCAGCATGAGCGCGCCACTCGCCTCGAGCGAGCATGTCGCTCTTGTGGTGTTCCTCAATTAGAACGTCGCACTCGGGTGCTGCGCACTCGTAATGCACAGTTCTGAGGTCCTTGCTGTAGTGCAGCCGCTCCCATTCCAGCACCTGCATATGACCGCAGGTAGGGCATGGTACGTAGTAGTAGCGCTGGTCGCTGGATTCGAACAGGTCGGCGATCCGCGAGGCGCCTTTGATCGTCGGCGAGCTGGAGAAGTAGATCTTGGCGTTGCGACCGAAGTTGGTCGCCCGCGTCTCTGCCAGCTTGATGGGATCACCCTCCTGGCCGACGTCATTCTCCCAGCGGTCGACTTCGTCGCCGTAGATATAACGCGCCGACAGCTCCGAAAGGTTGGCCGCAGAACCGGCGGTGGTGACGTACAGCGAGCCACCCTCGAATTCCTTGGTGTCCATCGTGTTGCGTGCGTCCCGCGAGCGGGTGGACGCGACCCGCTCGCGCAGAACGGGAGTGGCCTTGATTGTCTTGCTGATCCGTCCGGAAACCCGCTTGGACAGGCCAAGGCTGGGGAGCAGCGCCAGGATGTTTGACGGCGCCATGTGGATCAGGCCACCCATCCAGTTCAGTGCGATCTGCGTTTTCATCAACTGCGAGGCCACCATGGTGATCACGCGTCTGCAAGGGTGAGCCGGCGACAGGCAGCGCATTGGCTCGCGGGCATAAGGTGTCCGTGAGGTGCGGTACTGGCCGGGCTCAGGGGCACCGGTGTCACGCGGGATTCGCATGTACTCGTCGGCCCATTCATCGATCCAGAGATCGGGGTCTGGGCGCAGTCCACGGAAATAAGCCTCACGGTACACCTCTGCACCGTCAGGAAATTCCGTGTGCATAGGTTCAGTCCGTTGTCATGGCGTGCTCAAGATCTGCTGAAGAGAGCCGCTCGGCTTCCTCCAGCGTTCGACGGAAGGTGGCGGTCAGGTGTTTTTCGATCAGCCAAGGATCGGTCATGGCGGCGAGATCGTGGGACAGCTGTGGCAGCGGCCCGAACAGCTGATCGCGCAGCAAGCGGCCGGCGTTGTAGGCACCGGTTTCGACCGCCTCCTTGGAGACCAACGAGCCTTGGGCTTTGCCCAGCTCGATCTCCGCCAACTTGGCCATGTTGTGCTCGCGCAGGGCGCGGGCCTTCTGGAAGTCGGGGAGTTTGCCGTCGACGGTAAGCACCTGCGGCGGCGCAGCCGTGGAAGTCGGCTCGGTCTGGGTGGACAGTTGGCTGTAAACGTCACGCTGAATCCGATCCTGCTGGTGTCGTTCGGCGACGGCGGCCTTGCTGGGGTCTGCGGTGTCGCGAATCAGCGCTTCGGTGGCATGTACATCAACCTGTTTGCCGTTGGGCGAAAGCACCAAACGGTTGTTGTCTTTCAGCCAGGTGATGTAACTCGGCGACCTGCCGAGCCGGGCCGCGAAGGCACTCTTCGACAGGTAGGTTGGTTCTGTCATGAGCCCTCCTTTTTCAACGTATTTCAATGAATCCTTTCAAGATTTCAATGATTGAAATTTCAGTAAGCTGGGGGCGCTCCCGCTAACACTTTCCCGCGGGTTTCCGACCCCGTACCCTCCGAATAACCCCAGGGTCCCCGGCGGTTTCAGGCTGGCCCACCGCCATTCGGCGGGACATCGCACACGCCAAGCCGCTTGGCAGCCCAGCGTTCGTACAACCCGATGGCCACATCTGCACCTGCCATCGCAGTCAGGCAACCCAAGGCGCCCGCCGTCCAGATTGTCATGCCGGCGGCGATCATCAGCATCATCGCCGACACCCCGCACACAATGCAGGCGCCGGACCGAAGTGCCAGCCTGCGCAACAATGCCCAGCCACGCGCCCCGTCCTTGTCGGCCCGCCACATCTCTCCCGATACGCCACCGACCAGAGCCAGGACGATCACTAACCAGATTGGCATTTCTGCCAGTGCTTGTTGCTCGCTTGTCATCGCCAACCCCTAAACGCAAAAACCCGGCGCAATGGCCGGGTTTGGTGGTTGGTGCGTGCCGCTCTCTGCGGTCGCACCTATCGAAGATGACTACTTTTTACAGGTCGATTCCGGTGGCAGCAACCCAGGTTTAATGCCACCCGGTGAATAAGTGGTCAATGTGGTGTGAACGTCTAGCGAATGTAAGCGAATAACTCACCACGGCATTCTGTTGTTTCGGCGGCGTCCCATCTGTCCCACCTTTTAGAATTGAGGTGGGACGCCTGAGAGCGCCTAGATTCGGGGCTTTGCCCCACCGTCCTACTTATTTATCTATTTTCTCGTGTAAAGAGAGAAATTTATAAACACGCTTGCGCGTGAAGCGCGCGTGCATTGTGTCTGCTACGCATATGCGGGCGGGTGACGTTGCAAGGTGGGACGGTGGGACAGCCCAGCAAAGACAAGGCCCGCACCTGTCCCACTACGTCTAAACATAGTGGGACAAGGCGGGCCGGTGGGACAGCAACAGCCGGACGAAAGCCTGGGGTCACGCAGCCATCCCCATCATTACGCCGAAGATCTGCAGGTGTGCCTCATGCAGGCGCTGGTAGTACGTGTCACGGCCACAACCGCAGTGCGCGTACCGCAAGCGCATATCAACGTCGAGCGTGCAGTAATGCTCCCGCACAACCGTCACCAGCTCAGGCGGAAGATGCTTGTTCACGATCAGCTCGATGTCGAGAGAACTCTCCAGCGGCGCACGAAAGGCCCGCCGTCCACGAATCAGTTGCCCATTGCTCTCCATCATCATGGCAACCATGTTCCCCCCAGCAAGCCCCCCTTTCGAATGTTCGGAGTGCAGCTCCTGCGCCCACAACCGAAGCAGCGAATCGATCTCCTTAATCACCGAAACAAGGCTCCTCTGAAGCTTCTAATTCCAAGGCAGGCGCCTTCCCCCAGTCCGCTGGCTTTTTGTAGCCCCACAACCGCTGCCGACTCTTGGTCATTGCACCGAGCCGGAAACGTCTCCAGCCCAACCGATGCAGGATTGCACCGACACGCATTTGCTCCGGCTTACCCCAATGTCCCGGGTCGAGCTTGAGAGCCTGAGTCAGCACCTCGCTGCCGGTCGTGGTCTCACCAATCTGCGACTCTTCCAACCAGGTCAAGATTGGTGTTTCCCATTCGTCCACTACGAAGCGCTCGTCCTGCTCCTCCGCGAACAATGCCGCCTCATCCAGCGTTACCCACCAGAGGTCGCCCGCGTCGTAGCAGAAAACCGCCTCGGCCCAAAGCTGGTCGCGGATCGAGCGCAACAACTCCAGATCCACTTTGGTACATGCCACCGGCCAATAACGGCGGTTACCGGTCGCGTCCTTGAGGTATTCGTCCTGGTTCGTCGTACCCACGAAAACGCACTGGCGCGGCACGTCCATGGTGCGACGGCCGTAGCTCTCGCGATAAGTGTCCGTGGACGCCGAGAAAAACTGCTTGGCCTTGGTACTCTCGGCCTTGTTGAAGCTGTCCAGCTCGCCCAGCTCGACAATCCACTTGCCCCTGATCGCCTGAAAGCCGTCCTTGTCGCCCAGCGCGAACGGCGTATCCATGAACCACTCGCCGCCGAGAATGCTCATCGCCGTCGACTTACCTGCGCCCTGCGCACCCTCAAGGATCATCACCGAGTCAGCCTTGCAGCCAGGCTTCATCACTCGCGCCACGGCCGACAACATCCAGCGCTTGCCAACCTTGGACGAGTAGTCGGTGGCCTTCACACCCATGACATCGGTGAGCCAGCTTTCCAGACGAGGCACGCGATCCCATTCGAGCTTGCGCAGGTACTGCCGCACCGGATGAAACGCATGATCATGTGCGACCACACTGACCGCCTCGATCACATGGGACGCCTTGACCCGAAGGTTGTATTGCTGCGCGAGCCACTTCATCACCCGCACGTCATCGATATCCGCCCAGTCTCCCGTGCCGCCGCCATAAGGCGCCGCACGTAGCTTGACGAGCTTCGAACTGAAGGCGCTGTAGCTGATGACCCCAGCCCAACGTGGATCATTGGCCAGTATCAATTCAACGTTCTGCATGTGTGCGATCAGAGCGCCGCTATCGCTGCGAGCTAGTAGATCTTTCCAACCACCTGCTGCCGGTGGCTTGACCACAGCCAATACCTGACGGCGCACCGCCTCCAAACCCTCGGCGACATGCAGATCGTTGAAGTCGGTCCACTTCACTTCCCGCTCACTGGAGAAGATCGGCGCAACCACTTGGCCACCGACGATCAGTGCCGCGTTATTGGCCTTCTCTTCACCTGGGTTCCAGGCGTCGCCGTTTGGCTTCGTGGTCTTCCAGTCATCGTCCCTGCAAATGATCAGAGGGCAACCGGCAAACCGCTCGCGCATGGCCTTACACACGGCCAGCAGGTTACCCGCGTCGAATGCCACCGCCACGGTCAGCGAAGTCGCCATGTGCAGGCTGGCGCCGGTGGCGTAGCCCTCACATACCAGCACTGGATCACCTGGCTCAGCATCCGGCCCGATAAGGTGGAAAGCACCCTCTTTCGACATCCCGTAGGGCCAGTAGGACTTGTCCCGACCGGTATCTTCCTGTTTGCTCGGGTAAATCACCTGAAGCCCGACGATTTCGTCCCGCGCATTGCTCATGGGAACCAAGACTGCACCTGAGCGCGGCGCGTAGCGAACCCGGAAACCGACAATCTGCTTGCGGTCCAGATACTCGCTGCGACCCTTCTCCGGCATGCGCTGGAATAAGCCGCCCGCACGCTTCGCCGCCCGGCGCGCCGAATTGGCTACCACCTCAGCAGCACGACGTTTGCCCTCCTCCTGACGGGCGCGCATAACCTCGCGTTCTTCGGGAGACATCCGACCGGCCTTAACCTTGATCTTCTGCGTTTCGCCCGAACGCCAATCGCCGAATGAGCCGAAAATAAGCGTCTCGCCTTTCTCGGTGCGATGTTCATGGGCGACATACCAGCCGTTTTTCTCTGAGCCCTTATCCTGCGCTGTCTTGCACCGAGTGAGCTTACCGAACACCAGCGGCTGCGCTGGTAAAAGGCCGTAGTCCGCGAACTGCGCCAATACTTCATCGAGCATGACGAGCTCCCTTCAATTCCACGAGGGAAAGACAATCCACACAATGCGTGCAGCCAGGCTGCGCCACACGGCGCGCTTCAGGAATTGGCTCATCGCACTCTTCGCAGAACTGAAACGAGTGCGCCGCCAAGGCAGGTTTGGCGGCGATTCGACGTGCTGCGAGCGCTTGGTCGACACGCTCTAGAACCAGATCATTAGCGAAGTCTGCGATGTCAGCCATGGTCAGCACCTCGCGTCGTCTGGTTGACGTAGGTGGCGCGGTTGAACAATCCGAGCAGCCCCTGAATCCCACGGAACACCTGCAGACGAATCGCCGCCAGTTCTTGGTCGGTGACGACGCCGTCACCGATGCTCTTAGCCCAGGTCTCTGCCAGATCCGCCACTTGCCGGAAATACTCCGCGATGCCGGTCGTCAATGTCTCGGGCATGTCGTTGGTGTAGGCCTCAGCCAGTTCCTGCCAAGTCGTGTCGCCGACCAGCGCATGCACCGCATCCAGAATGCGGCGATCCTTAGTCAGTTCCAGGATCTCGCCAAACTCTTGGATGTTCACGGTGTGGCTTGGATGGGTTGGGGAAAGCTTGTGCTGCAACGTCGTGGCGTTGCGGCCAGTGGTGGCTGCGATAGCAGCGGCGCCGCCTGGGTAGTCGCGTGCAGCGTGATAAAGCGCAAGATCGAGCGGCAGGACTTCCCGCTGGGCTCGATCTACAGAACTCAGAGCGATTCGGCTCATGGCATTAATCCTTGAATGTTGCCAGTGCCGCACGACAGGCAGTAGTGATACATTTGTCGTGTGGCTTGATAGGCCCAAACGCCGGCGAGGTCCCTATGACCAACACCGGCACCGTGCCGGGGCGAACAATCCGTTGTTCACCCCTGGCGCAAAAGCTGCCAGCTCTGTGGTGGAAAAGGCAGCAACACCAAAGCTTCCGAGCTCTGGAAAACGCGAGAGGAATGGGCGGTTTTGCATTTGGTTTGCCCGCCAATCCCAATCGCGGCCCGACAGCGCTGTGGTGGTGCGTGTCGGGAGGAACTGGGCGACCCTTGGGTCGCCTTTTTTCTAAGCTACTTTTTTGAAATCTATCTCTGGCGGAAAGACATCATCAAGCGAGCATTTGACTCCGAGCTGATTCAACGCAGCCGTAATTGCACGAGATTCTGCAAGTCCAGCTATACGCCGTCCGGACTCATAATTGCTAAGCCGTGTCTGCGTCCATCCAAGAGTCGAAACCAAATCCCGCTGCTTTATACCCGCCCTTTCTCGATGGTCAGCAATCCTGTTCATAACGACCTCCTATAACTGAAGCGCAGAATAAACACGATTCGTGATTTTTACAACACGCAAAGTGCGATAAATTTATTTCAATGCGTGGTAAAAAATGCAAATGAACACACTCGGCTCACGCATCAAATCACTTAGAAAAGCCAAGGGTATGAGCCAGAAAGATCTGGCCCTTGCCTGTGGCTGGGAATCACAATCTCGCATAGGTAACTATGAGAAGGACCAACGCCAGCCCAACCTTCAGGATCTAGGGAAAATTGCTGCTGCCCTAAAAACGTCGCTCACACAGTTGGTCAAAGATGTCGAGGGGCCGTTACCTCACCTATCTGGTGATGCGCACGGCAATATTTACGACATCAGATATCCTCCTCGACTCAAGAGCAGCCAGAGCGAAGGATTGACATCGGCAGGACAAGCGAAAACAGGGAGTGTTCCGGTGGTTGGAACCGCACAGCTGGGCAATGAAGGATATTTTGAAGCGCTTGATTTTCCTCCAGGCCACGGCGATGGTTACTTAAGTATCCACAGCGATGACCCAGATGCCTACGGATTGAAGGTTACCGGCGACAGCATGCTTCCCAGGATCAAAAATGGTGAGTACGTGCTGATCGAACCCAACAAGAACTACTTCAGCGGCGATGAGGTCGTGGTAAGAACCACAGAAGGCCGAACGATGATCAAGGAGTTCATTTACCTGAGAGATGGGATGTACCGCTTGGATAGCGTGAATGCCGAACACCCACCAATTCATATCGCCGCGGCCGACGTAATTGAGATCCACCTGGTCGGCGGCATCCTAAAGTCCTCTCGGTTTTTGCACGCGCCGTGAAAAATAATCACATAACGTGTTGACTTAAAAAACACACTGCGTGATATTTGCCTCACTCTCACACCACAGAGCGAGGCATCATCTATGCAAACCAGTGCAACCCTCCACGTCCACCCGGCGTGCATCAGTAATAAAAAGATGATCGAGCAGCTGCAGTCCATCACCGGCTGCTTGGTCATCATTCACAACAACAAACCGAAGCTTATTGCCAAGCCCCAAGCCTCTCCATTTGATCCAAATGGCGGAGGGCACGCGGCATGAGCAAATACCGAATCGACAACCGCACCCTGCAGTTGCTCAAAGCTCAGGTCAACCTGACCGAAACCTTCAATCATGTCCTACGAACCGCTCCCACGCGCGAGTGCCTTGCGTTCCGCCTCAAAGTAGAACGGGGCGCAACTGAGACCGCATTCAGTGTCGAGCTGGGGACTGAGCGTCACACGCTGACCCTTCCAAGCGACAAGAAAACTCACCTTAAGCTGGCCGACTTCATTGAAGAGATCGCTAACGGACCTTTCGATCCGAGCAATAGCAGCGATCCGGTTCATCTCCCGCATTCCAGCCGCGTATACGGCCGCTTTGAAACCCAAGACAAGCAGCGCGTGCTTGAGCTGGTGCGCACCGGCGGCGTGCTGAGCCTCGACATGGGGTTTGATCTCCCCCTGCACGTTGCCATTCACCGCACACACACGCGCCGAGGAGCGACCATCATCCTGAGCATCGGGAACAAAAGCCCCAACACCCGATGCTTCACCGTGAGCGACACCGATGCCGAGATTTACCTGATGGTTATCGAGTCCATCAACCATCTCGCGGCCGCAGCAACACCTGCCGCACATGCGGCATGAGGTGGACGACATGGAACGCACCCTCGCCCAAGCAGCCTCGCAACTAGGCCTCACACGTCCAAAGCTGATTGCACTCATGCGGGAAAAAGACCTGCTTAAGGGCAACCTGCCGGCTTACCCAAAACGGGACAAAGAGTATCTGCGGGTCAAGGACGGCACCTGGTATGACGAAAAGTACGGCTTGCAATACAGCCAGTCGACGCGGGTCAAGCAAGCCGGCATTCGTTGGCTGGCTGAAAAACTCGGCATCGACCTACCTGAAATTCCGGCAGATCGCCGTGACGTGGCCTAGGGAATACGCCCGACAGATCATCGCAATGCGGACACGAGAGGAGCGCAGTGCCGCGCTCCTTGAGGTGCCCGAGAATCTGCGGGAGTTGACCAAACGCCATTGCCTGAACGCCTGGAACCATCCAGCAAGAAGCAAACGCAAGGAGGCCACACAAAGCCATGAGTAATGCAGCCCAAGCCCCACTGCGGCTACGCCCCGCTCCTGAATCCACGACCATCGAGCTGCTGTACCGCACCTTCGGCGATGTGCTGATTCCGCTGGAGGCCGTGCGCGAAAAGTATTTCCGCAACCTCAACGAGCAAAAGTTTGTGATTGAAATCAATAGCGGTCGGATCCAGCTTCCGATCACCACACTGGACCCGAGTCGGAAAGCGCCCAAGTACGCCCACATTCGACACGTTGCATCGCTCATCGATATCCGCGCCTACCAGGCCGACGAAGACATGCAGAGCCAGCAAGACGAGCCAACCGAGTAAGCCTTATCTCAAGGACTGCCACCACCAGTCCGACACTGAACCAGGAGCAAACCAAATGACTGCAATTCAAATCTGCGCACTCATCGCCCTAATCATTCTGGCCGGACTATTAGTCTGGGCCGGCTACATCATGGGCCGTACCGACGGCATGTCCGCTGGCATGAAACAAAGCGACGACATCCTGCGCGCCGAAAGCGCCAAGACCATTAGCGAGTTAAGAGCCTCCCTCAAATTCATCAAGGCTGACCATGCCCACTTGGCGCAATTCAGCAAACGCCTTCAGCAAGCGTTGACGCTCGGCAATCCCGAACGCCAGACGCTGCTCGAAATCGCCGAAAAGCTCCGCATTGCCGCCGATACGTTCGCCGCCTTCCGCACGGGGAAAAAACTCGAACGCGAAACCCGCGCCCTGATCGACCAAGCGCTCGCCATGGCCGATTTACTGAAACCCGCCGAATTAACAGGCCTTGCAAAGGTTGAGGTGTTTCCTCTTCGTATTGCTCTCAGCACGGACGATGCGGAGAACGCTGCCGTTTTTTTCCAACAAGAACACCAGGCTATTGCGACCGCTGCGCAATCGAGAGGTGCAGCATGAGCTGGATCCTCACCCATACCGGCAAGCGCTTTGATTTGCTTGAGCCGGACGCCGAAATGATCGATCCGCGAGATATTGCACACTCGCTGGCTCATTTGTGCCGCTTCAACGGCCACACCCGCGAGTTTTACAGCGTGGCTCAGCACAGCTGCATCGTCGCCGACCTGGTGCCAGAAGAACACAAACTTGTGGCCTTACTCCATGACGCTCCCGAGGCGTACTTGGGCGATATGACACGGCCACTCAAGCAGTGGATTAGTGCCTACCAACACTTCGAGGACTGCATTTGGTGGCGCGTTTGCGAGCGGTTCGACATCGCCCCAGAACTCCCGACCTGCATCCATCAGGCCGACCTGATAGCACTGGCCACCGAACGTCGCGACCTCATGCCAACCGAACCGGCTATCTGGGATTGCTTGGTCGGCATTGAACCCATGGTTGAAACCATCCGTCCGTGGTCTGCCGCAGAGGCGCGCAACACTTACCACCAGCGCCTGATGGATCAACTTGCTATCGAACATCGGAGGAAAGCGGCATGACGCACTCACAGGACAACACGCAAATGCAGGCCGCTTTGCTTCGCGATGACAGTGGGATCGACACGCCTGTAAACAACAGTCTCTGCTGCGCAGCAGCAGGCATTATTGCTTCTTCCAGCGCCACTGCAGAGGTACTTATACCCCACGAAAAGCTGCGCGAGGCAGCCACACCCAATGCAACGCTAATCGCTCAGGATCGCCCGCCCGCGCAGCCTGCAGTGGGGTATACGCACCTTTCTGGAAACGATGGATATCAGGCGACAGACACCCAAGATTTATGGACAACTGATTCTTTTGAAGACTGTGTCGCCGCTGCCTTAATTACCTGTTTTGAGACCAGAATTAAAAAAAGTAAAGGAGCGGGTCCTAACACGCTTACTAATGAGCGATTGAACCTTATCAGACGGATCGGGCCGTATATTCCGAGCAACGACAGAGTCATCATCGCGCCCAATACGACGTGCGTTGGAGATTGGGAGTTTGATGTCATCAATGACCCTATGCCTTCGATTGGATGCATTGGGTTTACGAGAACTCATCAAGCCCGGCCCGATGAATATGGCGGTTTCTTTCAAGCCACATATATTCGGAAAGTCACCAACTTACCCAAGACTTGGTATAGACGGTCAGGTGGACAGTTGTATGAAATTATAATTGCCGCATCGGAAAATGAATTTGTAGAAGGTGAGCGATCATTCTTTTGCATAACGAAAGAAGGCAAAGTGGTTGCCTGTGATCAACGCTTTGAGCTATCTGATCGATACAAAAGTAATCATTATTTCACCACTCCCGAAAAGGAGCTCAAAGATCGTGAAGCTAGGGCTTCAATCGCTCTGCAATTCATAGCCGATAGCCGACATTGCTGGACTATAGAGGCCCGCGAATCCAACTGCCTCGCCCGCCTGGGCTCAATGCCCGAGCAAATTAAATCCTTGCTGTACGCGAGATCAGTTCCACTAACCGAGACAGGACGAAAACGACCGATACTACACCTGGTAGCGGCTCATCAACGTCGTTTAAAGAACGGCATTGATATCGACATAACTGGATTTCTTAGGGGTGTTCAAACAGTCGAGGTGGGTGGAACATGTTTTACTGTAAGGCCCGCACCAGCATTAATACCAAATCTATCTGCGGCCAGCAGAAGAAAAGTGGCTATTCACGAGGAGATTGAATGAATACTTCCTTCATTCTAATGGCCCAATACAATGGCCGGGCCATTATCCCACTTGAGCAGGTCTGCAAGGATTACTTCACGCACCTGACGACCGATATGTTCCAGCGCAAGGTTATGGCAGGACAGATCAAAATCCCGATCACACGGCTGGAGTCGAGTCAGAAAAGCGCTAAAGGCATCCACATTGCTGATCTGGCAGCCTACCTTGATCTGCAACGGGAAGCTGCGGTGAAAGAGTGCAACCAGCTCAACGGGTACCGCCGAGCCAGTTAAATCACTGCTTACCCCAGGCGCCCAACTTCACGGGCGCCTGAATTATCCTCTTTAACCACGGCCACTCGGCATAGTGGTCACCTCGCCCGCGCAGATGGGTATATCGACGCAATGAATTCCAATCACGATGCCCAGACACACTGGCCACCCGCGGAATATCCCAATCTATCTCAAACAACCGACTCACTCCGTCGTGTCGCAGATCGTGGAAGTGAAGATCTTCGATCTCTAGAAACTTGCACGCCTTCGCCCAGGCCGTGGAGATCGACGAAGAGTTGTACGGGAAAATTTCCCCACGCTCTTTTGGCATGCTCTGCAGAATTCTCCAGGCTTCGTCGGGTAGGTGGCACCAAACATCATTGCCAATTTTCTGCCCGGGGTTTTTCATATCTCTCACCAGCACCCGCTGATTCGACTCATCGACGTCCTCCCACTGAATTCGGCTTATCTCATCCTGCCGACGCGTGGAAAAAATCGCGAAGCCAATCACCTTCAGCATGTTGATCGAACTAGGCCGACGCTGCTGCATGCTGACGAAGTGCTCCAAAAGTTTATCCAGCTCGTCCTTCGTTGGACGACGATCGCGCTCCCGGCTCTTCATGTTGTAGCCGAGCTTCCTCAACACCTTCCGAGCGTCCGGCATCGCGTGAGGGTCTACCTCATACCCCCAAGCGGGACGCGCAATCGAAAGGACAGCCCCAAGGTGCGCCAAATCGTTGCCAGCCGTCTGCGGCTGGACGCCGCCGCCCTCTTTACTCATTCGCCAGAGTGCAAAATCCACCAATCGTTGACTGTTGATAGCCGAATCAACGGTCTGGCCAAACTCCGTCGCCGCGATAGCATTTAGAGTGGCTTCCTTGGTTTTACCCAACGGCCGGACTTTCTCCATTTCATCCAGGTACTGCTTGATCATGTCCTGAACGGTGACGCCCTTGCGGTTCGCCCGCTCAATCGCACCAGGCTGATCTAGCTCTGCCTCACGTCGCCGCACCCACGCTTGTGCCGCCTGTTTCCGGGCGAAGGTCTGGCTCTCTTGGTAGACTTGCACTCCATCGCGAAACAGGCGTATCTGTGCCGTGTAACTGACTGAGCCATCGGTGCGTTTTCGTGCTCTGATCGTTGCCATAATCGACTGGTACAATTCCGAAAGTGATTGGTACATTGTACCAGCGCCATCGAAAAAACGCCTGAAAACGCCTACAAACACGCTATAAATACGTTGAGCCAAATGGTACCAAACACCCACTCCAGCCCAGTAAATTCAAGCCCTGCGCTATCTCGGCGGTTTTCCGTTGCGCCTATGATGGATTGGACCGACCGCCATTGCCGTTTCTTCCTACGCCTGCTGTCGAAGAACGCCCTGCTCTACACCGAAATGGTCACCACCGGCGCGTTGCTCAACGGCGATCACGAACGTTTCCTTCGTCACAACGAAGCCGAGCACCCGCTCGCGCTGCAGTTGGGCGGTAGTGTTCCGCTGGATCTTGCCGCTTGCGCGCGCATGGCGCAGGAGCATGGTTACGATGAGGTGAACCTGAATGTTGGCTGTCCGAGTGATCGGGTGCAGAACAATATGATCGGTGCGTGCCTGATGGGGCATCCGCAGTTGGTGGCGGATTGTGTGAAGGCGATGCGTGATGCGGTGTCGATTCCGGTGACGGTGAAGCATCGGATCGGGATCAATGGGCGGGACAGTTACGCCGAGTTGTGTGATTTCGTCGGTACGGTGCGGGATGCCGGGTGTACCAGTTTTACCGTGCATGCGCGGATTGCGATTCTGGAGGGGTTGTCGCCGAAGGAGAATCGCGACATTCCGCCGCTGCGTTATGACGTGGCGGCGCAGTTGAAGGCGGATTTTCCGGAGCTGGAGATTGTGCTGAACGGTGGGATCAAGACGATGGAGGCCTGCCATGAGCATTTGCAGACCTTTGACGGTGTGATGCTGGGGCGTGAGGCTTATCACAATCCGTATTTGCTGGCGGAGGTGGATCAGCAGTTGTTCGGCAGCAGCGCGCCGGTGATCAGCCGGGCCGAGGCGCTGGCGCAGTTGCGGCCTTATATTGCCGAGCATTTGCAGGCCGGCGGCGCGATGCATCACATCACGCGGCATGTGCTGGGGCTGGGCACCGGGTTCCCGGGGGCGCGTAAATTCCGCCAGTTGTTGTCGGTGGATATTCACAAGGCCAAGGATCCGCTGGCGTTGCTGGATCAGGCGGCCGAGTTGCTTGCTGGCCGTTGATTGATGGTTTGAATGTGCGGGCAACGAATGAGCGTTGCCCGGAGTTTTGTTGTACTGACAGGATGTCTTTTGTTTATGCCCGCGTTTAATTTCACTGGTTTCAAACGCTGCACCCTTCTTTCCTTGTTCTGCGTCACTTCCAATGTTTACGCGCACTGCGACGGTCTCTGCATCGGACGTACCGATACGCCGTGGGAGGCCACTCAGTTGTCCGGCTTTACCTTGGCGTCCTTATTGCTCGCGCCGTTTTCTGCCAGCCAGGAAACCACCGAGAGCCACAAACGCGTTTACTCCGCCGAAGAGCTGGAGGATGCGCGTCTCTACCTCGCCAGCGATGGCATGCTGCAAGCCGCGTATTTCACCTCAGCCTTGCAGCGCTACCGTCAGAACTCGCCCGACTCGGCATTGAGCGACCTCGCCGTTGCGACATTGATCAGCAGTCAGTGATCACGCCGCCGCTGCCGTCCAGTTCACCCAGCCAAACACCCACGTCGCCAGAATCAACAAGCCAAACGCGATCCGGTACCAGGCGAACGCGGCGTAGCTGTGGTTGGCGATGAATTTGAGCAGGCCGCGCACGGCGATCATGGCGAAGATGAAGGCGATGACGAAACCGAGGGCGAACACCGGCAGATCGCCGGCCTGGAACAGGTCGCGGTACTTGTAGCCGGAGTACACCGCGGCGCCGACCATGGTCGGCATGGCGAGGAAGAACGAGAACTCTGTGGCGGCTTTCCGGGACAAGCCGAACAATAAACCGCCGATGATGGTCGAGCCGGAACGCGACGTGCCGGGGATCATCGCCAGGCATTGCACCAGGCCGATCTTCAACGCGTCTGACCAACGCATGTCGTCGACATGCTCGACGCTCACCACGTGGCGGCGCTGTTCGGCCCACAACATGACGATGCCGCCCACCACCAACGCCATGGCCACGGTGATCGGGTTAAACAGGTATTGATGGATTTTGTCAGCAAACAGCACGCCGAGGACCACCGCCGGCAGGAAGGCTATCAGCAGGTTGAGGGTGAAACGTTGCGCATTGCGTTGGGTGGGCAAGCCTTTGACGATGTCGAAGATCTTCGGGCGAAACTCCCAGACCACGGCCAGAATCGCCCCCAGCTGAATAATGATGTTGAACGCCATGGCGCGCTCGCCGCCGAAGTCCAGCAGGTCGGCGACGATGATCTGGTGGCCGGTACTGGAGATCGGCAAGAACTCGGTCAGGCCTTCCACTGCGCCTAAAATCAACACCTGGATAAAGGTCCAGAAATCCATTAATCCTCCGTCAGAGCGCTCTTGATGAGCGACCGGTCAACTGCATTCAG
>Ga0308163_10001124_pt1 | contig 32698 bp, 27 predicted proteins | sample PhyTR1_FD_201037 | JGI IMG/M metagenome (GOLD analysis project Ga0308163, IMG submission 201037) | Phyllosphere microbial communities from UC Gill Tract Community Farm, Albany, California, United States - DLSLT.R1 | ecosystem: Host-associated > Plants > Phyllosphere > Unclassified | place: USA... | reverse complement strand
TCCTCGAGGACGGCACGTTCACGCGTGCCGCCGTCCCGTCCGGCGCCTCCACCGGCGCGTTCGAGGCGTACGAGCTGCGCGACGGCGACGCGGGCCGCTACCTGGGCAAGGGCGTCCAGAAGGCCGTCGCCGCGGTGCGCGACGAGATCGCCCCCGCCATCCAGGACCTCGACGCGGCCGACCAGCGCATCATCGACGCCACGATGATCGAGCTCGACGGCACCGAGAACAAGTCCCGCCTGGGCGCCAACGCGCTCCTCGGCGTCTCCCTCGCGGTCGCGAAGGCGGCGGCGGACTCGGCCGAGCTGCCCCTGTACCGCTACCTCGGCGGCCCGAACGCGCACACGCTGCCCGTCCCCATGCTCAACGTCATCAACGGCGGCTCTCACGCCGACACCAACGTCGACATCCAGGAGTTCATGCTCCTGCCCGTCGGCGCGTCCACCTTCTCCGAGGGCCTGCGCTGGGGCGTCGAGACGTACCACGCGCTCAAGAGCCTGCTCAAGAAGAAGGGCCTGTCCACCGGCCTCGGCGACGAGGGCGGCTTCGCGCCGAACCTCGACAGCAACCGCGCCGCGCTCGACCTCCTGATGGAGGCCATCGACTCCGCCGGCTTCACCGCGGGCAAGCAGATCGCCCTCGGCCTCGACGTCGCGTCCAGCGAGTTCTACTCCGACGGCGCGTACACCTTCGAGGGCCAGAAGGTGGATGCGGCGCACCTCACCGCGTACTTCGCCGACCTCGTCGCGTCCTACCCCCTCATCACCATCGAGGACCCGCTGGACGAGGACGACTGGGCCGGCTACGACCACTTCACCGCGGAGCTCGGCTCGAAGGTGCAGATCGTCGGCGACGACCTCTTCGTCACCAACCCGAAGCGCCTCGCCGACGGCATCACGCGCGGCGTCGCCAACTCGATCCTCGTGAAGGTCAACCAGATCGGCACGCTCACCGAGACGCTCGACGCGGTCGCGCTCGCGCAGCGCAGCGGCTACACCACGGTGCTCTCGCACCGCTCGGGCGAGACCGAGGACACCACCATCGCCGACCTCGCGGTCGCGGTGGAGGCGGGCCAGATCAAGACCGGCGCCCCCGCCCGCAGCGAGCGCGTCGCGAAGTACAACCAGCTCCTCCGCATCGAGCAGGACCTCGGCGCCGCCGCGGTCTACGCCGGCCGCGGCGCCTTCCCGCGCTTCCAGGGCTGATCCGTCCGGTCCGCGCGCGCCCCCGGGTGCCGCGGACCGACGGCGCACCACCGACGTCGCGGCGGGGCGGCGGGCCACCGGCCCGCGGTCCCGCCGCCGTCGTCCCGCTCCACCGCACCGCCCGCACCATCGACACACGAAGGAGGACCGATGGCCCGCTTCCCCGGCCTCGACGCCCTCCGCGCCCGCCGCACCGGGGGTCCGCGCACCGAGCGCGTCCCCGTCGCCCTGCCGGACGGCGACGCGCCCGCCGGCAACTGGCTCCGCAGCATGCGGTTCTCCGGGTTCTCCGCGATGGTGCTCGTGCTCCTCGTCCTCACCGTCGTGGTCCTCGCGCCGGGCCTCCGCATCTACCTCGAGCAGCGCCAGCAGCTGAGCAGCCTGCAGAGCGCGGTGGACGCGCAGAAGCAGACCATCGCCCAGCTCCAGGACCAGCGCGCCCGCTACGACGACCCCGCGTTCCTCAAGGCGCAGGTGCGCGACCGCCTCTTCTACGTGATGCCCGGCGAGACCAGCTACCTCGTGCGCGGCCTGCCGGCCACCGGCGGCCAGGCGGCGGCGACCACCCCGGACGGCGCGCCCATCAGCGACGACCTGCAGGAGACGAAGCAGGACTGGGTCCAGGCCCTCCTCGGCTCGGCCCTCACCAGCGCGCTCAGCGACACCCCGCCCGACCAGCTCCAGGGATCCGTCCAGGGAGGCGACCAGTGACCCGACCCCCCTTCGACCCGCCCTCGGAGCGCGACGTCCGCGTCGTCTCCGCCCAGCTGGGCCGCCCCGCGCGCGACGTCGTCGGCATCGCCGCGCGCTGCGTGTGCGGCAACCCCACCGTGGTGAGCACGGCCCCGCGCCTCAGCGACGGCACGCCCTTCCCGACGCTCTACTACCTGTGTCACCCGGCGGCCACCGCGGCCATCTCGCACCTCGAGGCCGAGCACGTCATGGCCGAGCTGCAGGACGACCTCGCCGAGGACGAGGCGCTGCGCGACGCCTACGCCGTGGCGCACGCCTCGTACCTCGCCGACCGCGAGTCGATCCTCGTCGTGCCCGAGCTCGCCGGCGTCTCCGCGGGCGGCATGCCCGTGCGCGTCAAGTGCCTGCACGCTCTCGCCGGGCACGCGCTCGCGGCCGGACCGGGCGTGAACCCGATCGGCGACATCGCGCTGGCCCGCGCCACCTGGTCGCCGGACGTCTGCGAGTGCGCCGACCACGACGCGGCATGATCCGCCGACGCGCCGTCCGCGCGCCCGCGCGCGCCTCGGGCATGTCGGCCGGGACGCCGCGCCGCGCCGCCCGCGGGCTGGTCGTCGCGGTGCTCGCGCTCGGCTCCGTGCTCGCGGCGGCGTCGCCGGCCGTCGCGGATCCGGTGCGCGAGCGGGAGTACTGGCTCGCCGACTACGGGGTGCAGCGCGCCTGGAGCACGACGCGCGGCGAGGGCGTGAAGGTCGCGGTCATCGACACGGGCGTCGACGCCTCGGTCGCGGACCTGCGCGGCGCGGTCGTGGGCGGCACGGACGTCTCGGGCGTCGGATCCGCGGACGGCACCCGCCCGGTCGGCGCCTCCAGCGAGCACGGCACCATGGTCGCGTCGCTCCTCGCGGGCCGCGGCACTGGCACCGGCTCCGGCGTGATCGGCGTCGCCCCGGCCGCGAGCATCCTCAGCGTCTCGGTCGCCCTCGGCGGGCCGACGCCCGGCGCGCGCGACGAGGACGCGCAGATCGCCGACGCCGTGCGCTGGGCGGTCGACAACGGCGCGAGCGTCATCAACATGTCCCTCACCCGCAACTCGCTCGACTGGCCGGAGAGCTGGGACCGCGCCTTCCTCTACGCGTACCAGCACGACGTCGTGGTGGTCGCGGCGGCCGGCAACCGGGGGAGCGGCACGACCGAGGTCGGCGCGCCCGCCACGATCCCCGGGGTGCTCGCGGTCGCGGGCGTCGACCGCTCGGGCGCGGCCAGCTTCGACGCGTCGTCGCAGGGCATCACGATCGCGGTCGCGGCGCCGAGCGAGCAGCTCGTGGGCGTCGCACCCGGCGGCGGGTACGTGCAGTGGAGCGGCACGAGCGGGGCGGCCCCGCTCGTCTCCGGCGTGGTCGCGCTCGTGCGGGCCGCGCATCCGGAGCTGAAGGCCGACGACGTCGTCGAGCGCGTGCTGGCGACCGCGAAGCAGAAGGGCCAGCCGGAGATCTACGGCCGCGGCCTCGTCGACGCGGCCGCCGCGGTCGAGGCCCAGGTCGCGCCCGCGAGCGGCAAGCCGCTCGGCGACCTCGAGGAGTGGGTGCGCCTGTACCGCCGGGCGCCCGTGGCGACGCCCACGCCGGATGCGGCCGACACCGCGGATCCCGCCCCCACCGTGCCCGCCGACGCCGGGCCCGCCGCGTCCGCGGACGACGCGCTGCCCACGGTCGGCGCGCTCCGCCAGGTGGGGATCCCCGCCCTCGTCCTCTCCCTCTTCGCCGGCGCGGCGGCGGCGCTGTCCGTCGTCGCCCTCCGGCATTTCAGGCGGCTGCTCCGGAGGGAGTAGCCTGAAACCGACCACAATCTGCAGGGAGTCATCCATCGTGCCCAAAATCCTGATCGTCGGCGGCGGCTACGCCGGTTTCTACACGGCATGGAAGCTCGAGTCGCACCTCCGATCCGGCGAGGCCGAGGTCACCATGGTCGACCCGCTGCCGTACATGACGTACCAGCCGTTCCTGCCCGAGGTCGTCTCCGGATCCATCGAGCCGCGCCACGCCGTGGTGTCCCAGCGACGCCACCTGCGCACCACCAACGTCGTCACCGCCAAGGTGACCGGCATCGACCACGCGTCGAAGACGGCGACCATCACGCCGCCCGTGGGCGAGCCCTACGAGTTCCAGTACGACATCATCGTCGTCACCGCGGGCAGCGTCTCGCGCACCTTCCCGATCCCGGGCGTCGCGGACGAGGCCATCGGGCTGAAGACCATCGAGGAGGCCGTCGCCATCCGCGACCGCATCTTCGCGAACTTCGACCGCGCGGCCACCCTCCCGGCCGGCCCCGAGCGCGATCGCCTCCTCACCTTCGTGGTGGTCGGCGGCGGCTTCGCGGGCATCGAGGTGTTCGCCGAGATGCGCAGCATCGCGACCGACCTCGTGAAGAAGTACCCCGAGATCGACTTCGAGGACACGCACTTCCACCTCATCGAGGCGATGGGCCGCATCATGCCCGAGGTGTCGCTCGAGACCAGCCACTGGGTGCTGAAGAACCTCGCCGAGCGCGGCGCGCTCGTGCACCTCGACACGCAGCTCAAGTCCGCCGTCGGCGGCGTCGTCGAGCTGTCGACGGGCGAGTCGTTCGAGTCCGACGTCATCGTCTGGACCGCGGGCGTCATGGCCAGCCCCATGCTGAAGAACACCGACCTCCCGATCGAGGAGCGCGGGCGCCTGCGCGTGCGCGCCGACGGTCGCGTCGAGGGCGACGACGGCATCGTGGCGGACGCCTGGGGCGCCGGCGACGTGGCGGCCACCCCCGACCTCACGGGCGGCGGCGTCGGCGGCTTCTGCGTGCCCAACGCGCAGCACGCCGTCCGCCAGGGCAAGCTCATGGCGAAGAACCTCACCGCGAGCATCCGCGGCGAGGGGATCACCGACTACTTCCACAAGAACCTCGGCGCCGTCGCGGGCCTCGGTCTCTACCAGGGCGCGTTCCAGTCCGGCAAGCTCGGCATCACCGGCTTCCCGGCCTGGGTCATGCACCGCGGCTACCACGGCCTCGCGATCCCGTCCTTCGAGCGCAAGGCGCGCGTGGTCACGGGCTGGCTGAACAACCTCGTCTGGGGCCGCGACATCGTCTCCATCGAGGCGCGCGAGACCCCGCGCAGCGCGTTCGAGACGTTCGCGTCGCGCCCGCGTCCCGCCGCGGACGCCGCGCCCGCCGCCCCGGCCGCGAAGGCCGAGGCTCCGGCCAAGAAGGCCGAGGAGGAGAAGGCCGACGCGCCCACCGAGGGCGAGAAGTCCCCGGCGCTCGCGGGCAGCTACAGCTCCTCGCCCAGCGCGGAGAACGCGGACGAGAAGCCCACGTCCTGATCCACCGGCACCACCGACGATGGCCCGCAGGCGCTCGCCTGCGGGCCGTCGTCATGCCCGGGCGCACCGGATCCGTCGGCCGACCGTAGGCTGTCGGGAGCGCCCCGGCGCCACGCCCCCGTAGTCCAATTGGCAGAGACGGGCGACTTAAAATCGCTACAGGTCAGGGTTCGAGTCCCTGCGGGGGCACGTCGCGGGTAGCCGACGGCCGTTCTCCGATGCTCTCGCCCTCCCCACCCCGTCCCCCCACCACTGGGGCGACCACCTATCTCGACGCCGAGCGGCCACTGAGGTCGTACGCGATCCTTCCGTGCACGTATTGTTGAGCCACCCGCTGCTGCGGGTGCCGTGGACGGGGGTCCATGTCGGCGAGGGGGCGGGGATGACTCTGATCGAGGATGCGCGGGCACTGGCCGCGCAGCGCGCCGTCGAGGCGCTCGGGCTGCTCGACGGGCCGCCCGAGGAGCGCTTCGACCGCGTGACGCGGCTCGCCCGCACGGCGTTCGACGTGCCGGCGTGCAGCATCGGGATCCCCGATCGCGACCGCATCTGGTTCGCATCCCGTGCGGGTCTCGACATGACCGAGGTCCCCATCACGAGCGCGTTCTGCGACACCACGATCCGCGAGGACCGCGTGCTCGTCGTCGAGGACGCGGCCGCCGATCCCGCGTTCCGCCACCTGCCCTCGGTGGCGGGCCCGCCGCACGTGCGCTTCTACGCGGGACACCCGCTGCGCGACGGCGAGGGAACGATCATCGGCACCATCTGCCTCTACGACGTCCGGCCCCGCAGCCTCGACGCCGGCCAGCTGGCGCTCTTCTCGGAGCTCGCCGCCTGGGCGCAGCGCGAGCTGCTCACGAGCGCGGAGATGGACCGAGCGCAGGCCGTGCAGGCGGCTCTGCTGCCCGCCGCCGAGGTCGAGGTCCCCGGGTACGAGGTCGCGGCCGTGTGCATCCCCGCGCAGGTCGTCGGCGGCGACTTCTTCGACTACGAGCGCACGCCCACCGGACTCCGGTTCGCCATCGCCGACGTCATGGGCAAGGGCACCGGTGCGGCCATCCTCACGGCCACGGTGCGCGCGACCCTCCGCGGCCTCGCCGGCACCTCCGACCGCTTCGGCGCGGGCGAGCTGGCGGACACCGGGGTCCTGGTGACGGAGGCCGCGCGATCGCTCGAGGCCGACCTCAGCCGCACCGGCGCCTTCGTCACGATGCAGCACGGCCACATCGACGCCGCCACCGGCCTGGTGCGCTACGCCGACGCGGGTCACGGCCTCACGATCCTGGTGCACGCGGATCGGCGCGTCACGCACCTGTGCACCTCCGACCTCCCCGTCGGCATCGACGGGGACCACGTCTGGGCGGAGCTGCGCGTCACGCTCGAGCACGGCGACACGCTCGTCACCTTCAGCGACGGCCTCTTCGACATGTTCGGCGGCAGCGAGCCCGCCTTCGAGGCCATCGGCCGGCTCGTGATCGAGACCGGCGACGTGCACGCGCTCGTCGAACGGGTCCGCGTCCTCGCCTCGGTCGGCACCCCGCTCGACGACGTGACGGTGCTCGCGGTGAGGCGCGCGTGAGTCGCAACGCCCACCGCGCGCCGACCACGGGCCGGTCGCCGCTGCGCTTCGCCCTCATCCGCCTGCTCGCGGTGATCACCGCGATCCTCGGCCTCAACTACATCGTCTGGCGCCTGCTGTTCTCCGTGAACCCGGAGGCGCTCTGGATCGCGATCCCGCTCGTGATGGCCGAGACGTACAGCCTCATCGACTCGCTGCTGTTCGGGCTCACCATGTGGCGCGCCCGCGACCGCCCGAAGCCGCCCGTGCCGGGGCCCGGCCTCACGGTCGACGTATTCATCGCGACCTACAACGAGCCGCTCGACCTCGTGATGGAGACCGCGCGCGCCGCCCAGCGCATCCGCTACCCGCACAAGACGTGGGTGCTCGACGACGGCAACCGCACCGAGCTCCGCGACCTGGCGGAGGCGGAGGGCATCGGGTGGATCACCCGCTCGGCCGACTGGTCGGGCCGCGCCCGGCACGCCAAGGCCGGCAACCTCAACAACGCGCTGCTGACGACCGAGGGCGAGTTCATGCTCATCCTCGACGCCGACCAGGTGCCGGAGCCCGAGATCCTCGACCGCACCCTCGGCTACTTCGACGACCGGCGCATGGCGCTCGTGCAGACGCCGCAGGTGTTCGTGAACGTGCCCGACGCGGATCCGCTCGGCAGCCAGGCGCCGCTGTTCTACGGCCCGATCCAGCAGGGCAAGGACGGCTGGAACGCGGCGTTCTTCTGCGGCTCCAACGCGATCCTCCGGCGCGAGGCCCTCATGCTCCTCGGCGTCTCGCGCTACGTGACCGACACCGAGATCAGCGTCTTCCGGGCGCTCCGGACCGCGAACGACGTGCTCGACAAGGCGCGCGCCGAGCTCGAGCCCGACCAGGTCGACCTCCGCAAGGCGCTCGACGACGTGACCTACGACGTGCGCCGCGCCCGCGCCGAGCTCCGCCGCGGCCAGCGCCTCGCCGACGTCACGTACCGGTTCCAGAAGCGCGTCGACTCGATCGCGGCACGCATGGTGCAGGACGACATGTCGGCGCTCAAGGCCGACCTCGCCGAGATCGCCGCGCTGGCGGGCCGCCACTCCGCCGACCGCGACGCCGTCTCGCTCGTCGACGACAGCGCGATGACCCGTCTCGCGCAGCGCGACTGGTCGCCGCTCGGGGCCCTCGACGCCGTGCGCGCGATCATCCGCGACATCGACGTGCACCGCGACGACGACGCGCAGTCGATCATGCCGCTGGCCACCATCTCCGTGACCGAGGACATGGCGACGTGCATGCGCCTGCACGGCCTCGGCTGGAAGTCGGCGTACCACGACGAGGTCCTCGCCTACGGGCTGGCGCCGGAGGACCTGCCGACCATGCTCACGCAGCGCCTCCGCTGGGCGCAGGGCACGATCCAGGTGTTCTTCCGCGAGAACCCGCTGCTGCAGAAGGCGCTGTCCATCCCGCAGCGGCTCATGTACTTCGCCACCATGTGGAGCTACTTCTCCGGCTTCACGGCGATCGTCTACGTGGCGGCGCCCATCATCTACCTGGTCTTCGGCGTGCTCCCCGTGCAGGCGCTCTCGACCGACTTCTTCACCCGGCTGATCCCGTTCCTCCTCGTCAACCAGCTCCTGTTCGCGGTGGTCGGCCGCGGCAAGCGCACGTGGCGCGGGCAGCAGTACTCGCTCGCGCTGTTCCCCGTGTGGATCTCGTCGGTCACCACCGCGGTCGCCAACGTCTTCTTCCGCAAGCCGCTCGACTTCGCCGTGACGCCCAAGGTGCGCGCCGCGAGCGGCAAGCCCAGGTGGGACCTCGTGAAGCCGCAGCTCTACGTGATCGGCGCGCTCATCGTCGCGTCGGCGATCGGCCTCCTCCGCCTCGCGGTCGGGCAGGCCACGCCGCTCGGGACATTCACCAACCTCGCCTGGGTCGTCTTCGACCTGGCGATCTTCAGCATCATCATCCGTGCGGCCCGCTACCGGGGCTTCACGCCGGCCAAGGAGGACGCATGATCGACATCGCAGTGGCAGAGCAGGGCACGGAGGTCAGCGTCGTGACGCCGACCGGGCGCCTCAACATGGTGTCGGCCCGTCAGCTCACCACCGTCGTGACCGAGGTCATCGACGGCGGACGCCCGTTCGTGGTGGTCGACCTGGGCAGCACCGAGTTCATGGACTCCTCCGGTCTCGGCGCCCTCGTCTCGGGTCTCAAGCGGGCCCGGCAGGCGGGCGGCGACCTCCGGCTGGCGCGCCCCAACGCGCAGGTGCGGGCGGTGCTCGAGCTGACCAACCTGAACCGCGTCCTCACGGTGCACGACGCCCCCGAGGGCGTGTTCGGTGACCGGTGAGGGAATGACCCACCACGCGCCGCCGGTGCGGGCGAACGTCACGCTCCCCGCGGTCGACGAGAGCCTCGCCGCGGTGCACGCCGTCATCTCCGCGGTCTGGGACCAGGCGTTCGACGTGAGCGACGAGGAGCGGATGCTCTTCGAGACGGCCGTGGTCGAGATCGCGGGCAACGTGGTGGAGCACGGCGTCGCGGTGGGGGAGCGCGCGGGCTACCCCGTGACCTTCACCATGACCGTGATCTGCCAGCACGACCGCATCGTGGCGCTGTTCGAGGACGACGGCCAGCCCGCCGACGTCGACCTCACCCGGGTGTCCATGCCCGACGACCTCAGCGAGAGCGGCCGCGGGCTGGCGCTCGCCCAGGCGATCCTCGACGACCTCACCTACGAGCGCACCGACGGCAGCAACCGCTGGCGACTGGTCAGGCTCCGCGGCTGATGCGCGGCGTCGGGGGACGGGATCGGGCGCGCGGGGGCGCACCCGCCCGGGGCAGGATCCGCGGCTGGGCGGCCGCCATGATCGCGGTGGCGATCGCCGTCGTCCCGGCGACGGCCGCGCTCGCCGCGCCGCAGCCGACCGCGACGTCGCCGGCGGCGCCCGTCGACGAGGTCGACCTCACGCGCGGGCCGGCGGCGCCGTGGTTCGGCGGCATCATCGACTGGACCGCCGACGACGCGCAGAGCTACGCCGACCGCCTCGGCGCGACCCCGGCGGTGCTCGGCCAGTCGGTGCGCTACCCGCTCGGATCCGACGACGTCACCTACCTCGACCAGTTCGCCCAGCAGGCCGGCCAGCAGGGCTCGCTCCTCTTCCTCACGCTCGAGCCGACCGTCCCGCTCGACCAGCTCACGCCGGCCGACGCGACCGCGCTCACCGACCGGCTCGAGGCGCTCCGCGAGCGCTACGACTCCCGCGCGCTCGTGCGGTTCGCGCCCGAGATGAACGGCTCGTGGACCCCCTGGGGCCAGCAGCCGTCCGCGTACGTGGCCGCCTTCCGCCAGATCGCCGACGCCGTGCACGCCTCGGACGCGGGCGCCGTCACGGTGTGGTCCCCCGCCTACGCGGCCGGGTACCCGTTCGGATCCGCCGACGGGCTCACCGACGCGTCCGGCACCCGGTCCATCGCCGAGCTCGACACCGACGGGAACGGGCGGGTCGACGTGGACGACGACGCGTACCGCCCCTACTGGCCGGGCGACGAGGCCGTCGACTGGGTGGGCCTCTCCGCCTCCCACTTCGGTGCGGAGCAGGACTTCACGGTCGGGGAGCCCACCGAGGACTACCTGGGCAGCCAGGTGATCCCGCAGCAGGAGTTCGGGAAGAACGTGGTGCCCGAGGAGGGCAAGTTCGCCCGCGAGCTCGCCGGGCAGTACGGCTACGCCGACCAGGGCGGGGCCGGACGCGACTTCGCGGCGGAGTGGATCGACGGCACCGGCAAGCCGGCCGTGATCGAGACCGGCGCGCTCTACGACCCCGCCCGCACCGACGGCGCCAGCGAGCTCGACATCAAGAGCGCGTGGTGGGACGAGGTGCTCTCGGCCGACATCCGCGCGGCGCACCCCGGCATCGGCATGGTCGTCTGGCGCGAGCTGGAGCGGGAGGAGGCGGAGGCCGACGGCGCCGTGATCGACTGGCGGGCGACCGGCGACCCGGCCATCGCGTCCGCCCTGCGCGCCCACCTGGATCCCGCCACGGCGACGCTCGGCCCCGTCACGCAGGTCTTCGACCAGGAGCGCGCCAACGTCGCGACCGCGCAGTACCGCGACCCCGGATCCCCCGAGGACGAGCAGATGGGCTGGATCGTGCTGTGCGCGGTCGTGCTCCTCCTCCTGTTCGCGCTCTCCGGACCCATCGGCCGCCTCAAGCCCGGCTGGCGCTACCCGGACGAGAACAGCCCGCGCGACCGCCGCCTCGACCTGTTCCGCGGCTGGACCATCGTGGCCGTGGTCATCACCCACATCGAGGTCGCGAGCCCGTACTCGTACGTGACGATCAACGCGATCGGCGCCATCACGGGCGCCGAGATGTTCGTGCTGCTCTCCGGCCTCGTGCTGGGCATGGTCTACCCGATGGCGGTCAAGCGGTTCGGCGAGATGAAGGCGCTCGTCTCGATCCTCCGCCGCGCCTTCAAGCAGTACATAGTCGCGGTCGCCGTCGTGGTCATCGTGTTCGCGCTGACGTTCGTGCCGTTCCTCGACACGGACGTGATCACGACCTTCACCGACCGCGGCACGGGCGCCGACGGCAAGGTGACCACGGGCCAGGTCTACGACCTCTACCCGAACGGCGACCGGCTCCTCGACTACCCGCCGCCCTGGTACGTGATCCGCGACCTGCTGCTGCTCCGCATGGGCCCGTGGGTGTTCAACATCATGGGCCTGTTCGTGGTGCTGACCCTGCTCGTGCCCGCGGTCGTGTGGCTGCTCCGCCGCCGCATGTGGTGGGTCGTGCTCATCGCCAGCTGGACCGGGTACGTGCTCAACGCGCAGTTCGACATCCGGGTGCTGCCGTCGATGTTCGAGGACGTCTTCCCGCTGCTCACGTGGCAGGTCGCGTTCCTCAACGGCATGGTGATCGGCTACTACCGGCGGCAGATCACCCGCGCCCTCACGGGTCGGCTCGGCCGCGTGCTGGTGTCGATCCTCGTGGTCGCTTACGTGGGCGCCCTCGCCGTGCTCTGGGCCGGGCACACGTACGGCTTCGCGATCCCGGGCGTGCCCGACGGCCTCTACTCGTCGCTGTACGAGTCGATGTACCAGCGCACGTTCCTGCAGCCGGGTCGCCTGCTCGACCTGGGGCTGATGCTCGTGGTGGCGTACACGTTCCTCACGCGGGTGTGGAAGCCGGTCGACCGCGCGTTCGGGTGGTTCTACACGCCGCTCGGATCCGCGAGCCTCTACGTGTTCATCGTCCATGTCTTCTTCGTGCTGCTCGTCGGCAGCCTGCCGTTCATCGACCGCTCGAATCCCTGGCAGGGGGCAGTGGTCCACACCCTCGTGCTGGCGGCGATCTGGTTCATGGTCACGCGCAAGGTGCTGTTCAAGGTCATCCCGACCTGATCGGTGCGGGTCGGATCCGCGCGGATCCGACCCAAACCGCATCGATCCGGGTTCCGAACGCTTTCCGACATCCGGCGAAACGATGCCCCGCGCCTCTTCCCGGATGTCGACCACCCGTTTAGCGTTCGAACCACCACGCGCTCGGTATCTGGGATACGACCGCGACGATCAAGGGAGCTCATCCATGTTCGACAAGAAGTTCATCACCCAGGCCATCGACCGCAGCGCGCAGTCGCCGCTCGATCGTCGTCGCTTCTTCAGCGCGGCAGGCGTCGCGGGGCTCGGCGTCGGCGCCGCGGCCCTGATCCCCGCTAGCGGAGCGCAGGCGGCCGATGCGCAGGCCGAGGCCGACGCGGGCCAGGCGACCGACCTCGCGGTCCTCAACTTCGCGCTCAACCTCGAGTACCTGGAGGCCGAGTTCTACCTCCGCGCGTCGACCGGCAACGGCCTGGTGCCGAACGACATCTCCGGCGTCGGCACGGCCGGTGGCGTCACGGGTGGTCGTCAGGTGCAGTTCAAGGACCGCGCGATCCGCGAGTACGCCCGCGAGATCGCCCAGGACGAGAAGGCCCACGTCAAGTTCCTGCGTTCGGCGCTCGGGTCGGCGAAGGTCGCCCGCCCCGCGATCGACCTCGACGCGGCGTTCTCCGCGGCCGCCCAGGCCGCCGGCCTCATCAAGGCGGGCGAGAAGTTCGACGCGTTCGCGAGCGACGAGAACTTCCTGCTCGCGTCGTTCGTGTTCGAGGACGTGGGAGTCACCGCGTACAAGGGCGCGGCTCCGCTGATCACGAACAAGACCTACCTCGAGGCGGCCGCCGGCATCCTCGCGGTCGAGGCCTACCACGCGGGCATCATCCGCACGTCGCTGTTCGCGAAGGGCCTCGCCGCCCCGACGAACGCGATCTCGAACGCCCGCGACTCCCTCGACGGGTCCTCGGACCTCGACCAGGGCATCACGGTCAACGGCGGCGCCAACCTGGTGCCGACCGACGCGAACGGCATCGCGTTCAGCCGCACCACGGGTCAGGTCCTCAACATCGTGTACCTGAACAACAAGGCCGTGACCAAGGGCGGGTTCTACCCGAACGGCGTCAACGGCGGCATCAACACCAGCGGCGCCAACTAGGTCGCAGGCCGCACGCAGCAGGGGCGCCGCCCACCTCGCGAGGTGGGCGGCGCCCCTGTCGTCGTCCGGGCGGATGCTCCGCCGCGGACATCGGCCGTCAGCGCCGGTTGCGCGGGCTGTCCGGCGCGAGCACCGAGTTCCGGCGCGAGTAGGTGAGGTAGATCACGAGCCCGATGACGAGCCACACCGCGAAGCGCACCCACGTCTCCCACGGCAGCGAGGACACGAGCCACAGCGAGAAGCCGATGCCGATGATCGGCACCACCGGCATGAGCGGCAGCCGGAACGTGCGCGGGATCTCCGGCCGCTTGTAGCGGAGCACGATCACGGCCGCGCACACCACCACGAACGCCAGCAGGATCCCGATGTTCGTCAGCTCCGCCACCACCGTGATGGGCAGGAAGCCCGCGAACAGGGCCGAGCCGATGCCGATGATCCACGTCACGCGCGTCGGCACGTTCCGCTTCCGGTCGGTGACCGCGAACCACTTCGGCAGCAGCCCGTCGCGGCTCATGGAGAACCACACGCGGCTGGCGCCGAGCATGAAGGTGAGCATCACGGTGACGACGCTGACGATCGCGCCGACCGCCACGACGTTCGCCACCGCGGGCAGCCCCACCGACTCGAACGCCGTCGCGAAGCCGCTCTTCGGGTCGATCTCGCTGTAGCGCTGCATGCCCGTGAGCACGATGGTCGCCAGCACGTAGAGCACCATCGCGATGCCGAGCGACAGCAGGATCGCCTTCGGCATGTGCTTCGTCGCGTCCTTCGACTCCTCGGCGGCGGTGCTCATGGCGTCGTACCCGAACACCGCGAAGAAGACGGTCGCGGCGCCCGTGAAGACCCCGGCCGCGCCGAACGGGAAGTACGGCTGGTAGTTGGCGCCGGTGATCTGCGTGAAGCCGATCACCACGATCACCAGCACGAGCGCCACCTTGAGCCCCACGAGGTAGAGCTCGAAGCGGCCGACGCTCTTCATGCCCCGCGTGAGGACGAAGGCGGTGCCGAGGCAGAGGATCACGGCGAACAGGTCCACCACGTGGCCCTCGCCCGTGCCGGCGGCGCCGAGCATCCACGCGGGGAGGTCGACGCCCACGTGGTCGAGCAGGAAGCCCGCGTAGCCCGAGACGCCGATCGCGACCACGCCCACGATGGCCGTGTACTCGAGCAGCAGGTCCCAGCCGATGAACCAGCCGACGATCTCGCCGAGGGCCGCGTAGCCGTAGGTGTAGGCGGATCCGGCGCGGGGGATCATGCCCGCGAACTCCGCGTAGGAGAGGGCCGCCGCGGCGCTCGCGATGCCCGCGATGAGGAACGAGATGAGGACCGCGGGACCCGCGGTCTGGTTCGCGACCGTGCCCGCCAGCGTGAAGATGCCGGTGCCGATGATGCCGCCCACGCCGATCGCGGTGAGCTGCCAGAGGCCGAGCGAGCGGGTGAGGCCGCCCTCCTCGGGGGCGCCGGGCTCCGCCTCGATCGCCTCCACCGGCTTCCGTCTCGTGAGTGCCGTCCAGAACGACGTGCTCGCTGCGCTCATGCTCCGCTCCTGTCGGGTCGCCCACCGGGATCGCCGTCGGCTCTGACGGCGATCCCCAGTGTGGACCCGGCCGTGCGTGCGCACCAGGTGCGGCGTGGCACCGGAGGCGCGGGCGCGGGCGCTGCTAGGAGCGGACGGAGGGCTCGACCACGCGGATCCAGAGCCACACGGCGACGCTGATCGCGGCGAAGGCGGCGGCGATGACGAGCGCGGTGACCCAGAGGCCCGCGTCCACGCCCTGCGCGGTGGTGGCGACGGCGGCGAACCCGAGGGTGAGCACGCCCACGCTGACCAGCGCCCAGAGCGGCAGCGAGCGCAGCAGCAGCGAGCGGCCGAGGACGAGCGACACGGGGGCGAGCGCCAGCGCGGCGGAGCTCAGGGCGGCGAGGGTGACCACGCTGAGGAGCTCGTTCGCGGTCTGCGGCCACATGCCGCCGCCCGCGGGCACGAGGCCGTAGAGGATCCAGGCGACGAGGCCGAGGGCCGCGAGCGACCCCGACTGGACGAGCGCGAGCCGCGCGCGCGACCGGTCGTCCCGGTCGTCGGACACGAGTCCCAGCACCTGGCCGAGCACGATGGGCGGCGCCAGGCCGAGCGCCCGGGAGAGGAGCACGGCCGTCACGGAGAGCACGAGGAGCGCGGGCACGGCGCGCACGCGGGCGGGCGCGCCGCCGACCCGGCCCGCCACCGACGCGACCGCCACGACCCCGACCCCGTTGACGACGGCGAGCCCCACCAGCGCGGCGAGGAAGAGGCGGACGGCGTTGGGGTCGGATCCCACGGGCAGCGACAGCGACGCCAGCGCGGCCGCGAGGACGAGGGCGGCGGCCGCGGCGCCCCAGCGTCCGGCGCGGCCGGGCTCGCGCGGCGGGCGGGCGCCGAGCAGCGTGGGCTCGGGGAGCCGGCGGGCCGGGATGGGGACGGGCGCGGAGTCGAGGCGTCCGCCCACCACGAGCAGCTGGCCCGTGGTGGCGGTGCTCTCGGTCATCGCCGCGGCCGCGGCGCGCGTCGTGAGCGTCCCCGCGTCGCCGCGCGCGACGATCCGGAGGGGCGTCACATCCTCCGCGGAGCGGTGCCGCCCGCCGAAGCGCGAGATGAGCGCGCCGCGCAGCAGCAGCGCAGGCAGCGCGACGAGGAGGACGGCGCCGAGCGCGAGCAGGAGCGGCAGGAGCCCGCGGCCGTCGGTGAACGCGGCGGGGAGCGGCTGCAGGGACGTGCCGAAGCGCGTGGGCGCGTTCCAGGTGCCGGGCGCGGCCGCGGCGGGGGAGCCGCCGGATCCGGGGCGGGCGTCGGGGGAGGCGCCGCCGCCGGGAGCGGATCCGCCGCCCGGGCCGCCGCCGGACCCCGGCGTGGGGGAGGCCGTCGCGCCGTCGGGCGAGGCGGTCGCCCCCGGGGTCGGGGTCGCGCCGGGGGTGGGCGACGCGCTGGGCGACGGCGTGCCGGCCGGCGCGACGACGGTGACGCGCACCTCCGCCGCCAGCGTGCTGATGTTGCCGAGCGGATCCGTGACCGTCGCGGTGATCCCCAGCGGCCCGGGGGGAAGGGTGCCGGTCGCGCACGACCACGCCCCGCCGGACACCTGGGCCGCGCACGCCGAGTCGCCGTACCCGCTGAGGTACGCGCGCACGGTGGCGCCGTCCTCGTCGGCGGTGCCCGAGATGGTGATCCCGGTGGCGTCGACGGTGGCGCCGGCCGCGGGGGCCGTGATCACCGCGGCGCCGGGCGCGGTCGTGTCGAAGCTGCCGGATCCGCGGCCGACCGCGGGCGTGCCGGTGCTCCACGGCGTGCTCTGGGTGGCGGTGACGGGCACGCCCGTGCCCGAGGGCGGGGGCGGCGCGAGCAGGCACGCCCACGTGCTGGAGGAGCCGACGGTGGCCCGGCACGACGCGGATCCGGATCGCGCGTCGACGGTCGCCCCGGGGAAGCCGGTGCCGCTGACCAGCCCGGTGGTGACGACCGAGAAGCTGTTGACGCCGGGCGCGCGCAGGACGGACGCGGTGGCCGTCGCCTCCTGCCCGGCGGACGTGACGCGCACCGGGCTCTGCCCGTCGGGCACGCCGGTGGCGGTCGCGCGCCAGGTCGTCGAGGTGGGCAGCGTGACGGCGGCGGGCACGCTCGCGATGGTGACCTGCACGTCCTGCCCCGACGGGCGCGTGCCGGTGACCGCGATCGCGCCGTCGGTCGAGAAGGCGGGGGTCTGCACCGTGGGGGCGGGGAGCGGCGCAGCGGAGGGGGTGGGGCTCGGCGCCGGCACAGGCGTGGGGGTCTCCGTCTCGGCCGACGCGGCGGACGCCCCGCCCGCGGCCAGGGCGGCCACGAGCACGAGCATCGCGGCCATGCGGGCGAGCGGCTCGAGGGCCGTGCGCGCGCCGGCCGGGGTCGCGCGGGATCGCCGGACGGCGCCCCCTGCCATTCCCGTGGAGGGGCGTCCCTCGATCCTCGCCCGATACCGCACCGTGCACCCATTCACGCGGGATCGCGGGACCGTGTCAACCGCCCGCACCGACCGTGACGGAAGTGGTACGGGAAGCTGGATGCCGGGTCCGTGCGCCTCGGACGCCCGGTGGATGCGGGCTCCGTCGGGCGCCCCCGACCGCGTGCCCGATACTGACGGGGTGACCCGACCCGACGCCGTCCCCGACCGCCCCACGCCCGACGAGCTGGCCGGCCTCCTCGCCGGCGGTCCGCGCATCGGCGTCGCCACGAGCGCCACGAAGGTCGAGGGCCGCGCGCACGAGGGCGGCCGCACCGAGTCGGTCTGGGACGCGTTCGCGAGGCGCGGCGGCGTCGTCGCGGGCGGCGGCGATCCCGAGCGCGGCGCCGACCACATCGCCCGGATGCCCGAGGACGTGGCGCTCGCGGCCGAGCTCGGCGTCGACGTCCTCTCGTTCTCCATCTCGTGGTCGCGGATCCAGCCCGAGGCGCGCGGCGGCCTCCGGCGCGAGGGCATCGCCTTCTACGACGAGCTCGTGGACGCGCTGCTGGCCGCGGGGATCCGCCCCCAGGCCGCCCTGCACGACCATGACCTGCCCGTCGAGCTCCAGGACCGCGGCGGCTGGCTGCACCGCGACACCGCGCTCCGCTTCGGCGACCTCGCCTACCTCGCGGCCGAGGCGCTCGCCGACCGCGTGCCCGACTGGTGCACCCTGCGCACGCCCGCGCTCACGACGCTCGCGGGCCACGTCACGGGCACGCACGCCCCGGGATCCCGCCTCGGGCTCGACGCGCTGCCGACCGTGCACCACCAGCTGCTCGCGCACGGGCTCGGCGCGGAGGCGATCCGCGGAGCCCGCTCCTCGGCCCGCGTCGGGATCGTGCTCGCGCAGCGCGTGGTCGAGGCCGCGTCGGCGGACGACGACGACCGCGCGGCCACCGTCGCCGCCCGCGCGCTGCACCAGGACCTCTTCGCCGACGCCGTGCTCCTCGGCCGCTACCCCGACCTCGACGGCCCGCACGCCGAGGCCTTCGCGCGCCTCACCCGCGTGGACCCCGGCGACCTCCGCACCATCGCGCAGCCGGTCGACCTCCTCGGGGTGGAGCTGGCCGACCCGATCCGCGTGGCCGCCGTGCCGCGCCTCGTCGCCGGATCCAGCGCCCTGCCCTGGGCCGAGCTGCCGTGGACGGACCACCCCGCCTCCCTCGACGGCCACCCGATCGCGCCCGACCTCGTCCCCGCCGTGCTCGCCGACCTCCGCGCCCGCTACGGCGACGCCCTCCCGCCCGTCGTGCTGTCCGGCCTCGACGCCGCCCACCCCGAGCAGGTCGACGACCGGGACGGCACCCGGCGGGATCCGCGGCGCGCGCACGCGATCTCCGACCACCTCGTCCAGGCGCTCGCCGCCGTCGCCCCCGGCGGTCCCGCGGCGGGCGTCCGGCTGGAGGCGGTCATCGCGGGCAGCCTGCTCGACGGCTTCGAGTGGGAGGCCGGGCACACGGCGCCGCGCGGCCTCGTGCGGGTGGATCCGCGCACCTCCGACCGCACGCCCCGCACCTCGTACCTCTTCCTCCGCGACGCCCTGCGCGCCCGCGGCTGACGCCCGGCCGACGCCGCCCCCAATACGGGTGCGCGTCCCGCCGCCACCCGGGTCGCGCCCAGGCCCGCGCGTAGACTCGCGGGCATGGAACTGTGGATCGCGCTCGGAGTCGTCGTGCTCCTGGCAGTGCTCGTCGGCATCTACCTCTGGGCCACCTACAACGCCCTCATCACCCTGAACGTGCGGGTCGACGAGGCGTGGAGCGACATCACCGTCCAGCTCAAGAGGCGCGCCGACCTGCTGCCCACCATCATCGAGTCGGTCAAGGGCTACGCCACCCACGAGCGGCAGGTGTTCGAGTCGGTCGCGTCGGCGCGCACCGAGACCATCAGCGCCGGCAACCCGGGCGAGGCGAGCGTCGCCGAGGAGCACCTGCAGGGCGCGATGAAGTCGCTCTTCGCGGTGGCCGAGGCGTACCCGCAGCTCCAGACGAGCCAGACGTTCCTGCAGCTGCAGGGCGAGCTCGTCGACACGGAGGACCGGATCCAGGCGTCGCGCCGCTTCTACAACGGCGGCGTCCGCGAGCTCAACACCAAGATCACGCAGTTCCCCAACACGCTCTTCGTGCGCGGGCTGGGCTTCGGCGAGCGGGAGTTCTACGAGGTCTCGAGCCTCGCCTCCATCGCCGAGCCGCCGCGCGTGCAGTTCTAGGCGCCCGCCCCTCACCGGGCGGCGGCGGCCGGCGCCGGGTCAGCCGGCGGCGGTCGCGTCGATCGCCGGCAGGTGCGCCCGCAGCGACGACGCCAGCGTGCCCCGGTCGACGACGCCCACGCGCTCCAGCCCCTGCCACGCGGCGGCCCGCTCCACGAGCGGCGCGATCCGCTCCGCGACCGCGGCGGGATCCTGGCGTCCCTCGATCCACGACGCCTGCACGCGCAGCACGCCGGCCTGCCGGTCGCTCTTGAGGTCGACCCGGGCGACGATCTCGTCGTCCACCAGCACCGGCAGCACGTAGTAGCCGTGCACGCGCTGCGCCTGGGGCGTGTAGATCTCGATGCGGTAGTGCAGGTCGAAGAGCCGGAGCGCGCGCTCGCGGAACCACACGACCGGGTCGAAGGGCGAGAGCAGGGCCTCCGTCCGGATCCGCCGGGGCAGCCGCGCGTCCCGGTGCAGCCACACGGGCAGCGGCTTCCCGCGCCCCTCCCACCCCGGCACCGTGACCGGCAGCACCTCGCCCGCGTCGGCGAGGTCGACGAGCGCGCGGTCGGTCGCCGCGCGCGACAGCCGGAAGTAGTCGCCGAGGTCGGCCGCCGTGCCGATGCCGTGCGCGACGGCGGCGCGGCGGACGAGCTCGCGCACCGCGTCCGCCTCGGGCACGACGCGCTCGCGGACGGCGGCGGGGAGCACGTCCTCCGCGAGGCCGTAGACCCGCTCGAAGCCGCGCCGGCCGGCGCTCGCGATCTCGCCCCACGCGAACATCGCCTCGAGCGCGCGCTTCACGTCGGACCAGCCCCACCAGGGCCCCGTCCGCACGTTCGCCTCGTGCTCGATCGCGCTCGCCGGCACCGGGCCCGTGCGGCCGAGCTCCGCGCGGACCTCGGCGAGGAGCGGCGCGTGCTCGCGCGCCCAGGATCCCGGCCGCATCCGCCGCGCGCGCTCCGCCGCCATCCGCCAGCCGAACAGCGGCAGGTCGTCCACCGGGATGACGGCGGCCTGGTGCGCCCAGTACTCGGTGAAGGCGCCGCCCCCGCCGAACAGCATCCGGTCGAGCGCCGACCGGTCGTAGGGGCCGACGCGCGCGAGCATCGGCAGGTGGTGGCTGCGCTCGAAGACGTTGACCGAGTCGATCTGCAGCAGGGCCAGGCGCCGCACCTCGGCCGCGAGGCGGCGCGTGCCCGGGGACGCCGGGGTAACCGGATGCGGCCGGCCGAGCCCCTGCGCCGCGAGGGCCACGCGTCGGGCGAGCGCGGGGGAGACGACGTCGGGCATGATCCGACGCTACCCGCGGCGTCCGACGCCGGGCGCGCGGGTGACCATGCGCGTGCCCGGTCCGACCCGGGCCCGACCTGCGCGCTCCCGGGTGCACCCCGCACGTGGCCGCGGGCCGCCCCGGCACGGCCGCACGGGAGGCCCGTCCTAGACTCCCAGCATGATCTTCGGCCAGCGATCCCGTGCGCGCGCCGCGGCGGCCGCCCGCGCGGACGAGCCCCGCGTCGAGCCTCGCGTCGAGCCCGACATCGACACCGTCCAGCCCGTCGCGCGCACCGTCGCCGAGGCCGTCCCCGCCGGCATGGTCATCGCGGGGGCGTGGGCGTGGCGGCTGCTCCTCATCCTCGGCGTGCTCGGGGTCGTGGCCTGGCTCGTCATCCAGCTCGAGTACGTCGTCATCCCGCTCCTCCTCGCCATCGTGCTCGCGGCGCTCCTCGTGCCCATCTCGAACTGGATGCAGCGCCACCGCATCCCCAAGTGGCTGGCCGTGGCCATCTCCGAGATCGGCGTCATCGTCGGCGTGGCCGCGCTCGTCTACCTCGTGACCACGCAGATCATCGGCCAGTACGACTCCCTCCGCGCCCAGACGCTGACGCGCTACGCGGACGTGCGCGGCTTCCTCACCGACGGGCCGCTCCAGCTCTCCGAGCAGCAGCTCAACGACGCGTACGCGCAGGCGGTCGACGCGATCCAGCGCGACGCGGGCGCGCTCGTGAGCGGGGCGCTGTCGGTCACGTCCTCGCTCGGGCACATGCTCACGGGCGTGCTGCTCGTGCTGTTCTCCACCCTCTTCATCCTCATCGACGGCGCGGGCATGTGGCGGTGGGTCGTGCGGCTGTTCCCGCGGCTCGCGCGCCCCGCGGTCGACGGCGCCGGTCGCGCCGGCTGGACCACGCTGCAGGACTTCGTCAAGGTCCAGGTGCTCGTGGCGCTCATCGACGCGGTCGGCATCGCGGGCGGGGCGGCCATCATCGGCGTGCCGCTGGCCATCCCCATCGGCGTGCTGGTGTTCCTCGGCTCGTTCATCCCGATCGTCGGCGCGGTCGTCACGGGCACGCTCGCCGTGTTCGTCGCCCTCGTCTACAACGGGCTCACGCAGGCGCTCATCATGATCGCCATCGTGCTCATCGTGCAGCAGGTGGAGGGCCACGTGCTCCAGCCGCTCATCATGGGCACGGTCGTCAAGGTTCACCCGCTCGCGGTCGTGCTCTCGGTGGCGGCGGGCGGCATGGTCGGCGGCATCGCCGGCACGTTCTTCGCCGTGCCGCTGGTGGCCACGCTGAACTCGATGGTCAAGCACGTCGCGAGCGGCGCCTGGCGGGGGCAGCCGGATCCGCCGCCGCCCGCCGTCCCCGCCGACGCCTCGCACGCCACCCGCCGACCGAACCCCAGGGAGCGCACCTCATGACCGACGCCGCCACCGCCGCCACCATGCCCGACGACGGACCCGTGCTCCGCGCGGTCGGCGACGAGGTCGACCCGTCGCAGCTGGGGGAGGAGACCGCGGCGCTCGCCGGGGAGCTGCCCCGCGGATCCGCGCCCACGCTCGCGCGCATCGAGGCGGCCCGCGAGGTCGTCAGCCGCGTCGCCGACGTGACGCCCATGGAGTCGTCGCGGTTCCTCGCGGAGATCCTCGGCAGCCCCGTGCACCTCAAGTGCGAGAACCTGCAGCGCACCGGGTCGTACAAGATCCGCGGCGCCTACAACCGCATCTCGCGCCTCACCGACGAGGAGAAGGCGCGCGGCGTCGTGGCGGCGTCGGCGGGCAACCACGCGCAGGGCGTGGCGTTCGCGGCGCGCGAGCTGGGGATCCGGGCCACCATCTTCATGCCCGTGGGCGTCGCGCTGCCGAAGCTCCAGGCCACGAGGCAGTACGGCGCCGAGGTGGTGCTCCGCGGCCACAGCGTCGCCGAGCCGCTGCGCGCGGCCGCCGAGTTCGCCGCGCAGACGGGCGCCGTGCTCATCCCGCCGTTCGACCACGAGGACGTCATCACCGGGCAGGCCACGCTCGGCCTCGAGATCCTCGACCAGACGCCCGACGTCGAGACGGTCGTCGTGCCCATCGGCGGCGGCGGCCTCATCTCGGGCGTCGCGACGGCGCTCAAGCTGCGGGCCGCCCAGGAGGGGCGCACGATCCGCGTCATCGGCGTGCAGGCCAGGAACGCCGCCGCCTACCCGCCGTCCCTCGCCGCGGGACGCGCGACCGAGATCGAGATCACGCCCACCATCGCGGACGGCATCGCGGTCGCGAAGCCGGGTCTGCTGAACTTCGACATCATCCGGGAGAGCGTCGACGAGGTCGTCACGGTCGGGGACGACGACACGGCCCGCGCGCTGCTGCTCCTCCTCGAGCGCGCGAAGCTCGTCGTCGAGCCCGCGGGCGCCGTGGGCGTCGCGGCGATCCTCGCGGGCCTCGTGCAGGACGCCGGCCGCACCGTCGTGATCCTCTCGGGCGGCAACATCGACCCGCTCATGATGGAGCGCGTCATCAGCCACGGCCTCGCCGCCTCGGACCGCTACGTCAAGCTGCGGATCATGCTGCCCGACCGCCCGGGGCAGCTCTCCCGCACGTCGCAGATCATCTCCGAGGCGAACGCGAACGTCGTCGAGGTGCTGCACACGCGGCACGGCCGGGGCCTGCAGATCAGCGAGGTCGAGCTCGAGGTGAGCGTGGAGACGCGCGGCCGCGAGCACACGGCCGAGGTCGTCCAGCGCCTCCGCGACGCGGGCTACGACCCCCGGCTCCAGCGCGACTGACGCGGGGCGCGCGTCCGGCGGCGACGCCCGGACGAGGAGAGGGGACGCGGACCCTGCGGTCCGCGTCCCCTCTCGTCGTGCGCGCCGACTACGGCGTGTAGTTCTCCACGGCCTGGATCTCGACGGGGATCTCGCGGCCGTTCGGCGCGGTGTACGCGCCCTTCTGGCCGACCTCCCAGCCGATGATCGCGGCGCCGAGCGGCGACTGCTCGCTGTAGACGTCGAGGTCGCTGTCGCCCGCGATCTCGCGGTTGCCGAGCAGGAACTTCGTCTCGTCGCCGGCGATGAGCGCGGTGACGACCGTGCCGGGCTCCACGATGCCGTGGCTCTCCGGGGCGTCGCCGACCTCGGCCGTGCGCAGCAGCTGCGTGAGCTGGCGGATGCGGGCCTCGATCTTGCCCTGCTCCTCCTTGGCGGCGTGGTAGCCGCCGTTCTCCTTGAGGTCGCCCTCCTCACGGGCGATCTCGATCTTCTTCGCGATCTCCTCGCGGCCCTGCACGCTGAGGGTGTCGAGCTCCCTGCTGAGGCGGTCGAACGCCTCCTGGGTCAGCCAGGTGACTGCCTGCTCCTCGGCCACGATGGACTCCTCGCACTCGCACGGACGCCCCGACGGATCCGTCGAGGCGAATCACCCACTCTAGGCGGGCCAGCAGCTGTGGATCAAGCCGGTGACCGCCGGGCCGGTCGTGCGCAGGCGCACGGTCTCGGTGCGCTCGACGCCGTCCTGCGCGGGCAGCTCGACGACCTTCCAGCCGACGATGGAGCGCTGCTCGTCCTGCGCCTGCACCGCGCACCAGGCCTCCTGGCCGGCGGGCATGACGACGGAGAAGGTGACGTCGATGGTGCGCGCGTCGACGACGTCGAAGGCGCGGTCGGTGGCGTCGATGGATCCCGACGCCTGGTCGAGCCCGGCCCACAGCACCCACGCGCCGAACACCAGCGCGACCAGCCCGCCGGCGATGCCGTAGAGCCAGCGCTGACGGATGCGCGCGGGCCGCGTGCGCCCGTACCGCTCGTCGAGCGCGGCGGTCGAGACGGGGGTGGGGACGCGGTGCTCGACGGTCTCGTCGTCGTCCGCTGAGGGGCCCGCAGGGGGAGCCGCAGGGGCGGGGGAACGGGACCCGGTCGTCACGGCGATCTCCTCTCGCGCACCTTGTACTCTGGGGATCAAGACTACATTCCCCACCCTTGGAGCCCCGTGACCCTGCGCCTCATGGCCGTGCATGCCCACCCCGACGACGAGTCGAGCAAGGGCGCCGCCACCTACACCCGCTACGCGCAGGAGGGCGCCGAGGTCATGGTCGTCAGCTGCACGGGCGGCGAGGCGGGCGACATCCTCAACGAGGGGCTCGCCGAGCGCGCGATGGCCGAGCGCGACCTGCCCGGCCTCCGTCGCGTGGAGATGGCGCGCGCGCAGGCCGTCATGGGCGTGCAGCACCGCTGGCTCGGCTACGTCGACTCCGGCATGGCGCGCGAGGACGGCTCGCTGCCGCCCGCGTCCTTCGCGAGCATCCCGGTGGAGGTCTCCGCCGAGCCGCTGATCCGCCTGGTGCGCGCCTTCCGCCCGCACGTCCTCGTCGCCTACGACGAGAACGGCGGCTACCCGCACCCCGACCACATCCAGGCGCACGTGGTGGCCATGGAGGCGTGGCGCGAGGCGGGCGTCGCGGGCTCGTACCCCGACGCGGGCGAGCCGTGGGAGGTCCGCAAGCTCTACTTCGACCGGATCTTCAACGCCAGCAAGATCCGCGCCGTGCGCGAGCACCTGGTCGCGGCCGACGCCGGTCCCGAGATGCTCGAGGCCGTCGACGAGATGCTCGGGTGGATGGGCGACCGCCCCGACCTCTCGACCACGCGCGTGCACGTCGCCGACCACTTCGAGGCCCGCGACCGCGCGCTCCTGTCGCACGCGAGCCAAGTCGCGCCCGACAGCACCTTCTTCCGCTGGCCGCGCGACCTCCAGCAGCGCGCCTGGCCCTTCGAGGACTTCCAGCTCGTCGAGTCGCGCGTGCCGGTGCCCGAGGCGGAGGACGACCTCTTCGCCGGCATCGCGGACGACGACGAGGCCGCCGACACGGCGCCCGTCGCCGACCGGGCGGCGAGCGCCTGATGGGCCGGGACCTGCTCCTCCGTCTGGCCGCGGACGTCACGACCCCCAGCCCCACGCCCACGGCCGAGTTCGACCCGAACACGGTCTCGCCCGGCCCCGTCGGCTTCATCGCGATCTTCTTCGTGGCCGTGGCGGTGCTGCTGCTCATGGTCGACATGACCCGGCGGATCCGGCGCACGCGCTACCGCGAGGAGATCCGCGGCCGGCTCGAGGCGGAGAAGCTCGAGGCCGACCTCGCGCGCGACTCCGCTCCCGAGCGGGACCGCCCCGCGGCGGAGCGCGCGGACGGGGACGGCGGCGCCGCGGATCCCGACGCCCCCGCGGATCCGCCGCGCGGCTGACCCACCGCCCACAGCCGGCGACCGCGGGCGTCCCCCGTCCGGGGGTGCCGGACGCCGCGCGTCCGCCAGTTCGACACCCGCGCGCACCCGTCCGTTAACCCGCCCTCCGTACCTTGGCCAGGCACGGAGGGAACGTTCCCTCCTCATGCTCCACGAGGAGGTCCGACGTGACGCACGCCCCCGCGCCCACCCGGGTCGCGTCGACGCCGGAGGCGGTGCCGACGCCGAGGACGTCGTCCGGCCGCCCCGCCGCCGCGCGTCCCGGATCCGCTCCGCCCCGCCGCCGTCGTCGCCCGGGCCGCGTCCGCGACATGCTCCTGTTCCTCGCCTTCGTGGGCCCCAACGTGCTGCTGCTCGCGGTCTTCACCTACAAGCCGCTGCTGGAGTCCTTCTACTACTCCACGCTGCAGTGGAACATCGGCTCGCAGGTGGCCCGCGAGGTCGGCCTCGACAACTACGTCGCCTGGTTCCAGGACCCGCAGACGCCCACCGTCGTCCGGGTCACCGTCATCTTCACCGGCGTCACGGTGGTGGGCTCGATGCTGCTGGGGCTCGGCGTCGCGGTGCTGCTCAACCGCAGGATCAGGCTGCGCGGCCCCGTGCGCACCATCATCGTCGCGCCCTACGTGCTCTCGGGCGTGGCCGTCGGCTTCCTCTGGCTCTACGTCTTCGACCCGAACTTCGGCGTCATCTCCGCGGGCCTCACCGCCCTCGGGCTGACGCCGCCCGACTGGTACAGCGACCCGGCCGCCGCCCTCGCCATGGTCACGACCGTGCAGGTCTGGCGCGACCTCGGCTACTGCGCCCTCATCTACCTCGCGGGCCTCCAGGCCGTGCCGAAGGACCTGCTCGACGCGGCGGCCCTCGACGGCGCCGGGCGGATCCGCACCTTCCTCCGCGTGGTGCTCCCGCTGCTCAGCCCGACCACGTTCTTCCTCAGCGTGACGACGCTGCTCAGCTCGCTGCAGACCTTCGACCTCATCAGCGCCATGACCAAGGGCGGCCCGCTGCAGGGCACGACCACGATGATGTACCAGATCTACCACGAGGGCTTCGTGGCCGGACGGGCCGGCTACTCGTCGGCCGTCGCCACGATCCTCTTCCTCGTCCTGCTCGTCGTCACGCTCGTCCAGCTCGTCATCGTCCAGCGGAAGGTGCACTACTCGTGACCGCGACCCTCACCCGGCCCGAGCCCCAGGCCGTGCCCGACGCCCCGCGCCGTCGCGGCGCCCGTCGACCCGGCGCCTCCGGATCCGCCCGCCCGCCCCTCGGCGGCACGTACCTCGCGCTGGCCCTCGCGGTGCTCGTCATGCTGCTGCCGCTCGTCTGGATGGTGCTCACGAGCTTCAAGGGCTTCAGCGAGATCTACTCGCTGCCCCTCACGATCCTCCCGTCGTCGTTCGCGCCGACGAACTACCAGACGGCCTCCGACACGGTCTCCTTCTCGACGCTCGCGACCAACAGCCTCGTCAAGACCCTCGTGGGCTCCGGCCTCAAGGTGCTGCTCGGGCTCCTGACCGCGTACGCGCTCGTCTTCATCCGCGTGCCGTTCAAGAACGTGTGGTTCGGCGTCGTGATCCTCGCGCTCCTCGTGCCGCAGCAGATCGTGATGATCCCGAACTACCAGGTCATCGCGGGCCTCGGCTGGATCAACACCTACCCGGGCCTCATCATCCCCGGCGTCGCGAGCGCCTACGGCACGTTCCTCTTCCGCCAGCACTTCCTCACCCTGCCCCACTCCGTGCTCGAGGCGGCCGCGATGGACGGCGCCGGGCACCTGCGCCGCCTCCGCTCGTTCGTGATCCCCATGTCGGGGCCCACGATCGCCGCCGTCGCGCTCGTGTCCGTCGTCGGCGAGTGGAACGATTACCTCTGGCCGCTGCTCGTCACGACCGACCCGCGCATGATGACGCTGCCCGTGGGCCTCACCCTGCTGCAGGACACGACGGGCATCACGAACTGGGGCGTGCTCATGGCCGGGACGGTCATCGTCACGCTGCCCGTGCTCGCCGTCTTCCTGGTCTTCCAGCGGCGCATCGTCGGCGGGCTCACCTCCGGCGCCGTCACCGGCTGATCCGTGTCTCCGACTCCCGCCGCTCCACACGTCCGCTCCCCTTCCCCGCACCGACCCGATCCCCAGGAGAAGCATGCCCATCGACCCGCGCTCGGCCTTCCGCGCCGCCGCCTCCCGCCCGTTCGACCGACGCGACGTCCTGAAGATGGGCGCCGTGCTCGGCGGCACCGCGTTCCTCGCCGCCTGCTCCGGCCCGTCCGTCGGCGGCGCCGCGGCGACCGCCGCGCCCGACACCGACTGGGAGGGCGTGCAGCCCGCGACCGACATCACCTGGTGGACGACGCACCCCGGCCAGACCTCGGACCTCGAGGCGCAGTTCGCCGCCGACTTCCTCGCCAAGACGGGCATCACCGTCAACGTGGTCACGGGCGGGGCGAGCTACGACGAGATCGCGCAGAAGCTGCAGGCCGCCGCAGGCACCGACAGCATGCCCGACATGGTGAACGCCAGCGACACCTGGTGGTTCCGCTACATGGTCAACAAGCAGTCCATCGCGATGGACGGCCTCATGACCCACCTCCGCTTCGAGCTCGACGACTTCAACAAGGTGTTCCTCGACGACTACCTGTACAACGGGGCCCGCTTCGCCGTGCCGTACGCGCGCTCGACGCCGATCTTCTACTACGACAAGTCGATCTGGTCGAAGGCCGGCCTGCCCGACCGCGCGCCCGACACCTGGGCGGAGCTCGAGGAGTGGGCGCCGGCCATCATGAAGGCCACGGGCGGCGCGCCGGCCTTCCGCATGCCCCAGGGATCCATCGGCACCTGGGCGCTGAGCAACGTGCTCTGGGGCCGCGGCGGGCAGTACTCCGACGGCTGGGACCTCAAGCTCGACCAGCCCGAGACCCTCGAGGCGGCCGGCTACGCCCGCGGCCTCGTCTTCGACTCCAAGATCGCGAACGTCGCGGCGGCCAGCGGCGACACCGCGGTCGACTTCGCGGGCGGCCTCGCGCCGTGCACCATCGCGTCCGCGGGCGCGGTCGGCATCGTCACCGCGAGCGCCAAGTTCCCCATCGGCACCGGCGTGCTCCCCGGAGGCCCGCAGGGGCAGTTCGTCCCCACCGGCGGAACGGGCCTCGCGGTCGTCGGCAGCAAGACCAAGGAGCAGCAGCTCGCCGCCGGCATGTTCATCAAGCACGTCACCGAGGTCGACCAGCAGGTCGCCTTCGCCAAGAAGACCGGATACGCGCCCGTGCGCACCTCGGCCGGCCAGTCGTCCGACCTCACGGCGTTCTGGGCGTCGAACCCGGCCTTCCGGACGGTCTACGACAGCCTCGAGCACGTCCGCTCGCAGGACTGGGCGCGCACGCTGATCCCCAACGGCGACACGTACCTGCAGCAGCCGTGGGCGCAGATCCTCACGCAGGACGCGGATCCGGCCGCCGTGTTCCCGGCCGCGGCGACGCAGCTCGCGTCGGCCTACAAGGAGAACGTCGAGCCGTACCTGTGAGCGACGCTCCGCGCACCTTCCTGCTGGCGGGCCACCGCGGCAGCATGGCGGACTGCCCGGAGAACACGATGCTGTCCTTCACGACGGCGGAGCGGGCCGGGGCGGACGAGATCGAGCTCGACGTGCGCCTCACGCGCGAGGGGCAGGTGGTCGTTCTGCACGACCGCACCCTCGAGCGCACCGCGGCCGCGCCCGGCCCGCACCTCGGCACGCCGGTCGAGGAGCTGACGCTGGCCGAGGTCCGCTCGGTGGATCTCGGATCGGGCCAACGCGTGCCGACCCTCGACGAGGTGCTCGACCGCACGCGCGGGCTCGTGCAGGTGGAGGTGAAGGCGCCGGCGGCGGCGGGACCCCTGGTCGCGCTCCTGCGTGCCCGCGGCGACGCCGACCGCGCCCGCTGCACGGTCATCAGCTTCCATCCGCAGGCGCTCGTCGACGTGATGGCCGGGCTGCCCGACCTCCCGCGCGGCACGGGCTTGCTCGTCGCCGACATCGACGGCGAGTGGCGCGATGCGGTCGCGCCCACGGGGGCGCGCACGATCATGCTGCCGTGGCGGGGCCTCACCCGGTCGCTCGTGGACGGGCTGCACGACGAGGGACTCCGCGTGCACGCGTCGCTCCTCGAGGGACCGGGCGAGGTGCGCCGGATCGTGGAGCTCGACGTGGACGCGACGACGGCCAACCACCCCCGCTACGCGCGCGAGCTGCTCGCGGCGCACCCGGGGTTCGTCGCCCGGTTCCCCGGCTTCGCACGCACGGCCGCCTGACCGCGGGTCGCGCCGGGCGTCTTGCCGCGGGCCGTGCCGCGCGTCAGACGACGGGCGGGTGCGTCGCCACGAGCAGGATCCCCGTCCAGTGGCAGAGGAACGCCACGAGGGTGAACGCGTGGAAGATCTCGTGGAAGCCGAAGCGGCCGGGCCAGGGGTTCGGCCGCTTCAGCGCGTACGCGACCGCGCCCACCGTGTAGGCGAGGCCGCCCGCGAGGATGAGCGTCATCATGGCCGCGTCGGCGCGGAAGAAGTCGACGATGAACGCGAGCGACGCGTAGCCGAGCACGAGGTAGAGCAGCACGTAGAGCCAGCGCGGGGCGTGGATCCAGAACACGCGGAACAGCACGCCGAGCGCCGCCCCCGACCACACCAGCCAGAGCAGCAGCACCGACTTCCCGTGCGGCAGCGCGAGCACGGTGATGGGCGTGTAGGAGCCCGCGATGAGCAGGAAGATGTTGGCGTGGTCCATCCGCTTGAGGAGGATCTTCGCCCGCGGCGACCAGTCGAACCGGTGGTAGACGGCCGAGACGCCGAACAGCAGCAGCGACGACGCGACGAACACGGCGCACGCGATGCGCGCCGCGGTGCCGTCCGCGACCGCGATGAGCACGATCCCGAGCACGAGAGCCACCGGGGTCATGCCCGCGTGCAGCCAGCCGCGCCAGGTGGGCTTGGGCTCCGGGCCCACCTCCTGCGCGTCCTCCACGAGCGGGAGGTGCGCGACCGACGCATCGTCCTCCGGGGTGTCGCCGAGCGGTCCGGGGGAGGAGGCGTCGCGCGTCATCCTGCGAGTGTAGGACAGCCGGGGGACGTCACCCGGGCGGGCGATCCGGGCTCTCGGGTCCGTGGGATAGCGTTGCCTCCGTGCGAGAGAAGCCGATCCGACCGTGGCGCGGTCTGCTCTACCGGGCGTACCAGAAGCGCATCCGCCGCGGCCTCGATCGCAGCGCGCTGCCGCACCACATCGCCATGATCCTCGACGGCAACCGCCGGTGGGCCCGCCAGCTGGGCCTCGAGTCCGCCGCCCACGGCCACCGCGCCGGCGCGGCCAAGTTCCTCGAGTTCCTGGAGTGGTGCGACGACCTCGACATCAAGGTCACGACGCTCTACCTGCTCTCCACCGACAACCTCACGGGCCGCGGCAGCGACGAGCTCACGGCCCTCATCGACATCATCGGCCAGCTCGCGGAGAACCTCTCCCAGCACCGGGACTGGCGCGTCAAGCACGTGGGATCCGACGAGGGCCTCCCGACCGAGCTCATCGCCCGGCTCGACGCCTCCGAGGAGCGGTCGCGGGGCAACACCGGGCTGCACATCAACCTCGCGGTCGGCTACGGCGGGCGCACCGAGATCGCGGACGCCATGCGCAGCATCGTGCAGTCGCACCACCTCGCGGGCGGCACGCTCGAGGACCTCGCGGCGCTCCTCACGCCCGACCTCATCGGCGAGCACCTCTACACGGGCGGGCAGCCGGATCCGGACCTCGTGATCCGCACCTCGGGCGAGCAGCGCATCAGCGACTTCATGCTGTGGCAGTCGGCGCACAGCGAGCTCTACTTCATGGAGGCGCTCGGGCCGGACCTCCGCGAGGTCGACTTCCTCCGCGCCCTCCGCGACTACTCCTCCCGCCAGCGCCGCTTCGGCTCCTGAGGCGCGGGCCGCGGCGCTCGCCGTTGCCGTCGCCGCGTGCCGCGCCGCCGCGCGCCCTCGCCGAGGTGTCGGCGGCCCGCGCGGAGCAAGAGTTAATGTCCACGACACATCCGGACCCGCGTCGCTCTGGTCACCGCGGCAGTGCGCGACGTAGGTTCCACTCATCGGGCATGGCGCCCGATCGAGAGGGCCGCAGCATCGCTTCTCGTCACCGTGGCCCGATCGCCGTCAGGATCCGAGCGCGAACGCTCGGGGATGGAGTGGCCCGTGGCCCCGATGGACAGCCAGAGCAGCACCGCACGGCACGTGGGCCGGGGGGAGGGGACGCCGCAGGCCGAGCGCACGTACGTGCTCGACACCTCCGTCCTCCTGTCCGACCCGCGGGCGCTCTTCCGCTTCGCCGAGCACGCGGTGGTGATCCCGGTCATCGTCATCACGGAGCTCGAGTCGAAGCGGAACGACCCCGAGATCGGCTACTTCGCCCGCCAGGCCCTCCGCCATCTCGACCAGCTCCGGGAGGAGCACGAGCGGCTCGACTTCCCCATCGAGGTGGGCGAGGCCGGCGGCACCCTGCGGGTGGAGCTCAACCACTCCAGCATGGCGGCGCTCCCCAACGGGCTGCAGCTCGGCGACAACGACTCGCGCATCCTCGCGGTCGCCCTCAACCTGTCGACCGAGGGCCTCGCCGTCACGGTCGTCTCCAA
>Ga0308163_10001123_pt1 | contig 32722 bp, 26 predicted proteins | sample PhyTR1_FD_201037 | JGI IMG/M metagenome (GOLD analysis project Ga0308163, IMG submission 201037) | Phyllosphere microbial communities from UC Gill Tract Community Farm, Albany, California, United States - DLSLT.R1 | ecosystem: Host-associated > Plants > Phyllosphere > Unclassified | place: USA... | reverse complement strand
CGTTAGCCCACAGCACCAGCAACAGGCCGAAAGTGCCCAGCATGACCTTTTCCTTCGGCGAAAGCGGGCCCATCCGATCAAGTTCGCCACGTGCGTACTGCACCGCGTCCGGCGTCGCCTTCAGTTGCGGCGGTGATAACAAATAGATCACCAGCGGCATCACCAGCAGGCACACCAGTCCCGGCAGCAGCATGCAGAGCGCCCACGTGGTCCAGCTCAGGTGAAAGCTCTGGTTGCTGGCCCTGGCGACAAAGTCCACCACCAGCGGGTTGGGCGCGGTCGCCGTCAGGAACATGGCCGACGTGATCGGGTTGGCGTGGTAGTTGACCAGCGCCAGATACGTGCCGACCTTGCCTTCGGTGCCGCGCGCGGGGTCCGAATCGAAGGCGTTGGCGATCGATCTCATGATCGGGTGCACGATACCGCCGCCGCGCGCGGTATTACTAGGCGTGAACGGCGCAAGCACCAGCTCGCACACCGTCAGGCCATAGCCGATGCCGATCGTCCGCTTGCCCAGCATGGCGATGAACACCAGGCCGATCCGGCTGCCCAGCCCGGTCTTTTTCAAGCCGCGCGAAATCAGGATAGCCACCACGATCAGCCAGATCAGCGGGCTGGAAAAACTACTCAGCGCGTCCGCCATCGCCCCTTTGGACGTGTGCGACGTCACCTGCGACAGCGCGACGATGACGATCGCCATCATCGCCATCACCCCTATCGGCATCACTTTGAGGATGATGGCAACGATGGTGGTGAGGAAAATGGCCACCAGCGTCCATGCGTTCGGGTCCAGCCCCGGCGGACATGGCCACCACAACAGCAACAGCAGGACGGCGGTGGCCACGATCGCCGGCACGACACGAAATGGCACGGCGCCGTTAAAGTAGCGCAACATAGCCTTAATTCTGGAATACATGATTAGTCTCGAGGTAAAAAGAAATTGTTAGCGGGCTGGTGCAGCGGAATGTAGAAATGGAGCAGCTTCCCGTGGCGAAACACGCCACGCAGTCGTTGACAGGCGTTCCATACCCGCTCGTGCGTATCGGCCACCTCGATCAAGGCCCATGGGCTGTCGCGCTCACCGTCGCGAATCATCCTGATCTGCTGCACGTTAAAAAATGGGGAGAGCCAGTCGGCCAAGGTTGCCTCGCTCGCGCCCTCGGTCAGCCCCCGTAGTATCAACTGCATCCCGCCTCCATTGATTACCGCTGAGCAGCCCTGCGCTGCATTGCAATAAATCAATAATACATGGATGAAATAAGTGTGCGATATAGATATAGATCAAAGAATTGCGTAATAGGCGCCTCGCAATCCAGATATGCTGGAGTTAAACTGGAAATTTCGAACAATGGAGGGAACATGAAACGCGTGACCGGCATCGGCGGCATCTTTTTCCACGCGAGGGACCCGGTTGCGCTGCGCGACTGGTACCGACGGCACTTGGGCATCGACGTTCAGCCCTGGGGCGGCACGTCCTTCAGCTGGGCCGACGGCGCGGGCCAGCCGGCGGGCGGCAGCACCATCTGGTCGATCGGCGCGGCCGACAGCAACCAGTTCGCGCCGAGCGCGTCATCGTTTATGGTGAACTACCGGGTTGACGATCTGACTGCCCTGCTCCAGGTCTTGCGCGACGAGGGCTGCAACGTGCTGGAGAACAGCGACGAGTCGGAATACGGAAAATTTGGCTGGGTTGTCGATCCCGAAGGGAACAAGGTCGAGCTCTGGCAACCCCCGCCTGGACAATAACGATTCATTTGATATTGGGCGCCAGCTTCTGCACCAAAGACAGCTGCGCGACTTTGTCGTGTTCCGCTAGTCGGCTCAACGCGTCTGGCGGCAGACAAGCGAACAACACCCTGCGCCCCGTATCCGCGTCGGCGCAGCCCAGCTGCTGAAACGCGCTGACCTCGTCGGCGGTCAGGTGCGACCGCAGCCGCACCGAGACGTCGACATTGCCCTGCGGCGGGCGCACCAGCGCCAGACTTAGGGCGGCGTCAAACTTGGTACCATTCATGATCTACACCTTGACCAGGCCATAGCCCCACTTTATATCATGGGCGCCGGGCGCCGAATCAGGCACGGCCGAATTCTTTTTCAGCCACGCCTTGGCCTGCGCCGGCGTCGCCGTCGGGTTGGTCTCCAGGAACAGTGCCAGCAAGCCTGTCACCACGGGCGAGGCCATGCTGGTGCCCGCCATCACGCGGTAGCCCTGGGCGATCACATCGTTTTTATCGACGCTTGAGGCCGACGACAGGCAGGACGCGATCATCGCGCCCGGCGCGGTTACATCGGGCTTCAAGGCGCCGCCGCGCAACGGCCCGGGGCTGCTGAATTCGGATACCGTGTCCGGCGCCAGGCCCACCGATTGCGGCGCGCCGGAGATATCGATCCACTGGTTGCGCGAGGTATAGGACGCCACCGTGACAACTTCCTGGCCGGAGCCGGGCGAGCCGATCAGCGTATCGAATACCGGCGCCACCAGCTCGGCCGAGCCGTAACGCTCCTGGTCGCTGAGCAACCAGACATCGACGTCGGTCGCGGCGCCCGACTTGCGCCGCACCTCGACCTTCCACAAACCACCCTGCACCGCGCCCTGCCCGGACACCTCGACCAGGAATTGCCGATCGCCGCCCGGCGCCGGAGTGTCGGGCGTGGAAACGACCACCTGATCTGTGCCCAGCATGGTGGTCTGCGCGGCCGGGTCGCTGCCGAGCAAGCCTTGCCATGGCGTGGCCGCGCCGGTCGAGCTGATGACCCGCACGTCGCATTTGGTTTTTCCCGAGTACCAGCCGTTGATCAGGAACCATGGCGCCGACTGCGCTGACCGCTTCGGTTGCACTTTGATCTCGAAGCGCACCGCTTGCGCCGAATTGACCTTCTGCCGCGCATGGATGGGGTCGCCCCCCTCGTTACCGGCAGCCGCCACCACCAGCCGGCCCGGTCCGCATTCATCGCTGATGGCGACGCTGGTGTCGTCTTCGCCGTCGTGGCCGTCGAAGTGCCCACCCAGGCTGAGGTTGACGACACACGGACGGCCAAGCTTCCTGGCCTCGTCGAAGATCCAGCGCACGCCTTCGACGATGGCGCTGTTTTGGAAATTAGTCTTCACGATGAGCAGTTCGGCGCCGCCGGCGATGCCGCTGAACGGCGCGATCGCTCCGCTGGCGATACCCGCCACGTGGGTGCCGTGTCCGTGCAGATCGGCGCTGGCATCCATCGTGGCGCCGGTCAGCACGCGGCCCAGCTTGCTATAGCCGGTGCCCGGGCCCTCGCCGGCGATTTCCTGGTCCCATATCTTCAACACGCGGCCGGCGAACGCCGGATGCTTGACATCGATGCCGGTATCGACCACGCCGATGATTACGTCCTTGCCCGAGACGTTGTTCTCGGCGATATATTCCGGGGCGCCGACCAGCGGTCCCGCGATGTCCATCAGCGGATGCATACGCCTTGGCGCCGACACCCGCACCACCTTGTCATCGAGCGCGAATTCCATCAACTTGGACGCCGGCACCAATGCCGTCATCACATCGCCGGCACCCTTTGCCAGCTTGATGCCGGCAATCGACTTGACCTGCGGATCGCTGCAGCGCACCAGCACGTGGTAGACGGGCGACAGGTTCGGTACCCGTTGTCTGACCGACAGCAACGCCGGCGCGCCCACCACCTGGCCGGGATCGCTCGACGCCAACAACACGGCCAGGCTGGCCGACATCTTGGTTTTGCCGCCGACCGCGGCCTTGGATTTGCTCGCCATATTCGCCCTGTCTTAAAGATGTTAAAGATAAGACATACTGTACAACATAGTCGGATTAAGCATCGATCGCGTGACGGTGCATCAGGTCGTACAGTGTGGGCCGGCTGACGCCCAGCAATTCGGCCGCGCGCAGGATATTGTTCTCGCAGCGCACCAGCGCGCGCACGATGGCTTCGCGCTCGGCGCGGTCGCGCACCTGGCGCAGGTTGAAGTCCTCGGCGGCCTCCGCAGGCGCATCCAGGCCCAGATCCTCGGCGACGATCTGCGGTCCGTCGGCCATGATGATGGCGCGTTTGATGCAGTTTTCCATCTCGCGCACATTGCCAGGCCATTGCCAGGCCTCGACCGCCGCCAGCGCCTGCTGGCTGAACTCGATGCGGCTACGGCCTTCCTGCGCGCAGAACAGGTTGCGGAAATGATAGGCCAGCAAAGTGGCGTCGCCGCTGCGTTCGCGCAGCGGCGGGATCGGAATCACGATCTCGGACAGGCGGTAGTACAAATCCTCGCGGAAGCGGCCCTGGGCGATCAGCTGCTTCAGATCCTGGTGCGTCGCGCACACCACCCGCACATCGACGGCGATCTCCTCGTGCCCGCCGACCCGCTCGATGACGCGCTGCTGCAGGAAGCGCAGCAGCTTGGCCTGCAAGGCCATCGGCAGGTCACCGATCTCGTCGAGGAAGAAGGTGCCGCCCTGCGCCATCTCGACCTTGCCCTTGGTCTGCTTGGCGGCGCCGGTGAACGCGCCTTTCTCGTAGCCGAAAAGTTCGCTCTCGAGCAAGTGCTCCGGTATCGCCGCGCAGTTGATGGCCATGAAACGCTGGTTGGCGCGCGGGCTGAGTTGATGCAGGCCGCGCGCCAACACCTCCTTGCCGGTGCCGCTCTCGCCCAGCAGCATCACGGTGGCCGAGGTCGGCGCCACCTTCTCGATGTTGCGGCAGACCTTCTGCATCGCCGGCGCGCGGCTGATGACGGTACTGAGCGCGGACGTGGTTTGTACTTCGCGCATGCGCACATTTTCCTGCTGCAAGCCGTGCAGATAAAACGCGCGCTGCAGCACCAGGCCCAGCACGCCGGGATCGACCGGCTTCTGGTGGAAGTCATAGGCGCCGGCGGCGATCGCGCTGAGCGCGTGGGCGTGGTCCTGGTTGCCGGTCAGGACGATGACCTTGGTGTCCGGCGCCAGCGCCAGGATCTCCCGCAACGTGGCCAGCCCCTCGGTGGCGCCGTCCGGATCCGGCGGCAGGCCGAGGTCCATGGTCACCACGGCCGGCTCGTGCCGGCGCAGCTGTGCCAGCGCGCTGGAGCGGTTGTCCGCCAGCGCGATGTCGTAGTGGTCGAGGCTCCAGCGCAGCTGCTTTTGCAGCCCGACGTCGTCCTCGATGATCAATAACTTGGCTTTGTTGGCCATCTACTACCTCTCTGGCTTTCAGGCCGCTTGGATTACGGGAATATCGGCCGCGCGCCAGCCCGGCAGTACCACGCGGAAGGTGGTGCCGCGCCGGGGCTCGCTGTGCACCTCCAACCGTCCGCCCAGCTCGGCGACATACTCGCGGCTCTCGAAGGCGCCGATGCCCATGCCGGCCGCCTTGGTCGATTCGAACGGCTTGAACAGACGTTCGCGAATGAACTCCGGCGTCATGCCCTGCCCGGTGTCGCTGATCTCGACCAGCACGTCGTCACCTTCACGGCGCAGCCGCAGCGCCACCTCGCCATCGTGCGGCGTGGCCTCGATGGCGTTTTGCAGCAGATGGCCGAGCACCCGCTCCAGGCGCCCGTGCGCCGCCATCACGCACAGGTCGGGTGCGTCGCAGCGCAACACCGGCCTGGGCAAGGTGCTGCCGCGCAACGCCACCATCTGCGCCAGCATCGGCCCCAGCTCGATCGGCCCTGCCGCTTCCGGCGCATCGCTGCGTTGCAGCTTTTGCAGCATCAATTTCATTTTCTGCACGCCATGTTCGACCGTATCGAGCATGTCCTGCTGAAACTCCGGATTATCCAGATGCAGTTTGGCGTTCGGTATCATCAGCGACAATTGCGCCACCAGGTTTTTCAGGTCATGCACGATGAAGGTCGACATGCGGTGGAACGATTCAAACTGGCGCGCTGTCATCAAGGCGGTGGTGGTTTCCTGCAACGCCAGATAGCTGGCCACCTGGCTGGCGGCCACCTTCAACAAGTCGATCACCTCCCAGTTCAGGCGCAGCGCGCTGCGCGGCTGCTGCAGCAACAACACACCAAACAAGCGGTCCTGCAACATCAGCGGCACCACCAGCCGGGCGCGCGGCAAGCCCGCCAGCCACGCCGGCACCGACGCTCGCTGCAATGGCTCGCCAAGATCGATGACCCACTGGTTGCGCTCGACCGACTGGCAGAAGGCGGCATCCTCGGCCTGCACGCCTCCACCCGCGGCAGCCGGCGGCACCGTCATCTGGCATTGCGCGGACAAGGCGAACCGCTCGCCGTCGCGCCAGATCCACAGCGCCCCGCCCGGACTTTCCACCAGCTGGGCCACCGCCTCGATGGCGCGCTCGGCCGGTCCGGGCGTCTGCTGCGACAGTTTGCGCGTAAAGCCCAGCCATTCCTCGCGGTAGTCGTAGTCGTAACGGTAGAAGTGCTTGCTGATAAAGACCTTGAGGCGCGAGCGGAAGGTGCCGGAGAACAGCACGCCGGCCAGCAGCAGCATGGCGCCGAACAGGAAACCGACCTGTATCAAGCCGCCCCAATTGCCACCGACATAGCGCAAATAGTAGCCGACCGCGCCCATCGCCAGCAGGTAGGCGGCCGAGCCCAGCAACGCGGCGGAATGGAACATCGCCTGGCGCGACAGCAGCATGCCGGTCGGCCAGGAGGCGCTGCGGGCCACCGCCACGGCGATCAATGGCACCGTCAGCGCGTTGACCACGCCGCGCGCGGCCCAGATGTCGGCGCTGACGCGGCGCACCAGCATGGTGTCGCAGTACAGGTAAAAGTCGTAGGCGAAAATGCCGCCAATGCCGAGGCAGGCGTATTTGACGGCCCACTGGCTCTGCGCGTCCTTCTGGCGATACAGCTGCTCGACCAGCACCATGCCGGCCACCGCCATGACGGCGCGCGTGGCCAGCAGCGTTGCCAGCGCCAGGCCTTCCACCTCCGCCAGCCGTACGGCCTCCGCCAGCCGCCAGCCCGGCAGCAACGATAGCAGCATCGCGGCGCCATAGCCGGCGCAATAGCCGACCCAGCGCCAACGGGCGTCGGCACGCGGATAACCAAGCAGCCGCAGGATGAAAAAACTGCAAGCGGCGTTGCGCGCCACTTCCATGACATCGATCCAGCGGCCGGCAAGCGCCAGTCCGGCGGCGTCGGCGGCGATCAGCGCGGCCCAGGCGGCGCAGCACAGGCAGGCCAGCAGCAGCGCGCCGGCGTGGCGGCGCCGGCTCCAGCCGCCCAGCAACAACCCCGCCAGCGCCATGAACGCCAGCGCGGCCAATCCATAACTGAGGCTGTCTATGCGACCGTGCATCACGCCCCCACCAAACACCTAGCGGCCGCCGCCGAACAGCACCACTTTGAGGGTGTCGATCAGCACCAGAACATCCAGGAACAGGCTGTTGTTCTTGACGTAGTACAGGTCGTACTGCAGCTTCTGAATCGCATCGGACACCGAGGCGCCGTAACCGTAGCGCACCTGGGCCCAGCCGGTGATCCCCGGCTTGATGCTGTGGCGCAGCTGATAAAAACGCAGTTGCGCGTTGAGCTGATCGACAAAATACGGCCGCTCCGGACGCGGACCGACAAAACTCATCTCGCCCTTGAACACGTTGAGCAGCTGCGGCAGCTCGTCGATGCGGCACTTGCGGATGATGTTGCCGATGCGGGTGACACGCGGATCGCGCACCATCGCCCATTGCGGCGCGCCGGCCTGCTCGGCGTTGATGCCCATGCTGCGAAACTTGAGGATGAAGAAGCGGCGCCCGTTCTTGCCCACCCGTTCCTGCTGGTAGAACACCGGACCGCCATCCTCGAGACGGATGGCGAGCGCCGTCAGCAGCATCACCGGCAGCGCCAGCGCCAGGATGACGGCGCTGACCACCAGGTCGAACACCCGCTTCATGACGATGCGCACCGGGCTCTGGTCGAAGCCGCCGCCGAACACCAGCCAGCTCGGTTGCAGCGAATCGACGCGGATCTGGCCGCTCTCGCGCTCGAAGAAGGTGGTGGCGTCGATGACCTTGACACCGTGCAGCTTGCACTCGAGCAGATCCTTGATCGGCAAGGCGCCGCCGCGCCGTTCCTGCACCGTGACGACGATCTCGCGCGCCTTGTAGCGCCGCGCGAGGTCGACCAGCGAATCCCCCAGCTCCATGCCCAGCAAGGCGCCGGTGTTGACGCAGCAGGCCTCGTTTGGCGTGGCGACATAACCGGCAATCTGGTATTTTTGATAGCTGCCGGTGTTGGCGGCCAGTTCGCCGCACTCCTTGGCGACGGCGCCGTGGCCCAGGAAGATCAGGCGCGAACTGAGCATCTTGGACTGCGAGCCGCTGACGAACATGGCCCGCACCAGCATCACCCCGGCCAGTGCGATGCCCAGTACCAGCAGCAGCACGCCGCGCCCCACGTACAGGCTGGGCGCCAGATAGAACACCACCGCCAGGATGCCGACCGCCATCGCGAACGCCGGCAATAGCTGCAGGAACAGCCGCGGGCGGAAGCCCTGCCCCAGATCCTGGTGATACATGCCGAAAGTGCCCATGCTGAACACGATCGCCAGCGCGAACGTCAACGCAGAGGCCATCAGATTATGCAGCGGCGGCGCGCCGGCGCCGACCGGCAGCAGCAGCAGCGCGGCCCCTGCGTGGAAGGCCGCGATTAACATCATTATCTCGATCAACAGCAGACTGGCCGCCACCTTCGACACGTAGTGATTTGAAATTTTCAGCATACCGTATCCCCACCAACATGGACTGCAACGATGAGAGCTATCAGCGCATTTACCGCCTGCGCCGCGGCCCTTCTGGTCTCTCCTACTGCTTACCTATCGCGTACCGACTGGGTACCAAGGCGGTCGACATACCAATCCATCGCCACCGCCAGGCCGTCATCGATGCGGTGGGTGGGCTCGTAGCCAAGTCGTTTCCGCGCCTTGTCGATGTTGGCCTGCGAGTGCCGCACGTCGCCAGGCCGGAAGTCGGTGAACTCCGGGGTGTGCTCGCGCAGACGTGGAAAACGCGGCGCCAGCAGTTCGCACATCATCGCGTGCAGCTGCTTGAGCGAGGTGCGTTCGTTGAGCGCGACGTTGTAGACCTGGTTGGCCGCTTCCGGGTCGGTGCTGCAAGCGGCCAGCAGGTTGGCCTGGATCACATTGTCGATGTAGCAGAAGTCGCGGCTGGTTTCGCCGTCGCCGTTGATGCGCACCGGCGCGTCGGCGATCAGCGCCGCGACCCACTGCGGGATCACGGCGGCGTACGCGCCGTTCGGATCCTGGCGCGGACCGAACACGTTGAAATAGCGCAGGCCGATCGAATCCATGCCGTAGCAGCGCGCGAATACCTCGGCGTACAACTCGTTGACATACTTGGTGACCGCGTACGGCGACAGCGGGCGACCGATCTGTTCCTCGATCTTGGGCAGGGCCGGATGGTCGCCGTAGGTCGAGCTGGAGGCGGCGTAGACGAAACGCCGCACCTTGGCGTCGCGCGCGGCGGTGAGCATATTCAGAAAGCCGCCGACATTGGTGGCGTTGGTGGCGGCCGGATCCTCGATCGAGCGGGCCACCGAGCCCAGCGCCGCCTGGTGCAGCACGTAATCCACGCTCGCGCCCTGCGCGCCGCCCTCGCAAGCGCGGGCGCAGTCTTCCGGCACGCGGATGTCGCCGGGCGCGAAGTCGAAGTTGGCCCAAGCCGCCTCGCCGACCAGGGCGCGCACCTGATCCAAATTATGCTGGTGGCCGGTGGCGAAATTGTCCATGCCGGTGACCCTCTGGCCAAGCCGCAGCAGCGCTTCGACCAGGTTGGAGCCGATGAAACCGGCGGCGCCAGTCACCAGCCAGCGTTTCGGATTGGCGCGCAGCGCATGCAGCAGCGCGGCGTACGCCGACGCGCCTCGGGTATGGTCGTCCATGATCACAGGCGCCAGACGCAGTGTCCCGCTTGGGCGAGTTTGGCGGTATCGAACGCCGATTTGATGTCGATGAAGCAGCCGCGCGGCGTCAATTTCGCCTGCAGCTCGCCCATCGGCATGGCCAGCAGTTCGCGGTGCGGCACGGCGGCGACGATCGCGTCGGCGCGCGGCAGGTGGTCCCAGCCTTCGAGCTCGATGCCGTATTCATGGTAGGCCTCGGCGCTGGCGGCGACCGGATCGTGCACGTGCACCTCGACGCCGTAGGAATTGAGTTCGGCGACGATGTCGGCCACCTTGGAGTTGCGCAGATCCGGGCAGTTTTCCTTGAAGGTCAGGCCCAGCACGTTCACGCGCGCGCCTTTGACGTAGCAGCCGGCCGCGATCATGCTCTTGACGGTTTTCTCGGCCACGAACTTGGCCATGCCGTCGTTGATGCGGCGCCCGGCCAGTATCACTTCCGGATGGTAGCCCAGGGTGGCAGCCTTGTGGGTCAGGTAGTAGGGATCGACGCCGATGCAGTGGCCGCCGACCAGGCCCGGACGGAACGGCAGGAAGTTCCATTTGGTGCCGGCCGCTTCCAGCACTTCGAGCGTGTCGATGCCGATGCGGTCGAACAGGATGGCCAGCTCGTTCATCAGTGCGATGTTGAGGTCGCGCTGGGTGTTTTCGATGACCTTGGCCGCCTCGGCCACCTTGATGCTCGAGGCGCGGTAGACGCCGGCCGTGACGATCGATTCGTACAGCGCCGCGACCCGTTCAAGCGTGTCGGCATCGTCGCCGGAGACGACCTTGAGGATGGTGGTGAGCGTATGTTCCTTATCGCCGGGGTTGATGCGCTCGGGCGAGAAGCCGACGTGGAAGTCCTCGCGCCATTTCAGGCCCGAGTGCTTCTCCAGCAGCGGGATGCAGACCTCTTCGGTGGCGCCGGGGTAGACGGTCGATTCGAACACCACGATGGCGCCCTTTTTCATGTGGCGGCCCACCGTTTCGCTGGCGCCGGCCAGCGCCGTGAAGTCGGGATTGTGCGCGTTATCGACCGGGGTCGGCACGGCCACCACGAAGTAATCGGCCTCGGCCAGGTCGGCCGGATCGTCGGTGAAGCGCAAGCGCTCGGCGGCGCGCAACTGGGCTTCGCTCACTTCGCCGGTCGGGTCGACGAAGTCGCGGTAATGCTGGATCTTTTTCGCCGACAGGTCGAAACCGACCGTGCTACGCCGCTTGCCGAACTCCACCGCCAACGGCAGCCCCACATAGCCCAGACCAATCACGGCTACCATATTCGTGTTTTCCATCGCAGAACCCCAGTAATGACCCGCCACCTGTTTTGCTTGCCTGACTTTGACGCATCGACTGGACACATCGCCTTGACAAATAATTATTAAAAAGTCAGGAAAGATATATTTTTTACATTGCGCTTGCTAGGGCCAATAGTTATCGAACCGACAAAAAAATGCAAGCGCTAAAAAATACTTTTCACGATTATTTTCGGTCACATGCGTTTGTGTACTATGACGGCCTCTGCCTTGGCGATGTGGCGACATGGCGGGAATACAACGCCGGCGTGGCCGGTTTGCGACAGAAGATTGCGGATAAGAATCTACTGCCTGGATCAGGACCAATTCGGGCCGTCAAAAATATCAACCGGCGCGCAAACCACTTGCCAGCAACTCCTTCCAGGCCGCCGGATGGAACGGCCGTAGCCATATCCAGCGTGCGGCACAACGCAGCGCGGCGCTATAGCGGCGGCGGCCGCGATAGAAATAGCAGTGGTCCTGCATCACCATGTCCAGGCGCCCGACCAGCAGCGCGCGGTAAGTGCGCCAGGCCGGCAGGTTCATCAACATCAGCAGCATGTTGTCCTCCAGCAGGAAGCGCGGCGCGTCGCCGTGGGTCAGGCTGGCAGGATGGATGCGGTAATAGGCCACCTCCTCCGTCACCATCCACAGGTCGTTATCGAGCGCGCAGCGGAACCACAGGTGGTAGTCCTCGGCGCGCCGCAGGCGTGCGTCGAACAGACCCTTGGCCACCAGCAGGCGCTGGCGGATCAGGGTGGTGGTCGGGATCACGATGCAGTCGCGCGCCAGTTCGGCGACCGGTCGCCGCAGCCTTTGCACGTCCGCCGGCGGCGGCGACCGTGGACAGGCGGCGCTCAGTTCGGCCAGCGGCGCGAAGCCGTCCGCGCCAGGGCGCAGTAAGCTGATTTTGCCGGCGATCCAGTGCGCCTCCGGATGCTGTCGCTGCACCTGCCAGCGCTGCGCCAGCGAGTAAGGAAACCAAACGTCGTCGGCGTCGAGAAACGCGATCCATTCGCCGCGCGCCGCCTCGATGCCGGTATTGCGGGCGCCGGCCGCGCCCTTCGAGTGGTGATTACGCAACACCGAAACCAGCGGCCAGCCGCCGACCTCGTCAAGCACCGCGCGGGTCGCCGGATCGGTGCTGCGGTCGTCCACCACCACCACTTCGAACACCGGCAGCGCGTGGCCGTCCAGCGGCTGCTGCCCCAGCACGGACAGCACCGCTTCGCGCAAAAAGACGCCGGCGTTGAACACCGGGATGACGACCGATACGGCGGGTTGCGACATCGCTGCTCCTGGTTGCACCATGAATGTAATCAAATCAACATCAAGCTTGACTCCCACATAGTCATACGAGAGAATCATGATAATAGCTTATTAATAAGCAAAAATGACAACGGTTTATTCGTATAAACACGTTGCCGCAGACATTTCCAACCGGGGTCCCGCGCCGCATGACGCACATTAACCAACGCATGGCCACCGGCATCGTCTGGATGATCACCGCACGCCTCGTCGATCGCGGCATCGGCATGATCAGCACCTTGCTGCTGGCGCGCCTGCTCGCGCCGGACGACTTCGGTCTGGTGGCAATGGCCACCGCGATTGGCGGCCTGCTCGACGTGCTGGGCGCGTTCAGCTTCGACCTCGCGCTGATCCAGAAAAAGAACGCGGAGCGCCGCCACTACGACACCGTCTGGACCTTGAACGTGATCTTCGGCCTGTTCTGCGCCGCCGCGCTGGTGGCGCTGGCGCACCCGGCGGCCCATTTCTACGACGAGCCGCGCTTGTTCAACGTGATGTGGGTATTGTCGCTGATGTACCTGATCAACGCCTTCGGCAACGTCGGCGTGGTCAACTTCCGCAAAGAGCTCGACTTCCGCCAGGAGTTCAACTTCATCATGGTGCGCCGGCTCGGCACCTTCGTCGTCACCATCGGCGCCGCGCTGATCCTGCATTCCTATTGGGCCCTGTTGCTGGGCATGTGCCTTGGGCGCAGCATCACCGTGGCGATGAGCTACGCAATGAACGATTACCGGCCGCGCTTCGGCCTGGGCGCCATGCGCGAGCTGTTCCACTTCTCCAAATGGATGCTGCTCAACAACGCGCTGGGCTTCCTGCGCCACGACGGCTGCACCTTTATCATCGGCCGCTACTTCGGCGCCGCCGGGCTGGGCGTGTACACGGTGTCGTACGAGATCTCCAACCTGCCGTCGACCGAACTGGTGGCGCCGATCAACCGGGTCACCTTCCCCGGGTTTTCCAAGATGGCCGATACGGCGCAGATTTCGGCCTCGTACTTCCGGCTATTGGGCATGATCACCTTGCTGATCCTGCCGGTCGGCATCGGCATCGCCTGCGTGGCCGAGCCGCTGGTGCAGGCCATGCTGGGCGACAAATGGCACCAGGCCGTGCCGTTGATCGCCATCCTTGCCATCAGCGGCGCCATCACCGCCACCCAGACCAACAACGCCTCCGTGTGGCTGGCGCTGGGACGGCCGCACGAGGTCGCCATCGTGCAGACCTGCTACCTGCTGGTCCTGTTTCCGGCGCTGTTTTTCTTCATGCGCCGCTACGGCATAGTCGGCGCCGGCTACGCCTACCTGACCGCCCAGCTGCTCGACGTGGTGCTGGAGATGAGCGCGACAAAACGGCTGCTCAAGTTCGGCTGGGGCGAGGTGGTGCATACGGTCTGGCGCCCGGTGGCCGGCGTGACGGTGATGGCGATGGCGGTGGCGCAGCTCGACGCCCGCCTTGCCGGCCTCAATCCATGGCTGCGGCTGCTGCTGGATTCGGGCGCCGGCGCGCTGGTCTACGTGGCCACCGTGTTCGCGCTGTGGTTCGTCAGCGCCCGCCCGCAAGGCGCCGAGCGCTTCTGCCTGCGCCGCCTGAAAGTGCTGCCGGCATGAAGCACGACGCGCTCCTTGAGGCGGTCCGTCCGCCCATGACCGCGCCGGTGGCGCCGCAGGTGACGGTGATCGTGCCGACCACGGCGCAACTGTCGCGCCGCATGGAAATCGCGCGCTGCCTCGATTCGATCCGCGCCTCGTCGGCGCAGCCGGTGCAAATTATCGTGGTGGTCAACGGCCAGCGCTATGACGAGGGCGTGTGCGACTGGCTGCGCGCCCAGGCCGACGTGCGCTATGCCTACGTCGAGCTGCCGTCGGCGCCCAATGCCGTCTGGGAGGGCCGGCGCATGGTCGACACGCCTTACTTTTCGATGGTCGACGACGACGACGAGTACCTGCCCGGCGCCACCGACCTGAAGCTCGCCGCACTGCAAGCGCAACCACAGGCCGACCTGGTCGTCACCAACGCCTACCGCCGCTTCGAGGGCGTCGACGCGCTGCTGTACAACCATCTGGCGCAGGTGCGCAACGAACCGCTGGCAATGCTGTTCGAGGCCAACTGGCTGACCAACGGCAACGCCCTGTACCGCAGCGACAGCGTCGGGCCCGGTTACTTCGCCGACTACCAGCCGTACGCGGAGTGGACCTGGCTGGCGTTCAAACTCAGCCTCGACGGCAAGCAGGTTGCCACCCTCGAGCAGCCGACCTTCCGGGTCCATGTGACGGGCGGTTCGCTGTCGCAATCGGACGCTTACTTCGAGTTTTATCTATCGCTGTATCAGCAGATGCTGGCGGCCGGACCGCCCCCGGCAATTGCGCGGCGCATCCGGCGCCACCTGTCCGGCGCCCAGCACGACCACTCGGTGCGCGCGCTCGACCGCGGACGCTGGCGCGAGGCGCTGGCCTGGCACTGGCGCAGCCTGCGCCAGCCGGGCGGTTTGCAATACCTCAGTTACACGCGCCATTTTCTGCTGCACTTCCTGCGCCTGCCGGCGCGCACACCGAGACCGCCATGAATGCCGACACCGAACTGAAGGCGACCGTCCTGGTCGACCACTACCGCGCCACCGCCGTCAGCGAAAAGAACCACGTGGCCTACCAGGGCTTGCCGATCCACGCGTTGCCTGGACTGCATGAATACGCGTTCGAACAGTTCAGCCGCCACAACCCAGCGGGCGCCAGCGTGCTGGAGCTGGCCGCCGGCAGCGGCGCCATGAGCCGGCGGTTGGCCGACGCCGGCTACCGCGTCACCGCCACCGACTACGTGCGCGAGAACTTTCGCCTGCACGGCGCGATCCCCTTTTTCACCTGCGATCTGAACCAGAATTTCTCGGACGGCCGGGCCGCCAGCGAGGACCACATCTGCGCGCTGGAGATCATCGAACACCTGGAGAACCCGCGCCACTTCGCGCGCCAATGCTTCCAGGTGCTCAAGCCGGGCGGCACCCTGCTGCTGTCGACGCCCAACCTCGACACCGCCGCCTCGATCGCCATGTTCATACGCGATTTGTCATTCCAGTGGTTCGCCGAAGACGATTACGCGCGCGACGGCCACATCACGCCACTGAGCCAGTGGCAGTTGCACAAGTGCTTCACCGAAGCCGGCTTCGTCCCGGTTTGGGAAGGCTCGGTCGGCGACCCATGGGGCCGCGTGCGCGGTTCGCCGCGCCTGCTTTATCTGTCGAAGGCGATCGGCTTGTTGATGCGCCGGCCGGCGCCGCTGCGCAACCAGATTTACGTCGCGCTGCTGCGCAAGCCCGCCGCCTGAGGCCAGTATGAAAGTGTGCGTGGTCATCCCCGCGTACAACGCCGCCGGCTATGTGACGGAGGCGCTCGACAGCGTCGCAGGCCAAAGCGCGCCGCCGGACCAGGTGGTGGTGGTCGACGACGGCTCGCGGGACGACACGGCGCGCGTGGTGCGGCAGTGGAGCGCGGCCCACCCGGCCTGCGACACGCGGCTGGTCGAGCAGGCCAACGGCGGCATTCCGGTTGCGCGCAACGCCGGCATCCGCGCCGGCGGCGGCGACTGGATCGCGCTGCTGGACGCCGACGACGTCTGGGAACCGGACCACCTGGCGGCGTTACGCGCGGCGCTGGCGGTGGCGCCGGACGCGGTGGCCGCCTATGGCGCCGGGCGGCTGCTGGTCGACGGTCAAGTGCAGCCGCGCCTGTACGACGATTTCTGGGACAATCCCTCGCGCCGCCACGGCCTGCCGATAAACGGCTCGGACTGTTTGAGGATCGATGGCTCGGCGCTGGCCCGTCTCATCCAGGGCAACTTCATCAAGCCCTCGAGCCTGTGCTTTTCGCGCGCGGCGGCGCTGGCCGTGGGTTTGTTCGACGAGGGATTGCGCGTCAGCGAGGACCGCGAATTCCTGATCCGCTTACTGCTGAGTGGCGACTTCGTCTACACGCCGACGCCGATCACGCGCTACCGATGGCATGACGACAATGCCTCCAGCCACAAGAACAGTCGCCGCAACATGGAATATGCGCTGCGCGCGCTGCACCGCATCAACGACAAGCGCAGCGCCTTCGATGCCGCGCAGCGCAGCGCCTTCCACCATGAAACCCGTATCGCCATCCGCGACTACCTGTACACCTGCGCGCTCGACGGCTGGCGCGCCTATGCGCGCGGGCTGCGACTGGTCGGCGCGCTGTATGGCGCACCACGCGCGGTTGGCGGGTTCAATCCAAGACACCTGGCGCGCTCGCTGTGGCGCTTGGCATAAGCGCGCTAATTTCAGTCAGCTTGTTCGCTGAAAGCGTTTTCGTATATACTTCAAATGCAATGACGCAATACGGCTGGAATTCGGACAACGCTACAGGGCAATCAAATCGCGCGCGACATGAAATATGCGCCGCACTGCAACATGAGCGCCAACGTAATCCAGCTTCGCGTAGTTAGCAACAAGTATTTTCATACCGAAACCGCAGAAGCGGTTCGTCAATATCTACATGCCAGTGTGCTGGACGGGTTCCCCGTCTACGCCGCCGGTTGGCGCCTGGTCAGCGCACCGTACAGCAGCCTGATTGCTGTGCGGGATCATCTCAGGCACGTCATCCGCTGTTGTTGCGGGTGATGCGTTAAAAATTCCCAATGGAAATTGCACGCACGATAGCTATCAGCTTGAAAGCTGATTAAACCGAACACGGCTATTATGTCGCCCGTTGCAATATGTTAAATCAGTCAAACGGTGATTTTACGTTTGACATGGAATATGGGAAGTATCGATGACCAATAGCCCGGTAGCCATCCGACCACCTTGTGCCAGCCCCGAGTACTATGGCCCCGCCATCGTGCCCGACGTCCTGGCCAAACTGCCACCCAACTGGACGACCTCTGGTCCGCTGACCTCGTTCGGCATCCACTTGGCCAATACCGACGCGGGGCGCCAGTCCGCCGCCATGCTTGTCAACAAAATGTATAGCTGGCGCGGCTATGGCGACCAGCACGCGCTGGAGGCGCACCCCCACCACGTAACCCTCGCCGCCGCCGAACCGGAGCAGATGCTCGGCACGGTGACGTTGCGCACCGACTCAGCCGAGGGCATGCTGGCCGACGCCACCTTCAAGGAAGTGATCGACGTCTACCGCAAGGCCGGCGCCCGGGTGTGCGAGGTGACCAAGCTGGCGATCGACCCGCTGGCCCACCCGAAACTGGCGCTGGCGTCGCTGTTCCACATCGTCTATCTGTACGCGCGCAAGGTGCATAAGTGCACCGATGTGTTCATCGAAGTCAATCCGCGCCATAAGCGGTTCTATGAACAGATGCTGGGGTTCGAAGCGGCGGCCGGGGTCAGGAACAACGAGCGCGTCAACGCGCCGGCGCACCTACTGCGCATCAGCCTGGAATACATGGGCACGCAGATCCGCAAAATGGGCGGTACCGGGGTCGCCAACGATCAGGAGTCACGGCGTTCGCTGTATCCGTATTTTTTCTGCAGCAGCGCCGAGCCCGGCATTATGTCGATGCTGGCCAGCCTGGGAGCGCTGGCCGAGATCCCGCCGGTCGGACCTTACGGCTTGCGCTGGCCCATGCTCATAGCTGCTTGAGCAAGGTGCGCGCGCCTTCAATCTGCGGGAAGCTGACGTCGCCGGCAAGCAACTGCTCAAGCACCTTTTTGGCGCCGGCCTTGTCGCCGGAGCGCGCCAGGCCCTGCGCCAGGTGGTAGTGGATGTCGGCCGCCTTGTCCTTGGCGGCGGCGCCGCGCAGCAGCTCCAGGCCGCGCGCGGTGTCGCCGCGTTCGACCAGCAGCCAGCCGAGCGTGTCCATCACGGCCGGATTGGCCGGCGCCAGCGCGTACGCCTTTTCAGCCGCCGGCAACGCGCCCGGGTTGCGCAGTTGCTGGTAAGCGTAGGCCAGGTTGTTCCAGGCGTCGGCGCTGTCGGCGCGCGCCAGCACCACCGACTCGAGCTGGGTGGCGGCCGGCTGATACTGCCCGTTGGCCAGGTAGGTCTGCCCCAGGTACATGCGCAGCACGACGGTATCGGCGCGGTCCGGGGCGGCCTTGATCCAGCCCAGCAGACGCTCTTCTGCTTGCTTGTGCTTGCCTCCGGCCGCCATCAGGTTGACCAGCTTGATCTTGACGGCCGGGTCCGGCTCAAGCACCAGCGCTTTTTCGTACGCGGCCATGGCTAACGCCGGTTTGTTCTGCTTGACCAGCAGGTCGCCCTCCAGCAGCAAGCCAATCGACGACTTTGGCTCCTGGCGCTGGATCTGGCGCGCCAGCACCAGCGCCAGGTCGAGGTTGCCGGCACGCTCGGATAAGCCCGCCAGCGCCAGTTGCGCATCGATAAACTCGGGGGTGAGCGCCAACGCCTTTTTCAGCGAAAGGATGGCCTCGGGCTCGTTCTTGACTGCCGCCTGGGCTTTGGCCAGCCAGTAGAGCGGCGCCGCCTGCTCGGGTTGCAGCTTGCTGAGCTGGCTGAAATTCTCCAGCGCGTCCACCGGTTTGTTGGCCACCAGGTTGGCCTTGCCCAGCATTTCCAGCGCTCCCGGATTGCCCGGATTGGCAGCGTGCAGCTTGCGCGCCAGTGTCAGGCCGCGCTCTCGCTGGCCGTTGACGAGATAATTGTCGATCAGCCGCAGCGCCGGCCACACCTGGTTCGGATTGGTGGCCGTCGATTGTTCCAGCCACTTGGTGGCCTCGGCCGGCTTGCCTTGCGCGAGCGCCAGCTGCGACAACGCGGTCATGGCGTTCATATTGTTTTTGTCCTGCTGCAGGAAGGCCAGCAGCCGGGCTTGGGCCGCCGCCGGTTTGCGCTCGGCGATGTCGAGCAACGCCAGGCTGGCGACCGCATCATAGTAGGGGGCGCGTTGGCCGGCCGCGCGCTCGAAGGTCGCGCGCGCGGCGACCTTGTCGCCCTTGCCCAACTGCGCATTACCGATCATGAGCGTGACCTCCGGATCATCCGGATGGGTCTTCGCCAGGCTACGCGCGGCGGCCAGCGCGCGGTCGAACTGGCCTAATCCCAGCGCCGTGCGCGCCATCGCCAAACCGGCCGGCAGCGAGCCGGCGTCAATCGCCGTGGCGCGCTCCAGTTCGGCCAGGGCGCGCGACTCGTCGCCGCCACCCAACAGGCTCAGCCCGAGCGCGGTGCGCAGCGGCGCCATGCCCGGCTCCAGCTTGCTGGCGCGCTCGTAATAGGCGGTGGCCTTGGCAAACTCGCGGTTCTGCGCACTCGCCTCCCCGGCCAGCGCCAGCACGTAGGCATCCGGCTCCCCGGCGGCCAGCGCCGGCGCCAACACGGCCAATGCGTCGCGCGGGCGATCAACCTTGAGCAAGGTCGACACCAGCAACTTGCGGGCGCTCAGGTTGGACGGGTCGCCGTCGAGGTATTTGCTCAAATGCTGCTCCGCCTGCGCCATCGCGCCCAGCTTGAATTGGACGGCGCCGGCCAGCATCAGCGATGGCAAATGGCCGGGCGCGACTTTGAGCACATGCTGCAGCGGTTCAAGCGCGGCGGCGGTGTTGCCCTGGCTATATTCCAGCAGCCCTTGCGTGTACGGCAGCAGCAGGCTGCCGTTGGCGGCCTTGCGGTACAGCTCAAGTTCAGCCTTGGCGGCATCGTATTTTTTTTCTTCGATGTAGAGATAGGTTTTTTGCAGGTGGGCGTCGCCATGGGCCGGGTCGGCCTTGAGCGCGGCGTCGTAGGCCACGGCGGCCGAGTCGTAGCGTCCCTGCGAACGCTCGAGATTGCCTTTGAACATCCAGGCGTCGATGTCGGATGGATGATCGGTCGTCGCCTGCTGCGCCAGCCGGTTGGCCTGCGGCAGGTCGCGCCCCAACGCCGCCGCGTGCGCCAGCCCGACGGTGGCGCCGGCATCCTTCGGCTGCAACAGCAGCGCCGCCTCGAATTCGGCGTTGGCGTCAAGCAGGCGCCCCATGCCCAGATACGCGTGGCCGCGCCGGGTCAACACATCCGGGCCGGGCTTATCCACCGTCCCGGTTTCCTTGAGCACCGCCTCGAACTTGTTCTGCTGGATCAGCGAGCGGGCCAGCACCGGCAGCGCCGCCTGGTTGTCGACGCCAAGGCTGACCGCCTTGCGCGCCTCTTTTTCGGCCGACAGCGGATCGCCCGCGTCGTTGTAGACGCTGGCCAGCAACAGGCGCGCCTCGGCGTTGCCGGCGTCGACCTGCAAGGCGTTTTTCAGCTGGATGATGGCGCCTTTGTTGTCGCGCTTGAGGTGCATCTGCCGCGCCTCGGCGATCAGTTCCGGCGCCGATTGCTGCTTGGCGCATCCGGCCAGTGTGGCCAGTACCAGCAAGCAGGCAAAGCCGCCGGACGGGGCGATGTTGTTACCGAACGCGCGCATGGCGGCTTCCTCCAGACATTTTGATGCCAATCACCAAACAGGGAAACTATACATCCTTTTGACAAGAAAGTTAAAATAATTACATTATAAAGATGGAAATTTACAACGGCGTAATGCGGCCTCCCGGGCAATTCGCCGCCAAGACGGGCGCCACCGACGAATCACGTTGTCGGGGCCGCCTGATTGGACTATGATTATCAATATAATAATTAACGCCCCTTGCTGCGGCTTTGGCGGCCTTCCAGGAGAAGACGATGACAGTGTCTGAGAAACCGGACGGCGCGCTCGCACGCAGTCGCGAAATGGTCGACATGCCCGATACGGTGCCCGACAACCTGGTCGAGCTCACGGTCGACGAAAAGGTGTTCGGGCTGCGTATGGTCGATACGCCCCAGGGGCGCAACAAGGCCAGCGTGTTGATCAATAAGATGTACTCGTGGCGCGGCTATGCCGGCGCCCACAACCTGGCCGACGACCCCAACCGCATCACCTTGACCTCGACCCACCAGGGCGAAGTGGTCGGCACATTAACGCTGGGGATCGATTCGGAGATCGGCATTCTGGCCGACGATATTTTCAAGGACGAGATCGACGCCTTCCGCCAGCGCGGCGCCAAGGTGTGCGAGCTGACCAAGCTGGCCTTCGACCCGGCGGTGCAATCGAAGGCAATGATGGCCTCGTTGTTCCACATGGCGGTGCTGTTCGCCCACGATCTGCACCGCTGTACCGATCTGTTCATCGAAGTCAACCCGCGCCACCGCCGCTTCTATCAGCACATGCTGGGCTTCCGCCAGTTGGGCGAGCCCAAAACCAACCCCCGCGTCAATGCACCCGCCCATCTGCTGTGGGTCGGCTTCGACTATGTCAGCGAGCAGATCGAGGCGTTTGGGGGCAAGGGCGAGGCAGCCGCCGGCGAGCGCTCGTTCTACCCGCTGTTCTTCTCCCCGCGCGAACAGGGCGGTATCCTCAATCGTTTGCGCGGCATCGACGCCGAGCCCGGCAAGTAACTCCGGATTGCCTGGGAATACTGTCGGATTTCTTTACAGTACGATCCACGGATATTTCATAATTTCCGCTAACACTTTGATTTAAAACAAGATATTGAGCTAGATCAATGCTGGCCCGGTTCATGCTTATATGACACAAGACCGCTTCAACGGTTACGAGCATTCACGGGGCATTTCAATCAGGGGGAGTATTATGAAACGATTCAATTTCGGCAAACGCGTGGTGATGGCGGCATCGGGGCTTGCGCTGGCGCTGGGTATGGCATCGGCGCATGCCGTGCCGCAATTCACCATCAATCCGTCCGCGCTCGGCCTGGGCGGACCGGTCGGCCCGATCACGGCCGACGCGATGGGCGGTACGTCGTCGGAGCTGTTGCACACCATCGGCAACACCCACGAAGGGCAAGGCTGGCTGAGCTACAGCTCGTTCCGCCTGAATTCGGCAAACCTGGCGGCCAACGTCACCGGTCTGAACTTCTTCTACGGCATTTATGTGAAGTTCACACTGAAGGATCACGTCAGCAGCGGCGTCATCAACACGCCGAACAGCGTCAACACGCTCGACCAGCTGGACTTCACGATGTGGGCCGATCCGGGCAATGCGAACGTCTTCACGGCCGCCACGCTGGGCACCGAAGCGAGCATCGCCGGCCAAGCCGACGACATCCAGCTGGGCTTTGGCAGCTTGATTACCGGTACATCGTCGTTCAACAACCTGTTTGGCGCGGCGCTCAATGCCAACACCAACTTCACGCTGACCCCTAACGGCAAACTGTTCTTCGTCAGTCCGGTGCCGTTCTACGACATGACGTTCAATGGCTTCAACAACACCACCCAGGGCGCCGCTATCGACGCTGCAGGCAATATCGCCATCAATGACGCCTCGGGCACCACCGACTTCAACCGGGTGCCGGAACCAGGTTCGCTGGCATTGCTGGCACTCGGCCTGCTGGGCGTGCATGCGGTGAATCGCCGCCGCCAGAGCGCTTGATATAAACAAAGTTAGTGCAACACAGACAGCCCGCCCGACAGGACGGGCTGTTCTTCCGTCATTCGTGGGGTAATATAGGCCAGATGAGTGTTCCTGATCAACTTATCGAATGTTTGCTGGAGGCGGCCCGCTGGTCGGCCTCGGCTGACAATATGCAGTCCTGGCGTTTCGACTGGGACGGCGCCACCTTGCGGCTGATGTTCCTGAGCCGCGCCGCCAGCGAGGGCGCCTTTGGCATTGACAGTCCCGCCACCTTGCTCGCGTTCGGCGGCGTGATCGAGAGCCTGACGCAGATGGCCGAGGCCACCGGATGCCAGCTGTACGAGGCCACCGCCTTCCCGCGCGACGACGATCCAGCCTGCGTGTTCCGCTGCCGGATCGATGCCACCGCGCCGCTGGCCACCGCCAGCTGTCGCGACCATCCGCTGTTCCAGCGCCACACCAACCGCCTGCCGTACCTGAGTCAGCCCCTGCCCGACGAGGCCGCCGCCGCGATGGCCGCGCTGGCCGAGGGCGAGGCGCGCTGCCGCCTGATCGTCGAACCACAAGCGGTGCAGCGCTGGGCCCGGCTCGTGCGCACCGGCTCCGAACTGCGCTTTCAAAACCGCCTTGCCCACACCGCGCTCGACGCCAGCCTGCGGATGACCGAAGGCGAGGCCGCGCGCGGCGACGGCCTCGACGTCGCCACATTCTTCCTGCCACCGGGCGGCAAGGCCATGCTGTCGTACACACGCAGTTGGGCGCACATGGCCATGCTCAACCGCGTGGGCCTGTACAAGATGTTTGCCGCCATCGAAGCCGATCTGGTGCGCAAGGGACCGGGCCTGCTGCTGGTGACCGGCGCCGCCGGCGCCCAGGGCGCGCTCGACGCCGGCCGCCTGTTGCTGCGCGCCTGGACCACCCTCAACCGGCTGGGTCTGGCCGTGCAACCGTATTACGTGGTGCCCGATCAGATATTCAGGCTCGAGGACGGCAGCGTGCCGGAAGCGTCGCGTGCGGCGGCGCGGGCGCTGGCGGACGCGTGCAGCGTCGAACTGCCCACCGGCGCGACGCTCTACATGTTGTTGCGCGTCGGGCATCCAAAGAAGCCGGCGGTGCGGTCGCGCCGGCTCCCGCTGGAACAAGTCTCCTCCATCGCTGCGCACCAAACCACAGGCGATTCTGCGGCCAAACCCACCACCGGTTAAGCTTTCGCCCGGCGCGGGCCGCCAGCAAGTGCGGCACCCGCCCGTGCGCTACTTTTTAGGCGCGGCTGAGGAAGCCAGCATCGCCCCCGTGCTGATATCAATGGTGTGACCCTGGCGCGGCGGCACCCGGCCCTGCGTTTCGCTGGTGGCCGTCGCCGGGGAGGCAAGGCGGCGCGCCGGCACTGAGGCCAGCGCGGCCAGGATGGGACCGATGGCGTCAGCCCGCAGGATCGAATCGACCGCCACCTGGCGGATCGCATTGGCGGGCATGTCAGGACACAGCGCGTCGGCCGGCTCTTGCGCAATCGCCGTGCCGCCGGCGGCCTTGATGGCGCGCAGCCCGTCGGTGCCATCGTCAAGAAATCCGGACAACACGGTGCCGACGACCCGTTCGCCGAACTCGGCGGCAGCAGACATGAACAAGGGATTGATCGCTGGCGCGAGCAAATTGGGGTTGGTGCTATCGGTGAGCTTGATCCGGACCTTGCCGTGGTCGTTGACGATGGTGAGATTGCGGCCGGGGGCCGCGACCAGGATGGTGCCGGCTTCGGCGAATTGACCGTCGATCGCGTACGATGCCGGCAACTGGCAGCGTTTGGCAAGTTCTGACAGCAAGTCATTGCCTTGGGGACCGACGTGCATGACGATGAGCATGGGCGCGGCAAAATCCGAAGGCAGCTCCGCGCAAATCGCCCCCAGTGCCGGAATTCCCCCTGCGGAGGCGCCGACCACCACTACCCGTTCCATCATCGTTCTCCTTGGCCAGCGGTTGACGGCGCCAAAAGCACTTGGAAATTGCCGTAACTCAATGAAATTATACCAAAAAGTTGTCCAAATGGCCTAAGTCATCAGTGTCGCGTGGAGGGGAGATTTTTTCTGTACGGTGGCCCTCTTAAATCGGCGAAGAACCGGCGGTTTCCGCCCGCCGCGCAAGGTTCATCGCCAGCCTTAGCTGGAAGCGCGGCGCGCTTAGGTCCCATGGCGTGAAACGCGGCAGCTGGTAAGCATCGTGGACCCGTCCGCCCCAGGCGGTCGACACCGCGCCCTCGAAGCCCAGTTCGCGCGCGATGCCGACGTGTTCGCCGCGGTAGTCGACATTTGGCTTACCGTTCGGATAGGCGAACAGCGGCACCGGTGCGTCGATCAGCATTTCCAGCCGTAGCTTGCCGGCCACGATCTCGTCGGCCGCCTGCCTCGCAGGGATCGCCGCCAGGATCGGATGGTTGACGGTGTGGGCGCCTATGCCCATGCCGGCGGCATGCAGTTGACGCACCTGGCCGCTACTCATCATCAAGTCCTGCGCCAGCCCGTAGTCCGCCTCGCCCGCGAGTCGCTCGACCATGGTCAGCCGCTCCTCCATCGGTAAATACTTGAGGTGGCCGATCAGCGTGCGGATAGCGGCCCGGCGCGCCGCGATGTCATCCAGCGGCAAGCGGCCCAGCCCGGCCGTGCGGGCGTCGAAGCTTGCGCCAGACTCTGCCGGCGCCTTCCTCACCAGCTCGATCACGGTGTCGTTCCACATGCGCCCGCCGTCGAGGAAGCCGGTGGCGACGAAAAACGTCGCCGGCAACCCGAAGCGCTGCAGGATGGGCAGCGCTTCGACCGCGTTGTCGGCGTAGCCGTCGTCGAAGGTGATGCACGCCGCGCGCGGCGGCAATTGTCCGGCCCGCATCAGGCGCACCGCGTCCTCCAGCGCAAGCACGTTGAACGAGGACTTCAGCAAGCCGAGCTGAATGCCGAACGCTGCGCGGTCTATCTCGCCGGGGAACAAGGGATCCGGCGCGGCCAGCACCCTGTGATAGATCATGATGCTGAGGCCGTGCCGCCCGCCCGGCGACAGCAGTTGCAACAACGGCCCGGTGGGCCACCGGCCACGCGCGGACGCGGGCGCTGGCGCGATGAGGTCTGCGCCCGTGTTCATGTTTGCGCCATGCCGGCGTCAACGTCGGCGTGCGTATCCACCGGCCGCGCGGCCGGCCGGCGCCGCGGTGCGGCCTGCCCAACCAATATGCGGGTCGCCACCATGGCGGCCATGATCAGGTACGGAACGTCGAAATATGCCAGGCTCAGAAATGCGCCGCCGACCGCGAATCCGACCAGGCTCACCTGCAACATCGTGGCCAGCCGTATCGTCCATTCCAGCTCCGGTACGCCCCTGGCTTGGCGCACGATGGCGCTGCCGGTGCGCCAGACCATCACGCCCAGCAACAGATACAGCGCCAGGCCCATCCAGCCATGCTCGCCCAGTACCTGGAAATAGATGCTGTGGGCAGCGTGCACGTCCGCCGGGATCGGCGCATAGCGCGCGAACACTTGGCCGTCGTAGATCTCGAAGCCGCCGCCGAGCAGGCGGTCGTTGGCCAGGTTGAACGCCATGCGCCAGGCATTGATGCGTCCCATAGCGGAAGTGTCCTCCTGGTAAGTGTTGATGGTGTCGATGCGCTCATGCCATTGCGACGGCATCAGCAGCACCAGGAACGGCACCGCCATCGCCAGCAGCACCCCCAGCGGCACCTTGTTCTGGCTTTTCAGCCACAGCACGGTGGTCATCGCGGCGATCGCCAGCGCGGCGCCGCGCGAATACGAACCCAGCGAGGCCAGCGCGCACAACAGCATCGAAGCGACCAGCGCGCCCTTGGCCCAGCGGGTCCGCATGTTGCCGATCAGGTAGTACATCAGCGGAATGACGACCACCAGGGCCAGCGCCACCTCGTTGTTGCCGTCGATGAAGGTGCCTTCCGGCCCCCACACGCGGAAATTGCCGCCGCTGCGCAAGGTGAATATGCCACCCTTGACACCGTAGAATCCCAGCGACACCACCACCGTCCACACCAGCCATTCGATCTCCTGGCGCGTGCGCACCAGCATCATCACCACGGCCGTCATGCCGAAGATCTTGTACACCTTGATCCATTGGGTGGTCACGACATCGACGCCGTGGATCGAGAACAGCGACGTCACGCTCATCCATCCCATGAAGGCGAGAAAAATCCACGTCACCGGATGGGCCGGCAGCCGGTATTTATCCTTGTGCAGCACCATGCCGGCAACGATGGCGGCGGCGATCACCGCCGCGAACGGGAACGTGCGGGCGAAACCCCAGCCCTGCGAATGCGGATTCATGACGCTGATCCAGATCCACATGACAACGCCAAACGGCGGCCGCTTGAAGATATACGGCAGCGATCCGAACACCAGTAACGTGACCAGCAAATCCCTCATGGCGAGCCGGCTCCATAGTTGCGGGCGGCGTCGACCTTGCTGACCACGTAGCGGAATTTGCCGGACGCCTCCGGTGCGATCGCCGCCACACGCTCGACCGTCACCTCGACCTGCGCGCCAAGACGCGCCCGCACGCCGCGCGTGATGTGCGCGGCCAATGCGGGGTCGAGCGGCGGGTCGAGCACCACCTGCACACGCGTCGACAGCAGCGATTCCTGGATAATCTTGAAGGCTTTCATGCCTTCGATGTCGCGCAGGATGTACACCAGCGCCAGGCCGTGCATGACGGTGCCGTCGGCCGCCACCAGGAAATCGGTGCTGCGGCCCTGGATTTCCTCGAGCATCGGCAGGTTGCGTCCGCAGCCGCAGCGGCGCGTCGACAGCGCGCCGACATCGCCGGTACGGTAGCGGATGAAGGGGAAATCGCCGCTGGCAAGGTGGGTGACGACAATCTCGCCGGTGGCACCGGCCGGCAGCGGCCTGCCCTCGGCGTCGACGATTTCCACGATGATGTCTTCGGCGGTGATGTGCATGCCGCCGTGCGGGCACTGGTGGGCGATGAAGCCGGCGTCGCGGCCGCCGTAACCGTTGGCAACGGCGCAGCCGAAGATGCGGGCGATCTGCTCGCGCTGCTCGTCGTAAAGCCGCTCGGAAGTGACGAAGGCGACGCGGATGCCCAGGTCGTCCATGCGCTGGCCGCGCCGCTCGGCGTGGCGGGCGATGTGCGACAGCGCCGACGGATAGCCGAACAGCATGCGCGGGCGGCGCGCGCGGATGCGGGCGACGAAAGCGTCCAGATTCGCCTCCGACATTTCGAACGCCGGCAGCAGCATGGTGCGCATCACGCGATCCCGCACGGCACGGGCGCGGTCCTGCGCCCCCAACTCGATCGGCGAGCCCCAGACCACGATTTCCGGATCGCCGATGTCGACGTCCCACCAGCGCGTGGCGCGCCATTTGGCGGCGACGTCGTGGCTGACGCGCTCCTTGCCGATGTAGAAAATCAATGGCTCGCCGCTCGATCCGCCGGTGTTGAAGCGCGCCAGATCGCCCGCGTCTGCCGCGCGCAAATCTGCGCTGTGGCGGCGTATCAGCGCCTTGTCAAGCAACGGCAGCCGCGCCAGCGCGTCAAGCGAGCCGACATCGCGGCTGGCGTCGAACCCCGCCTCGGCGAACACCGCGCGGTAGTACGGCACCTGCGTCTGCGCCCGCAGCAGCAGGCGGCGCAGGCGTTCCAGGCGCAGCTTCTCCAGCCGTTCGGGTGCCCAGGACTCGGAATCGTCCATGCCGCGGCGCACGCTCACGGTGGTGTGGCGCTTGAACTGTTCCTGTAGCGGGAACAGCAGTCCGGACACGACCGCCGTGTACAAACTGCGGGGCGCGAGCGGGGCCGGGGGCGGCACGCCGGTAGTCGTCTTGCTGTCGGAATTGAGGACCGTGTTCATGCTTTACTCCCGCCGGCGGCGGATCGTCCGCCGGCCTTGTTGGCTTTCTCGATCACCGAGCGATAGACCTGCAACAGGCGCGGACGCACCTGCGCCCAGGTGTACTGGTCGGCCAGCTGCAAGCCGGCCTGGCGCAGGCGCTCCTTCAGGTCGGGCTCGCCCAGCAGCAGGAACATGGCGTCGGCCATCGCTTGCGGGTCTTGCGGCGGCACCAGCAAGGCGCTGCGGCGATGTTCGAGCAGATACGGCACGCCGCCGACGTCGGTGCTGACCACCGCGACGCCGCCGGCCAGCGCCTCCAGCACCGAGTTGGGCATGTTGTCGACCAGGCTTGGGTTGAGCATGATGTCGGCGTCCCGGTACAACGCAGCCATGGCCGAATTGTCGATCCGCCCTGTGAAGCGCACCGCCTGCGCGATGCCCAGATGGTCCGCCAGCGCGGTCAGCATGTCGGCCTCGGGGCCGCTGCCGGCGATCACCAGCTGCGCCGCCGGATAGCGCGCCGCCAGCAAGGCGAACGCCCGCAACGCCGTCTGGTTGTCGTAGATCGGTTCCAGGTGGCGCGCCACCAGCACCGACGGCGCCCTGCTGCGCGCGGGCGCGGCGCGGGCCTCGGAAGCGCCGAAACGTTCCAGGTTGATCACATTGGGCACCACCGTGCTACCGAAGCCATGCCGCTGGAATACCGCCTCGAGAAAGCCGGATGGCACCAGCAAAGCGGCGCTGCGGCGCAGGCTGGGGCGGACCCAGTCGGCCGCGCGTTGAAGAAAAGCGTCGGCTTCCCCGCCCCGATAGTTGACCACCACCGGACAGCCGCGCAGGCGCGCGATCCAGATCGCCGGCGCCGCGAACAAGTGCCATGACCAGCCGGAATTGGCCATCACGTGCAGCAGCTGAACCTTGCCGGCCACACGCCACAGGCGCCATAGATATGGCAGCAGCCGCACGCCGGCGCGCAGCACCGGGATGCGGCCGGCCCAGGCCGGACTGTAGGGCGCGTTCATCTGCACCAGTTCGACCCGGTGGCCATCGCGCAGCAGCAGCTCGTTCAGCTGCAAGGTCTGGTTCGCCATGCCGCCGGGCGGCGGCGGCAACGGCCCGATCAAACCGATATGCACGGGATACTCGCTCACGCCGCACGCTCCGCATTGACACTCTGGTAGACCGCCCGGTAACGCGCCACGCTGGCGGCCCAGTTGCGCTCGTGTTCGACAAAGCGGCGGCCGGCGGCGCGCAGCGCCTCCCAGCGCTGTGGCGCCGCCAGCAGCGCCAGCACCTGGTCGGTCAGGGCCTGCGCATCGCCGGCTGCGAACAGCACGCCGGTCTTGCCGTCTTCGATCAGTTCGAGGTGGCCGCCGACGTCGGAGGCCACCAGCAAGCGTCCCTGCGCCATCGCCTCCAGCGGCTTGAGCGGCGTGACCAGGTCGGTCAGCCGCATCTTCACGCGCGGATACACCAGCACGTCGGTCAGGTCGTAATAGCGCTGCACTTGTTCATGCGGCACGCGGCCGGTGAAGACCACGTGCGCGGCCACGCCCAGCGCCTGCGCCTGGCCGCGCAGCGCGGCCTCCTGGACGCCGCCGCCGACCAGCAGCAAACGGATATCCGGCCGCACCGCGATGATGCCGGGCAGCGCTTCCAAAAGAATATGCAGCCCTTCGTAAGCATAGAACGAGCCGATGAAGCCCAGCACCACTTTGCCGTCCAGCCCCAGTTGCGCGGCCAGTGTCTCGTCGCGGGCGCCGCCGACGCTGAAGTCGGCGATATTGACGGCGTTGGGGATCACCGTCACCTTGCCCGGCGCGATGCCGCGCGCGGCGATGTCGGCGCGCAGCCCTTCGCAAATAGTGGTGGCGGCGGCGACCCGGCGCAGCGCGTAGGTTTCCATCGCACGGGTAGCGCGGTAGCGCAGGCCGCCCTCGCTGCTGGAGCCGTGGTCGACGGCGGCGTCCTCCCAAAACGCGCGGATCTCATACACCACCGGAATGCCCAGGCGGCGGCCGACCCGCAGCGCCGCGATGGCATTGAGCGCCGGCGAATGCGCATGCAGAATATCGGGACGCACCTCGCGCGCCACCTGAAGCAGGCGCGCCTCGATGGCGTCGATGACCGCCAACTGGCGCAGCGCCGGCAAGCCGGCCTTGAAGCCGCTGGCCGGCGGCGTGCGGTAGAAGTCAAGGCCGTCGATCTGTTCTTTGGACGCAGCGCCGGCGCCCTGCTTCGGACCGGTGAGCTGGAAGGTCTGCCAGCCCAGCACCCGTTGCTGGCGCAGGATGGCGCGCGTCCGGAACGTATAGCCGCTGTGCAGCGGTATCGAATGATCCAGCACGTGCAGGATGCGCAAGGGTGCCGCCGCGGTCTGCGGCCCCAAACCGGTGTCCAGTCCGGCCCCGGCATCGACTACAGCGGTGCTCATGCGCGCAGCTCCTTGCGCAGGAACGCTTCGAACATCAACAGCGACCAGATCGGCGCGCTGTAGTCGCGCAGTCCGGCCTGATGGTGCTCATGCAGATGGCGCAGATAATCGGCGTTGAACATGCCGCTGTCGCCCAGCAATGGCCCCAGCAGCGCGTCCTGGACGCGTTGCTTGAGCGGACCACGGAACCAGGTGGCCAGCGGCACCGAGAAGCCCATCTTCTTGCGGTACAGGATATCGTGCGGCAGGTGCGCTTCCAGGCTTTTCTTGAAGATGTACTTGCCCTCCCCACCTTGCAGCTTGAGCGACGGCGGCAGTCCGGAAATCCATTCGACCAGCTGGTGGTCCAGCAGCGGCACCCGCACTTCCAGCGCGTGCGCCATGCTTGCGCGGTCGACCTTGGTCAGGATGTCGCCCGGCAGATAAGTCTTGATATCCAGGTACTGCAGCATCGATAGCGGATCGTCGGTTGGCGCTGCGTCGGCGTGGCCGCGCATGACTTCGATCGCGCGGTAGCCCTGCAAGCCGGTCTTGAAGCGGTCCGAGAACAAGTCCGCGCGCATGGCGTCGCTCATCAGCGTCACGCCGTGGAAGTAGCCCTCCACCAGATCGCGCGACAGCGCCTCGAAGGTGGTTTTGGCGCGAAACACGCGCGGCGCCCAGTCGGCTTTCGGATACCAGCGCCCCAGCAGCCCGAACACCGGCTTGCGCAAGCCGGCTGGAATGCGGCCGCGCACGCGATGCTCGTTCATGGCGTAGCGGTAACGGCGGTAGCCGGCAAGGTTCTCGTCGCCGCCGTCGCCGGACAGCGCCACCGTTACCCGCTGGCGCGCCAGCTGGCACACCCGGTAGGTCGGAATCGCCGAGCTGTCGGCGAACGGTTCGTCGTACAGGCCCGCCAATGTGTCGAGCAGCGCGTAGTCGTCGGTGCCGACATTGCCGGTGTAATGGTCGGTGCCGTGCTGCGCCGCCACCTGGGCCGCGTAGTCGGATTCATCGAAGGCCTTGTCCTGGAAACCGATGGTGCAGGTGTTGACCGGCTTGTCACTCATGCCGGCCATCATCGCCACCACGGCGCTCGAATCGACACCGCCCGACAGGAAGGCGCCCAGCGGCACGTCGGCCACCAGCCGGATGCGCACGGCCTCGCGCAGCCGTTCGATTAATTCATGCTCGACGTCGGCGCTGGCCATCGCCGCGTGCGGCGCGAACGGCACATCCCAGAATTTGACCGGTGTGGCCAGCGGCGCGCCGACTTTTTGCGTCAGCGTGTGGCCGGGCGCCAGTTTCAGCGCGCCTTCGTAGATGGTGCGCGGCTCGGGGATGTAACCGTAGGCGAAATAATCCTCGACGGCGCGCGGGTCGATGCGGCGCTCCAGGTCCGGCAACGACGCCAGCGCCTTCAATTCCGAACTGAAGGCCAGGAAGCCCTCGCCCGTCAGGCAGTAATACAGCGGCTTGACGCCCAGCCGGTCGCGCCCGATGAACATGGTTTGCTGGTTGCGGTCCCACAGGCCGAAGGCGAACATGCCGCGGAAGCGGTGCACGCACGCCTCGCCCCATTCTTCCCAGGCGTGGACGATCACTTCGGTGTCGCAACGCGTGCGGAACACGTGCCCCAGCGCCTTCAATTCGAC
>Ga0308163_10001119_pt1 | contig 32902 bp, 34 predicted proteins | sample PhyTR1_FD_201037 | JGI IMG/M metagenome (GOLD analysis project Ga0308163, IMG submission 201037) | Phyllosphere microbial communities from UC Gill Tract Community Farm, Albany, California, United States - DLSLT.R1 | ecosystem: Host-associated > Plants > Phyllosphere > Unclassified | place: USA... | reverse complement strand
CAGCGCCGGCAGCACGAAGCCGGGCTGTTGCAGAACGGCGTCGCGCAGCAGGCGCGCGAACAGCGCCGCCAATGCCAGCCGGTGGCCGAATTTCAGTTGCAGCACCAATTGGTCGACCGGCATCGCGTAGTCGGCCGCCGTCAAGGTGACGTCATAGGCCGGCGGCTGCGCGGCGCAGACACCGCACAACGGACGCCCGAATACATCGCTTGCCGGTTCGCCGGGATGGCCTGGCCCGCTGCGCTCCATCGGCGCGCCGGCCAGCGGATTGGCGCAACAACCGCAACGCGCGAGCGCGGCATCGGGCCCGAAAAATTGCGCGGCGCAGTCCGGACAGAGCGTGTCGTCGCTCGCGAAGCCGCACAGCGCGCAGGAGGTCGGCAGCAGCGCACGCAGCAGCGTGGCACTGGTGCGCCGCAACATCCCACCACCCGGGCCGGCGCCGGCGCCACGTCGCGTGCGTGTTGCTTCTTCGATCAGTTTGTCGCGCATGCCACGCTCCCGGCAAAAAACGCGGGCCTGGGACGTCGCGTTCGCGTTCAACCATGTACACTGCCGACATTATCGCATTACAGACCACCCCACGATGCATGTGTCCGCAAATCCACCCAAACTGAGCGCGCCTATCGATCTGGAGCGTGTGCGCACGCTATTTTCCCGACCCGAACGCATTTCCCCGGCCGATTTCCTGCGCCGCGAAGTGTCGTCGCGCATGTTCGACCGCCTGGAACTGATCAAGATCGCGCCGCAGCGCGTGCTCGACGCCGGCTGTGGCGCGGGCGCCGACCTGCCGCTGTTGCAAAAATCCTACCCAGCCGCGCAGATCCTGGGCCTCGATTCCGCCGAGGCCCAGCTGCGCGTCGCGCAGGGCCAGTCGACCAGGCAATCGTCGCTGAACCAGCTGCTGAGCAAGCTGTTGCCGTCCAAGACAGGCGTGGACCTGATGTGCGGGGATTTCGCTGATTTGCCGTTGGGACCAAATTCCGTCGACCTCGTATGGTCTAATCTGGCCCTGCACTGGCATCCCCAGCCCGATCGCGTGTTCGCCGAATGGCGCCGCGTGCTGCGGGTCAACAGTCTGCTGATGTTTTCGTGCTTCGGTCCCGATACCTTCCGCGAGTTGCGGGCGGCGTTTGCCGAGGCCGACCTGGCGCAGCACGCGCTGCCGTTTGTCGACATGCACGACTTCGGCGATCAATTGGTGGAGGTCGGCTTCTCGACGCCGGTGCTGGATATGGAAGTCATTACCGTGACCTACGACACGCCGCGGGCGATGCTGGCCGATGTCCGTGCCCTGGGCGGTAATCCGCTGGCGACGGTGAGCCGGGGCTTGATGGGCAAACATGCTTGGCAGCGCATGCTGGACGCGCTGGAAAAGACCCGGCGTGCGGACGGCAAACTAGGGCTGACGTTCGAGGTGATCTACGGCCACGCCTTCCGGCCGGCGCCAAAGGTGACTTCCAAAGGTGAAGCCATCATACGCTTCGATCTGCCCCGCAAGCCGCGCCAGTAGCGGGTTTGCGGCTGTTTCAGCTGCCGCCCCGTATTTCGCACTGTGGTAAAGCTGAGTGCGCTGTGAGGGACGGAAGAGTTGCAAAATGGATTATTTGTTGATATGCGTCGTTGTTGTTATATATAATCATTGACTAATTTTGCCAGCAAGTCACGTCGCCAGCTATAACCCAACGACGTGAGGCGAAAGCAGTCAGAACGAACAAGAACAAGCAGTTGAATTAAGCAGAATCAGGCTTTTATGTTGTCCGTAAGCAGCATGTATGGACGACCTTGAAAGTCTCAAGGTCCCGCCGGGGCCGCGTTGAAGAAGTTTTCAAACGTGGCTGGCATGGGGCCTGAAGTTGTTTAAGGAGCGGCGCCGGTTCAGTTCACCGAAATCCGGAGTCGTTAAAAAAATATATTTTTTAATTTCTTGGGTGGTTGGGGAAAACATGACATATGCGAAGCGACTTCAATCGTTGATGCTCGGGCTGACGATGACGGCAGCCAGTATACCAGCGTGGGCGGCGGAGACGGCGGCAGGCACCTATGGCCCGGCGACCGGCGGCACCGGCGGCCCCGTCCCGGGGCAGATGAATCTGCAACCCCCAGCGACCCAGATTGCTTCCCAGATCTACGACCTCCACACCTGGATGATGGTGGTCTGCCTGGTCATCTTCGTCGGCGTGTTCGGCGTGATGTTCTATTCGATCTTCAAACACCGCAAGTCGCTCGGCCACAAGCCGGCCACCTTCCATGAATCGACCGCCGTCGAAATCGCCTGGACCGTGGTGCCGTTCCTGATCGTTATCGGCATGGCGCTGCCCGCCACCCGCACCGTGGTCGGCATGAAGGACACCTCCAACGCCGACATCACCATCAAGGTCACCGGCATGCAGTGGAAATGGGGCTACGACTACCTCAAAGGCGAGGGCGAGGGCATTTCCTTCCTGTCGAACCTGAAAACGCCGCGTTCGCAAGTGGGCGCGCCGGGCTTCGCGCCGACCGAGGCGCGCGGCGACAACTACCTGATGGACGTCGACAACGAAGTCGTGGTGCCGGTCAACAAGAAGATCCGCATGGTCACCACCGCCAACGACGTGATCCACTCGTGGTCGATCCCGGCCTTCGGCGTCAAGCAGGACGCCATTCCCGGCTTCGTGCGCGACACCTGGTTCAAGGCCGACCACACCGGCACCTATCGCGGCTATTGCTCCGAGCTGTGCGGCAAGGAACACGCGTTCATGCCGATCGTCGTCAAGGTCGTCACCGACGCCGAGTACAAGACCTGGGTCGACGGCAAGAAAAAGGAAATGGCGGCAGCGGCCGACGATCCGAACAAGACCTGGACCATCGACGAGCTGAAAACCCGCGGCGAAAAAGTCTACACCGCCAACTGCGTGGTCTGCCACCAGGCCACCGGCAAGGGCGTGCCGAACGCCTTCGCGCCGCTGGACGGCTCGGCCGTGGTCAACGGCCCGAAAGCCGATCAGATCCATGTGCTGCTGAACGGCCAGAAGAGCGGCAAATACCCGGCCGAGATGCCGGCGTGGAAGCAATTGTCGGACACCGACATCGCCGCCGTCATCACCTACACCCGGAACAGCTGGTCGAACAAGGCCGCCGAAAACATCGTTCAACCAGCCGAAGTCTTGGCTGCACGTAAGTAATCAGGAGCGCACCACATGAGCACTAGCACCTTGGATCACGCACACGATCACGATCACGCTCACGACCACCCGCACGGGCTGTCGCGCTGGTTGTTCGCCACCAACCATAAAGACATCGGCACGCTGTACCTGTGGTTCTCGTTTGTCATGCTGCTGTCGGGCGGCGTGCTGGCGCTGATGATCCGCAGCGAGCTGTTCAAGCCGGGCCTGCAGTTCTTCCAGCCTGAATTCTTCAACCAGCTGACCACGATGCACGGCCTGGTGATGGTGTTCGGCGCCATCATGCCGGCCTTCGTCGGCTTCGCCAACTGGATGATACCGCTGCAGATCGGCGCCTCCGACATGGCGTTCGCGCGCATGAACAACTTCTCGTTCTGGCTGCTGCCGCCGGCCGCGCTGCTGCTGGCGACCTCGTTCCTGGTCCCGGGCGGCGCCACCGCCGCCGGCTGGACCCTGTACGCGCCGCTGTCGACCCAGATGGGGCCGGGCATGGACATGGCCATTTTCGCGATGCACCTGATGGGCGCGTCGTCGATCATGGGCTCGATCAACATCATCGTCACCATCCTCAACATGCGCGCGCCCGGCATGACCCTGATGAAAATGCCGATGTTCTGCTGGACCTGGCTGATCACCGCCTACCTGCTGATCGCCGTGATGCCGGTGCTCGCGGGCGCCATTACCATGACCCTGACCGACCGCCACTTCGGCACCACGTTCTTCAACGCGGCCGCCGGCGGCGACCCGGTCATGTACCAGCACATCTTCTGGTTCTTCGGCCACCCCGAGGTGTACATCATGATTTTGCCGGCGTTCGGCATCGTCTCGCAGATCCTGCCGGCCTTCGCCCGCAAGCAACTGTTCGGCTACGCGTCGATGGTGTACGCCACCGCGTCGATCGCGATCCTGTCGTTCATCGTCTGGGCCCACCACATGTTTACCACCGGCATGCCGGTGACGTCGCAGCTGTTCTTCATGTACGCCACCATGCTGATCGCCGTGCCGACCGGCGTGAAGGTGTTCAACTGGATCGCCACCATGTGGAAGGGCTCGATGACGTTCGAGACCCCGATGCTGTTCTCGGTCGGCTTCATCTTCGTATTCACCATCGGCGGCTTCACCGGCCTGATCCTGGCGGTGACGCCGATCGACATCCAGCTGCAGGACACCTATTACGTGGTGGCGCACTTCCACTACGTGCTGGTGGCCGGTTCGCTGTTCGCGCTGTTTGCCGGTTTCTACTACTGGTCGCCGAAGTGGACCGGCCACATGTACAACGAAACGATGGGCAAGGCGCACTTCTGGCTGTCGCTGATCACCTTTAACATCACGTTCTTCCCGATGCACTTCCTGGGGCTGGCCGGCATGCCGCGCCGCTATGTCGACTACTCGGCGCAGTTCACCGACTACAACATGGTGGCCACCATCGGCGCCTTCGGTTTCGGCCTGTCGCAGGTGTTCTTCCTGTTCGCGGTGATCATTCCGACCATTCGTGGCGGCAAGAAGGCCGAAGCGAAGCCATGGGAAGGCGCCGAAGGCCTGGAGTGGACCGTGCCGTCGCCGGCGCCGTTCCACACCTTTGAAACCCCGCCGCAGTTCAAGTAACGCGGGTGGCATAGAATCATGACAGATCGTAAGAAGCCGAACAACGCGCGCACCGGCTGGATATTGGCCGGCCTCGCGCTGTTCTTTTTCCTGTCCGTGTTCGTCAAACGGATCTGGTTGAGTTAAACCTTGAACGGAATGATGTGAGCCGGGACAACGAAACCAGCGGATTGAACCGCACCTTGTTGGGCAAGCTGATCGTCATCGCGGTGGTGATGTTCGGCTTCGCCTACGCGCTCAACCCGTTCTACCGCCAGATCTGCGAAGCGCTGGGATTGAACGTGCTGACGCAGAAGGACGGCACGGTCGAGTTCGACAAGAACACGCAGGTCGACAAGACGCGCAACGTCGTCATCGAGTTCGACGCCAACGCGCAGGGGCCGTACCGCTTCCGTCCGACGGTAACGAACATGACGGTGCATCCGGGCGAGCTGGCCACGGTGACGTACGAAGTGGTCAACACGCAAAACCGCGATGTCGCGGCGCAGGCGATTCCAAGCTACGCGCCGCAAAACGCGATGCAGCACTTCAAAAAGGTCGAATGCTTCTGCTTCAAGCAGCAGGCGCTGAAGCCGAACGAGGCGCGGCAGATGCCGGTGGTGTTCTTCATCGACCCGGCGCTGCCGAGGGATGTGAAGACCATCACGTTGTCGTACACCTTCTTCGAGGTGGGCGGGATGGACAAAACAGCGGACAAAGCCGCCAACAAAACCGCGGCGGTGAGCGAGGGCGCTAAAAATGCCATCCGATAAAAAGGAAAACGCCTCGTTCCTGTACTCGTTGCGGGCGGTGTTCTGGTCGTTTTTCGGACTGCGTCGCAAGAGCGATTTCGATACCGATTCGGCCAGGCTGAATCCGTTGCACATCGTCATCGCCGCCTTGATCGGCGTGGCCGTATTCATCGGCTTGCTGATCACGATCGTCAAATTAGTAGTGGCACCATAAAAAGTAGCATCCTCGAATAAATGATTTAGGGAGATGAAGATGAGTTCACAGGTCGGTTCACACGTCGGTTCACACGGCGCCACGGCACCGTACTATTTTGTACCGGGTCCGTCCAGATGGCCGCTGTTGGCCGGCATTTCGCTGCTGATCACGATGATCGGCGCCTCCGGCTGGGTCAACGATGCATCGTGGGGCATGCCGGTGAACTTTATCGGCCTGGCGGCGATCATCACCGTGCTGTATTTCTGGTTTGGCGACGCCATCAAGGAATCCGAGGCCGGCCAATACAGCCAGCGCATCGACTACTCGTACCGCTGGTCGATGGGCTGGTTCATCTTCTCGGAAGTGATGTTCTTTGCCGCCTTCTTTGGCGCGCTGTTCTACGCGCGCACCATCACGATGCCGTGGCTGGGCGACCTCGATCACAAATTCATCTGGCCAGACTTCGCCGCGCACTGGGGCAACACCGGTCCGGCCGGCACGGTGGAAAGCTTCAACACGATGGGCCCGTTCCCGATTCCGACGATCAACACCGCTTTGCTGTTGACCTCGGGCCTGACGTTGACGATTTCGCACCACGCGCTGCGCGCCGGCCACCGCGCGCAGACGGCGATCTGGCTGTTCGCCACGGTGCTGCTGGGCGCCGTCTTCATGGGCTTCCAGGCCTACGAATACATGCACGCGTACTCCGAGCTGAACCTCAAGCTGACCTCGGGCATTTACGGCTCGACGTTCTTCATGTTGACGGGTTTCCACGGCTTCCACGTCACGATGGGCGCGATCATGCTGTCGGTGGTGCTCTACCGTGTGCTCAAAGGGCACTTCACGCCGAACAACCACTTCGCGTTCGAAGGCGCGGCCTGGTACTGGCACTTTGTCGACGTGGTCTGGCTCGGTTTGTACGTTGTCGTGTACTGGCTATAAGGGCGCAGCGTTATAATGCCGCGACGGGATCGTCGCGGCGAAAAAGCCGCAGACGGGCCGCCCGCTGCGGCTATTTTTTTACAGCAACTCCGGGGTCAGGTCCACCATTTCTACACGGTCTGGACTGTAATGGGCGAAAACCCCTGTTAGGGTTGGGTTCGTGTAGAAATGGTGGACCTGACCCCGGGTTTTCAGACCCCGGGTTTTCAGGTGCGGATGCCGGTCGGGTGGATGTAGCCAAGCTTGTAGGCGAGCAGGATCAGCAGGAACAGGGCGATCGACAGGCCCACCCGCAGCGCGAGCGCGTTGACGGTGTTGTTGGTTTTGCCCTTGTCGCGCATCAGGAAGAAGAAGGCCGATCCCAGGCTGCCCAGTATCAGGATGAACGCGATGGCGACAGCAATTTTCATGACAGGACCGGGCGGTGAAATGATTGAGGCTCCATTGTAATGCCTATTAGCTTCCGCTTTAAATTGATCCCGTTCGTGGCGACCGTGCTGCTGGTGACGCTCGGCATTCAGCTGGGGAACTGGCAGCAACGCCGCGCCGCGCAAAAAATCTCCGCTCAGGATAAACTTGCTCAAGGAAACCTTGCCGGGCCGATGGTGCTCGACGGTAAGGCGCTCGACGCCGGCGCCGTCGAATTTCGCCGGGTGACCGCGACCGGCCGGTTCGTCGCCGACTGGCCGTTGTATCTGGATAATCGCCCCTACCAGGGTCGCTCCGGCTTTTACGTGCTGATGCCGTTCAGGATCGCCGGATCGGGCATGCATGTGCTGGTCCAGCGCGGCTGGCTGCCGCGCGATTCGGCGCAGCACGACAAGCTGCCGGCCTATGCGACGCCGGCCGGCGAGGTGACGCTGGAGGGCGTGGCGCGGCTGACCACGGGCCACGTGATGCAGTTGGGGACGGCGCCGCCGCTGGCGCCGAACGCGATCGTGCAGAACGCCGATCCGTTGCAGGTGGCTGCGCAGAGCGGCCTGACGATGCAGCCGTTCGTGCTGCAGCAGACCGCGCCGGCCAAGCCGGGCGGCGACGACACCAGCATGGCGCGCGATTGGGCGCTGCCGGCGATGAGCGTCGAAAAACATCAGGGCTATGCCTTCCAGTGGTACGCGCTGGCGGCGATGGCCGTTGTCTTCTTTGTTGTGAACGGATTCAGACGTGCAAAACCCGCCAAATAATCAAACCACCCGTGGCCGCTGGAAGCTGATGGTCGTGCTGGCCGTGTGCGCCGCGCCGCTGATCGCTTCGTATTTCATGTATTACGTGGTCAAGCCCAAGGGCGGCGTGACCAATTACGGCACCTTGCTCGATCCGCGCCTGTACCCGATTCCGCCGATGGCCAGCACCACGCTCGACGGCAAGCCGGCCACCCTGGACAACTACAAGGGCAAGTGGATCATGCTTAAGGTCGGCCCGTCCGAGTGTCTGCAGGCGTGCCAGGACCAGCTGTTCGCGATGCGCCAGCTGCGCACCATGCAGGGCAAGGCCATGGAGCGCGTCGAGCGCGTGTGGCTGATCACCGATAACGAGCCGCTCGATACGGTGCTGATGCGCGTCAACGACGGCACCCGCATGCTGCGCGCGCCGGCCGCCGTGGTCGACAAGTGGCTGCCGCTGGATAAAAACGCGCCGGCCGACAAGGTCTCCGACCATGTCTACCTGATCGATCCGCTGGGCAACCTGATGATGCGCTATCCGAAAGGCGCGGTCTCCAGCGACACGGAAAAAGTGCGCAAGGTCCACAAGGACATCGCCAAGCTGCTTAAAGCCTCGGCGATCGGATAGCCATCATGCACATGACCCTGATCCAGATGGCGGTGACGGCGTTGCTGGTCGCGCTGCTGCCGCTGTCGCTGGTCTACACCTCGTCCGACGCCAGCAAGTACCGCAAGCTGGTGTGGGTCAGCGTGTTCCTGACGTTCGATCTGATCGTGTTCGGCGCCTTCACGCGCCTGACCGATTCCGGCCTGGGCTGCCCGGACTGGCCCGGCTGCTACGGCGCCGCCAATCCCTTCCTGGCCCATGCGCAGATTGTTGCCGAGGAAACCTTGCGGCCGACCGGCCCGGTGACCGTGGTCAAGGCCTGGATCGAGATGATCCACCGCTACCTGGCGATGGCGATCGGCGTGCTGATCGTGGCGATGATGTCGCAGGCGTGGTACCGCTGGATCAAGTCCAGGCGTACCCGCGTCGAGTACGCACCGGGGATGCCGACCTTCCTGTTCTTCTTTGTCTGCCTGCAGGGCGCGTTTGGCGCCTGGACCGTGACCTTGAAGCTGCAGCCGGTGATCGTCACCATCCACTTGCTGCTGGGCATGGGGTTGCTGGCGCTGCTGGTGTGGTACGGCGGCCGCCAGAACCAGCTGATCTCGCCGGTGCGCACCGTCACCGCGTCGCCGCCGGCGATGCGCAATATCCGCCTGCTGGCCGGCGCCTCGGCGCTGATCCTGCTGGTGCAGATCGCGCTGGGCGGTTGGGTCAGCACCAACTACGCGACCCTGGCATGCACCGATTTCCCGCTGTGCGGCGGCAAGCTGGTGCCGGAGATGGACTTCGAACACGGCTTTACGCTGTGGCGCGAGCTGGGCAAGACCGCCGCCGGCCACTATCTGCCGTTCTCGGCGCTGACGGCGATCCACTGGGTGCACCGGAATATGGGCTTCGTGGTGGCGCTGGTGGCTGGTTATACGGCCTGGCGCGCGTGGGACCACCCGTCGCTGCACAGGACGGCGCGCGGCATCGCCATCATGCTGGCGGTGCAGATCGCCAGCGGCGTGGCCACCATCTACCTGAGCTTCCCGTTGACCATCGCGGTGCTGCATAACGCCGGGGCGGCGATGCTGGTGCTGCTGCTTACCATGTTAAACTACAAGGCTAAGTACCAGTACGATCTTGCCAAAAAAGCAGCTTCAGGCTCGACTTTTCCGCAGATCTTGCCGGTCAGGCAACGATAAGCACACCTGATGACCACTCACACCGCCATTTCCAAACCACCCAGCCGCGCCTCGCAATATTGGGCGCTGACCAAGCCGCGCGTCACCCAGATGGCGGTGTTTTGCGCCGTCATCGGCATGTTCCTCGCCACCGAGGGCATGCCGGACTGGCGCGTCGTGGTCGCCGCCACCATCGGCATCTGGCTGCTGACCGGCGCCGCCTTTGCCGTCAATTGCCTGGCCGAGCGCGAGATCGACGCCCGCATGGCCCGCACCGCGCGCCGTCCGATGGCGCTGGGCGATATCACCGTCAAGCAGACGGTGGTGTTCGCCACCGTGATCGGCGGTGCCGGCATGTGGATACTTTACACGATGGTCAATCCGCTGACGATGTGGCTGACCTTTGTCACCTTCATCGGCTACGCCATCATCTACACCATGATCCTGAAGCCCTCGACGCCGCAGAACATCGTCATCGGCGGCCTGTCCGGCGCGATGCCGCCGGCGCTGGGCTGGGCCGCCATCGCCAACGAGGTGCCGATGGAAGCGTGGCTGCTGGTGCTGATCATCTTCGTCTGGACGCCGCCGCACTTCTGGGCGCTGGCGCTGTACCGCCGCGACGACTACGCCAAATCGGGCCTGCCGATGCTGCCGGTTACGCACGGCATGCAGTTTACGCAGTTCCACGTCTGGCTGTATTCGATCGCGCTGGCCGCCACCACCTTGCTGCCGTTCGCGGTGCACATGAGCGGGCTGATTTATCTGGTCTCGGCCGTCATCCTCAATGCCGTGTTCCTGCACCACGCGTGGAAAATCTACCGTCACTACACCGACTTGATCGCTCGCAAGGCGTTCACCTGGTCGATCATTTATCTGTCGCTGCTGTTCGCCGCGCTGCTGGTGGACCACTACTTCAAACTATGAAAAAAATTCTCGCCCTGGGCCTGCTGGCCGTCACGATGATGCTGGCCGGCTGCGGCGAGAAAACCGCGGCGGCGCCGGCGTTCAAGAACGTCGACATCACCGGCGCCGCCTTCGCGCGTGACTTCGCGCTGACCGACCACACCGGCAAGCCGCGCACACTGGCTGACTACAAGGGCAAAGTGGTGGTGCTGTTCTTCGGCTTCACCCAATGCCCGGACGTATGCCCGACCACGATGGCGGAGATGTCGGCGGTGATGAAGGAACTCGGGCCGCAGGCCGGGCAGGTGCAGGTGCTGTTCGTCACCGTCGATCCGGAGCGCGATACCAGGGAATTGCTGTCGCAGTACGTGCCGGCGTTCGACCCGCGCTTCGTCGGCCTGTACGGCACGCCCGAGCAGACCGCCGCCACCGCCAAGGAATTCAAGGTGTTCTACGCCAAGGTGGAGGGCAAGACGCCGGGCAGCTATTCGATCGACCACACGGCCGCCAGCTACATCTTCGACCGCAACGGCAAGGTGCGCCTGCTGGTGCGCCACAACCAGGGGCCGGCGCCGATCGTCCACGATATCAAGCAGCTGCTGCTATGAGCGGCGACGGCGCCGGACAGCGCTTCCAGCCTTTCACCCGGCTCGCCGCCGTCGTCCTGCTGGTGATCGGCTGCCTGTTCGTGCTGCGGCCGTTCCTGGCCGCGATCCTGTTCGCCTGCGCCATCGTCATCTCCAGCTGGCCGTTGTACCTGCGACTGCTCGACCGCGTGAAAGGGCGGCGCTGGCTGGCCGCCATCATCATGAGCGTCGGCCTGACGTTGCTGATCGTCGTGCCGCTGACGTTGGTCACCTGGAACATCGCCGACAATGCCTCCGAGTTCTACGACCACTTCAAGGGCGATCTCGACACCGGCACCTTGTCGCCGCCGGCATGGCTCAAGGATATCCCGATCGTCGGCGACGTCATCGACACCTATTTGCGCAAGCTGCTGGGCAGCCGTGACGAGCTGGTCAACACCGCCAAGGGCATGCTGGAGCCGGCGCGCCGCTTGCTGCTGGGCGGCGGCATGGTGCTCGGTAGCGGCGTGGCGCAAGTCAGCCTGGCCGTGTTCGTCAGCTTCTTCCTGTACCGGGACGGCCAGAACATCGTCGTGTCGCTGTCGAGCGTGATGAACAAGCTGATCGGCGCGGGCCAGAGCTTGTCGGTGTCCGACACGGTCAGCCGCACGGTGCGCGGCGTCATGTACGGCCTGCTGGGCACGGCGCTGGCGCAATCGGTGGTGGCGGCGATCGGCTTTTTGATCGCCGGCGTGCCGGCCGTGGCGCTGCTGTCGGTGGCGACCTTCCTGTTCTCGCTGATACCGGTCGGCCCGCCGCTGATCTGGGGCGGGGCCGCGCTGTGGCTGTTCAACGAGGGCAGCGTGGCGTGGGGCGTGTTCATGCTGGTCTGGGGCGTGTTCCTGATCAGCGGCGTCGATAACGTCGTCAAGCCATTGCTGATCAGCCGGGGCAGTAGCCTGCCGTTCGTGCTGGTGCTGCTGGGTGTGATGGGCGGGGTGCTGGCGTTCGGCTTTGTCGGTCTGTTCATCGGGCCGACGTTGCTGGCGGTCGGGCTTGGCTTGCTGCGCAATTGGACCGGCCAGCCGGTGTGATCGTCCGCGTTTGTTGACATCGTCCCGTAGGGCGGATAAGCGCAGCGTAATCCGCCAAGCTCCGTCGGCGGCTACAAAAAAGCGTTATCTACAGATGTCGCGTCTCCGCCGGCGGCGTTTCCCAATTGTCGTTGCGACCGTCCAGATAAGTGATCGGCGCGTTGATCAGCTCTTCGCTGGTGACATCGTCGAGACAAGCCACGTTGACGGCATAGAACTCCCCCCAGCGCGGCGAGCTGCCGATGCCAAATGAGCGCACGCCGCAGTGACGGCAAAACAGGTGCTTGTCCCGTTTGGTCAGAAACTGATAAACGGTGAGCTCCGCGTCGCCCGAGATGAGCCGGAATGCGCTCGGCTGGACAATCGCCGGCCAGAACCGTACTTTGGTGCAGATAGAGCAGTTGCAGCGCAGCGTACCCTGGCTTAAATCGATGTCTGCCTCAAAGCGCACGGCGCCGCAATGGCAGCTTCCACGGTAGGTTTTCACGGGTTCTCCGGCGGGTTCGAAAGCATCTGGCGTTAGTCCAGATCGGCGTTGTCCTCGGTGTCATCCTTTGGAATGACCTTCACCAGCAGGATGCGCGGACCGTTCATCTTCTTCGCCACGATATCGAAGTGGCGGAAGCTGATGCGCTGCCCCTGTTTCGGGATGTCGCCCAGTTTCAGCATGATCAGGCCGCCGACCGACTCCACCTCGTCCATGCCCAGCTCCTCGTTCTCGATATCGATGCCCAAGGTGCGCTCGAGCGAGAAGATCGGCAGGCTGGCCTTGCCGATCAAGGTGCCGTCGGGCTGCTTGAGCCAGTCGTTTTCGTTGAGGCGGAATTCATCGTGGATCTCGCCGACCATCGCGCCGAGCAGATTGTCGAGCGTGATGAAGCCCAGCGGCCGCTTGCCCTTCTCGCCGATCAGCGCGAAGTGCGGGGCGCCGTCGCGGAAGCGGCGGAACTGTTCCAGCGCCGCCGTGCGCGCCGAAATGGTCTCCACCGGCCGCAGGTAGGGCATCAGGTCGGTGATCGGCTTGCCCGATTGCTGGGCGAAGAACAAATCCTTCAGGTGCACCACGCCCAGCACCGTCTCGCCATCCTTGTCGTAGTATGGATAGCGGCTGAAGCGGTTGCGCAGCATGGTTTGCAGATTGTCGGCCAGCGAGCGGCTCGCGTGCAGGCTGATCACCTCGTTGATCGGACGCATCAGGTCCGACACGGCCAGATCGCTGAAATCGAGCGAATGGGCCAGGATGTTGCGCTCGTCCTTGTTGTACTTCTCACCAGGCTGGCTGGTGCGCAGGATCATCTTCAATTCCTCGACCGAATAATGGCTCTCGTGGCCGCCCTTGCCGGACAGGCCGGCAAGGCGCAGCACCATGTTGGCGCTGCCGTTGAGCACCCAGATGAACGGATACATGGCCCAGTAGAAGGCGTACAGCAATGGCGCGCACCACAAGCCGACGACCTCGGGCATGCGGATCGCCAGCGATTTCGGCGCCAGCTCGCCGACGACGATGTGCAGGAAGGAGATCACGCCAAACGCGAAGACGAAGGCGATGCTGTGGATCAGCTTGGGCGAGTCGATGCCAATGGCGAACAGGAGCGGTTCGAGCAGGCTGGCGAAGGCCGGTTCGCCGACCCAGCCCAGCCCCAGCGAGGCGAGCGTGATGCCGAGTTGGCACGCCGACAGGTAGGCGTCGAGCTGGCCGTGTACTTTACCGAGGATGCGACCGCGTAGGCCCTGGGTCTTGGCGATGGCACGAACGCGCGTCTTGCGCAGCGTGACGATGCCAAATTCGGCCGCCACAAAGAATCCATTGAGCGCGACCAGGAAAAAGGCGAGCACGACAAGCATAACGTTTTGCATAGGGGCCGAGCGGCGGATGACGTAGTTAAAACATGCATCTTAAACCACTGAGCCCGGAAGGGGCGCAAATTGCCGTTTGCCAATACCAAAACGGGCCGGCTGCGGGGGCAAAGGGACGCGGACGGATACCACGTACGGAAACTTGCTGATGAAAAACTAGGCTGTTTTCCGGTCCGGTCGCGTCAGCCGGAATCCGGCATCGCGTTCGTTCAACACGCTTCGGGTCCATCCCTGGCCGGTATAAAACCTGTCGGCCCGCGTATCTTTTGAAGTGCTCAGATGAACGCTTTCGTGACCGAGTTCGAACAACCAGTCCACCGCCGCTGCGAGCAAGCGCTTGGCGATACCCCTGCCTTCGTAACCGGGCGAAACAAACAGCGCCCAGATGGACCCGTCATTTTTGTCGGCGTAGCAAAAGCCGACGACGTTGCCATCGACCTCGGCCACCCAGCCGCGCCCCAACAGGTCCAGATAGTCACGATACATTTGTTCCGTGATCCGGCTCGGGTCGGACAAGACGTTTTCCTTGACGGCCAGGCGGATCGCCGACATGGCGTCAATGTCGCGGGCGGACGCCTGCCTGAAATGTTCAGCGTCGAAGATCTGCATGCCGCCAGCCTGGTCCGTCTTGCGACCGACTCCATCGTGCCAGGTCGGTGACGCCGAGGGTGAGATGATTGATTGCGGCCAGGCCAGCAGCGCGGTCTTGGCGACTTTTAATAATTTGTCGCGCGTCGCGCCATCCCTTGCCAGGGTCGACATACCCTGGATGACGCTCATCGTCATGCCTGCCAGCGTATCGGCGTCGGTGTCGCGCGGCAGGTCGCCCTGGTCGATCGACACGGCGATCTTGTCGCGCAGGCGCGCCTCGATGTCGCGCCGGATCGCAGCCAGCTCTTCCTTCACATCGTTGGCCGCATCCGAACAGCTGATTGCCGAGCTGGCCAGCAGGCAACCGGGCGGCGTGTTGTCGCCGGTGTAGCCCACCGCCGCGACATTGAGCAGTTCGCGCGCGGCGTCGCGCGCGGTGGGCGCTTCGTCGATGATGCCCAGGGCCGTCACCGGTCCAGACATGTATAGCGACACCGCGTCAAGGAACAGGCCCTTCTTGTCGCCAAACGCCGAGTAAATGCTCGATGGCTTGATTTCCAGCGCCGCCGTCAGATCGTTCAGCGACGTGGCCTCGTAGCCGTGTCGCCAAAAGAGCAGCATGGCCTTGTGCAGCGCCTGGTCGCGATCGAAAGAAAGCGGTCGGCCCTTCTTGCGTTGAGTCCCGTTCATATTAATTGAGTGATCACTAGGAAATTTGTTGTGCTGGAAAATGAACTACGCTATGATTTTCCTATCAATCACTCGGAAAGTAAAGCCATGCCTTTGACCGACTATCGCACGCTCGGACGTTCCGGCCTCGCCGTCAGCCCTTTGTGCCTCGGCACGATGACGTTTGGCACCGCCCGATGGGGTTCCGGCGAGAGCGAATCGCGCGCCGTCTTTAACGCTTACGTGGAAGCAGGCGGCAATTTCATCGACACTGCCGACGTGTATTCCGGTGGCCGCAGTGAGGAGATGCTGGGCGCCTTCATAGCCGAGGGATCGTTGCGTGAGCAGATCGTGCTGGCGACCAAGGCCGGATTCGCCGCCGGCCAAGGCGCGCACGTGGGCGGCAATGGTGCCAAACACCTCCGTGCGGCGCTGGATGGATCGCTCGGACGCTTGCGGACCGATTACGTCGATATGTTTTGGGTCCACGTGTGGGATTCAGTCACGCCGGCCGAGGAGTTGCTGGAAACGATGGCGACGCTGGTTCGGTCCGGCAAAATCCGCTATTGGGGCATGTCCAATTCGCCGGCCTGGTATGTGGCCAAGGTCGCCACGTTGGCGGCGGTCAGGGGACTGCCGGGACCGATCGCATTGCAGTACTTTTACTCGCTGGCCGAGCGCGGTATCGAGGCCGAGTTTGTGCCGCTTGCGTCGGAGTTCGGCATGGGAATCGTGCCGTGGAGTCCGCTGGCGTTCGGTTTGTTGACGGGCAAATACGACCGTGCAACCGTTGAAGGCGCGGCGCCGAGGGCCGGCGGCCTGCCGCGTGAGGCGGCGCCGGCAGGCGAGGCTAGGCCCGAGGGCGACAAGCGCCTTGACGGGACGAATCCGTTTGGGGATACGCTATTTACCGAGCGTAATTGGGCGATCGTGGACGCCGTCAAGTCGGTGGCGCGCGAGACGGGCTTGAGTCCGGCGAAAGTGGCGCTGGCCTGGGTGACGTGCAGGGCGGGGGTGGCGTCGACTTTGATGGGTGTCAGTCGGGTCGAGCAGCTACTGGATAACGTTGGCGCGTTGGACCTGGTTTTGTCGCCGCAACATGTTGCGACGCTCGATGCCATCAGCGCGCCCGAACAGGCGATGTTGTACAGCTTGTTCACGCCGCCGGTTCGGCAGCATGCGGTGTTCGGGGGCAGCTCGGTGCAACCGCACGCGGTGTTGGCGGCGCGTGGCGGATTACGCCGTGCCGGCTAATCCGCCCTACGGTTCAGAGGTCGTTTTGTAGCGATTCGAGTATCGAGTCGTTGCCGGGTGTGCGTCCGCCGAACAGGCCTTTTTCGTAGCGCAGACAGCGGCCTGTGCGTTGCGCGGTGGCAGCCCGGCCGTCTTTCAATGTCAGCGTTACCGTGCACAGGAATGGATCGCCGACAACTTCCCATCCCTCGCCGGGGATTTCCAGATCGGCGTTGAAGCGCAACGCGACCCGGGCCGCCGCAAACGCATCCAACGGCACACCTTGTCTGCTTGCGGCACGCCGCAGGAACTCCCCATAATTACGCGCAACGGCCTGTGTGACGCCGGTCGGCGGCATCGCGGTGCGGTCAAGCAGGTTCAGCTGCATTAGCTGGTCCTGTGGCGCGTCGCGATACAGCAAACCGAGCGCCCATTGGCCGCCCACGTCGTTATTGCGACAGACGAAAGAGCTCACGGTGCCGGCAGCGATGTGCCGTAGCTTTTTCAGGCTAAGCGGCGCGATGCTCACCTTGTCGGCAGCCAGCGCGGTTTGGTCTCGACAAACAGTTCGCGCTCGACCGGGCCGTCGTATTCCGGCTCCATCGTGCCCATCGTGAGGGCGATCCGGTCCGGGCTTTGCGTGCTGCGCCAGAACAAGGTCGAGCCGCACACGCGACAAAAGCCGCGGCGGCCGTCGTCGGACGACGCGTATTCCGTCACAAGGTCGGCGCCGCGCTCGAAGACGAAACCGGCGCTGCCGACGTTGGCGTAGGTGCCGGCCGCCGCGCCGTGCTGCTTCTGGCACATGGTGCAATAGCAGTGGCTGGCGTGGGACACCGGCCCGTCTGCCCGGTAGGCCACGCCGCCGCACAAGCAGCTTCCTTTCAACATCGCATCCTCCCGCATCAACAGTGATGGTCAGACTGTAACCGATTCGATATCGCCTGTCAGCTTGCCACCGCGAACGGTCCGCCATGCACCGTCGACAAGATCGCCTCGATCGCCGGATGCTTGATCTTGCGGGCGCTGGAGATGGCGTAGAAGTGCTCGCGCAGCTCCGGCGCGTCGCCCACCAGCACGGCGCCAAATTGATCCTCGATATCCTGGGCCAGCGCCGACGTGGCGAAAAACAAGCCCATGCCATTGCGCCCGAAGGTGTTGAGCATGGCGTTGTCTTCGAACTCGCCGACGATTTCCGGCCGCACCTCGTGCTGCACCAGCCAGGCGTCGATACGCCCCCTGAGCGCGTTGTTGCGCGTGGGTACCAGCAACGGCGCGTGGTTCAGGCTGGCGGGGAAGCCGGGCCGGTATTTGTCCGCCAGACGCGGCACGCCGAACAGCTTCATGTCGCTTTCGCCGAGCAGGTGGCTGAACAGCTTGAGGCTGCCGCCAGCGTGCACCGTGCGGTCGGTCAGCACCACGTCGAGCTTGCCCAGCGCCAGATCCGCGAGCAGATCCTCGAAATGGGCTTCCATGCATACCAGCCGCACCTGCTTGTTCATTTCCTGGGTGGCCTGCAACAGGCGGAAGGCGATCAGCTTGGGCAGCGAGTCGGAGATGCCGACCGTCAACCTCATTTTGCCGGCCTCGGCCTCGTCGAGCGCGTCCTGCAATTGTTCGCCAAGCAGGAAGATCTGGTCGCAGTAGTTCAGCGCGAGCCGGCCGGCCTCGGTCGGGACCAGGCGTCGCCCCTGCGGCTCGAGCAATTGCTTGCCCACCGATTGCTCCAGCGACGCCAGCTGCATGCTGATCGTTTGCACCGCCAGCCCCAGGCGCTCCGCAGCGCGCGTGACGCCGCCTTCCTTGGCCACCATCCAGAAGAAATACAGGTGCCGGAAATTCAATCCACTGGTCTTCATAGGGTATATCTTCTGTTTTTGCGAAGTAATACTTCAATTATCTTCTATTTTTAAATTGTCCGCACGCCTATACACTGCGCTACATCAATCTAAAACGGGGAAACAATCAATGAAGCATTTTAGAATTTCCTTTCTGGTCAGCTTCATCTGCCTGGCGGCGGCCGGCTGGTGGGGATACACGCTCAACGGATGGCCTGGCGCCTTGTCCGCTTTTGGTGTCGCACTGATCCTGGCGGCGATGGAAGTGTCGTTGTCGTTCGATAACGCGGTGGTCAACGCCTCGGTGCTGAAGGATTGGGACGAGTTCTGGCAAAAGCTGTTCCTGGGCCTGGGCATCATCATCGCCGTGTTCGGTATGCGTCTGCTGTTCCCGCTGGTCATCGTCGCTGTGGCGGCCGACATCGGCATCATGGACGTCTGGACTTTGGCGCTGAACGATCCTAAAACGTATTCGATGCACCTGACGAATCACCACGCGGAAGTGGCGGCATTCGGTGGCATGTTCCTGCTGCTGGTGTTCCTGAACTTCCTGCTGGACGAGGACAAGGAAGTCCACTGGCTGGGTAACTTCGAGAAGAAGCTCGGCTCGCTGGGCAAGGTCTCGTCGATCTCGGTGATGATTTCGCTGGGCGTGCTGATGGCCTGTATGGGCCTGGTGACCGAGGCGCAAAAGCTGGTGGTGCTGATTTCCGGTCTGTGGGGCATCCTGGTGTACGTCGGCGTCGACGCGATCAGCGGCCTGCTGGAGAAGGAAGAGTCGGGCGGCAGCGATGTCGGCGACATGGTCAAGAAGGGCGGTATCGGTGGTTTCCTGTACCTGGAAGTGCTCGATGCTTCGTTCAGCTTCGACGGCGTGATCGGCGCGTTCGCCATCACCACCGACGTCGTGATCATCATGCTGGGCCTGGCCATTGGCGCGATGTTCGTCCGCTCGATGACCGTCTACCTGGTGAAGAAGGGCACGCTCGACCAGTTCGTCTTCCTGGAACACGGCGCCCACTATGCGATCGGTATCCTGGCCGCGATCATGCTGGCAAGTATGAAGTTCCACGTGCCGGAACTGTTCACCGGTCTGATTGGTGTGGCCTTCATCGCCGCCTCGGTCTGGTCGTCGGTACGCCATCGCCGCAAGGAGGCTTCGGCCGAGGCGATCGCCGCGTAACGGCGCGGTAACAACGATGTAGTCAAGCAAAGTTAGTGTTGTATCAGAACACGGCGGGTCGTTAAATACGGACACGATCCGCCGCATGCAGTACCCAAGTCCGGTTTCTTTAAGGAGTATCACATTATGGCAATCAGTCTGCAAAAAGGCGGTAACGTTAATCTGAGCAAGGAAGCCCCGGGCCTGTCGCAAATCGTCGTCGGCCTCGGCTGGGACGCACGCGCCACCGACGGCAGCGCCTTCGACCTGGACGGCTCGGCCTTCCTGTTGAAGGTCGACGGCAAGGTGCGCGCCGACAACGACTTCATTTTCTATAACAACCTGAAGTCGTCCGACGGCGCCGTCACCCACTCGGGCGACAACCGCACCGGCGCCGGCGACGGCGACGACGAAACCGTCACCATCGACCTGACCAAGGTGCCGGCCGATGTCGAGCGTATCGCCATCTGCGTGACGATCCACGACGGCGACGCCCGCAAGCAAAACTTCGGCATGGTGCAGAAGGCCTACATCCGTACCGTCAACGCCAGCGGCAACGCCGAAATCGCCCGTTACGACCTGTCCGAAGACGGTTCGACCGAATCGGCGATGGTGTTCGGCGAGGTGTATCGTAACGGTACCGATTGGAAGTTCAAGGCCGTCGGCCAAGGCTTCAAAGGCGGTCTCGGTCCGCTTGCCGCATCGTTCGGCGTCGGCGTTTAATTGTTGTAAAGTAGTGTTTTAATTGAAAGGACTCAGTCATGCCAAAATTTTCGATCACCGGTGATGTCGACCCGTTTCTGCACGTCTCAATGGCGCAGGGAGAGAAGATCTACTGCGAGTCGGATGCGATGGTGATGATGGAAGCGACGCTCGATTTGAAGGGCAAGGTCACCGGCGGTATCGGTGCGGCCATCATGCGTCGCTTCGCCAACGGTGAGTCCTTCTTCCAGCAACACATCGAGGCGGTGCGCGGCGGCGGCGATTGCCTGCTGGCGCCCACCCTGCCGGGCGCGATGCAGGTGCTCGACGTCGGCCAGGTGCAGTACATGCTCAGTGACGGCGCGTTTGTCGCCGCCACCTCCGGCGTGGAACTGAAGGTGCGTACGCAGAGCCTGGGCAACGCGCTGTTCGCCCAGAGCGGCGGCTTCTTCATCACCGAAACCGGCGGCTCCGGCCAGGTAGCGGTGTCGGGCTTCGGCTCGATGTCGCAACTGGACGTTACGCCGGGCAACGATGTGATCATCGACAACTCGCACGTGGTGGCGTGGGATAACCGGCTGCGCTACGAAATCTCCGTCACCACCGGTGGCAACAGCGGCTTTTTGAGCAATCTCGTCAACAGCCAGACCAGCGGCGAAGGCATGGTGCTGCGCTTTTCCGGAACCGGAAAGATCCTGGTGTGCTCGCGCAACGGCGCGGCGTTCCGGGCTTGGGCCCAGCGCCCTGGGTCGCAGTAACACATGATCGCTAACTAAACCAATTAAGGAGCACACAATGTCAGTCAATTTGAGCAAGGGCCAGAAGATCTCTCTGGAAAAAGAAAGCGGCGGCGCGCTCGGCAAGGTCACCATGGGCCTGGGCTGGGATGCGATCAAGAGCAAGGGTTTCCTGGGCTTCGGCGCCAAGACCGAAGCGGTCGACCTGGACGCCTCGGTCGTCATGTTCGATGAGGGACAGCGTCCGGTGGACGTGATCTGGTTCCGCCAGCTGAAAAGCAAGGACGGCAGCATCGTCCACACGGGCGACAACCGCACCGGCGCCGGCGATGGCGACGACGAGCAGATCAACGTCGACCTGAACGCCGTGCCGGCCAATGTCAAGAGCCTGGTGTTTACGGTCAACAGCTTCACCGGCCAGACCTTCGCCCAGGTCGAGAACGCGTATTGCCGTCTGCTCGATGCGTCCAACGGCAAGGAAGTGGCGCGTTTTAATTTGTCGGTGCAAGGTTCGCACTCGGCGCAGATCATGGCCAAGGTGTACCGTCACAACGGTGAGTGGAAGATGCACGCGATCGGCGAAAACGGCAATGGCCGTACCTTCGACGACCTGCTGCCGCAGATCGCCGCGCACCTGTAATCGTTTTACCCGTAGTACCTGTAGTACCCGCAGTTGAAGCGCAGCACCGTACCGGCGGTGTTGCGCTTTTTTGTTTTGCGCGCGAAGAAACCCGCACCCCCATGCGGGGTCGGACCCAGCGGGGTCCGACCCCTAAGCGGCGACGCCCGCAGCCAGGTGGACGCGGGCGGGGTTGCTTGTGCGCTTAAAACGCGTGGCGGATGCCGAGGCTGACGATGGTGGTCCTGGCGTCGAGGTTCTGGCCGGCGCCGGCGAACAGCGGCACTTCCTGCGAGCCCAGCGGCAGCAGCAGCGCGCCCGGACCGCCGGCGATCGGCAGCGGCGTGATGGCGCCGCGGACGATGTCGCCGCGCTTGTCCTTGACACCGCCGACCCGCGTGTACAGCGCGGTGCGCTTGGAGAAGTTGTAGTCCAGGCCGAGCATCAGGCCGCGCTCGCGCCCGCGCGTGAAGTTGGTGAAGCGCGTGTCGAGCACGTGCGCGCTGACATCGAACTGGCCGATGGCCTGCTTGATCGTGGCGCCCCAGGTGTTGACGGTCGGATCGGTGTTGCCACCCAGGTTGAACTTGCCCTGGTGGCCGACGACGGCAACGGTGGTGCCGGTGCCGGTGAAAATGTATTTGAACGAGGCCATGTAGGCGCGGTAGTTCTCGATGGTGTACAGCGGCACCAGCGTGGTGCCCGAGACCACGCCCAGCGGGACGCCGCCGAAATCGTTGCGATGGTACGAGGCGAGCGCGGTCAGGCTCTCGCCGCGCCAGGCCAGCATGGCGCCGACCGCGCGGCCACGGTCGTCGGTGGTCTCAGCGCCGGCGGTCAGGCCGCCGACGATCTGTCCGGTGGCGGAGGTGGCCACCGGCGTGGTGGCGGTGGGGAACGAGCGCGCGGCGCTGACGCCGCTGCCAACGCCGGCGTTGGTCGAGAACGACGCGATGGCCGTCCACGGTCCCTGCTTGACGGCGTAGCTGACCTGGTTGTCCTGGAAGGTTTGCAAGGTGTTGACCGCCAGGCCGGCGCTGAACAGGTCGGTGCTGCCGATCGCTTCCGGCGTGACCAGATAGTACGAGATCAGCATCGGGCTGGCCTGGCGGCCGATCTTGACCTCGCCCGCAGGCGTGGTCAGGCCGACATAGGCCTGGCGGCCGAACAGGCGGCCGTCGTTGGCCAGGCCGCCGTTGTCGATCGTCAGGCCGCCTTCGAGCACGAACAGGCCGCGATAGCCGCCGCCCAGGTCCTCGACGCCGCGCATGCCGAAGTTACTCTGCCGCGTGTGCGACGGGCTGATCCGCACCGAGTTGCTGGAAGGCGAGGCGATCGCGTTCGGGATCGGCGTGGTGCCGCGCAAGCCGAACAGCGTGCCCTGGACGTTGCCTTCGCCTTTTTCGATGCGGTCGACGCCGACATCGAGGGTGCCGTACAGGGTGACCGAGGATTGCGCCAAAGCGTTTCCCATGCCGAGGAAGGCGAGGGCGGACAGGCATGCTGCGGATGCGGCGGTGCGTTTCATAGTCTTGTCTCCAGTTTTTTTAGTGGTGAAGAAAACCGACCGTTTGCTCGGTCGTGTTTGAAACCTAGTGTAGAGCAACACGCCGTGCGCCACGCACGGTTGTTATTAAAAGGAGGATATTTTTGGCGGATTATGCCGAGCCCGTGGCTATCCAAACACAGTTGTCGCCTGGCACAGGAAAATTGCGTGCGCGCAACGCAGCTTGCGTGTTGCTAGTGGCATGGTGCGTATAATTTGTCCGACCCACATAACGCCAATAATGCAAGCGACACCATGCTCTTACCAAATGTATTTTCCGCAGGCGCAGCATGAGCGGCGACGCCTCCCAGCCGGCAGCGGCCAGTAGATGGATCGCGCTGCTGGTGGCCGGCGCCTTCTTCATGGAAAACCTCGACGGCACCATCATCACCACCGCGCTGCCGGACATCGCCAGATCGTTCGGCGTGGCGCCGCTGGCGCTGAACATCGGCGTCAGCGCCTATCTGCTGACCCTGGGCGTGTTCATCCCGATCAGCGGCTGGGTGGCCGAGCGGCTCGGGGCGCGCCGCGTGTTCGCGGCGGCGCTGACGATCTTCACGCTGGCGTCGGTGCTATGCGGCATGGCCGACAGCCTGGTCGAATTCGTCTCGCTGCGCGTGTTGCAGGGAGTGGGCGGCGCGATGATGGTACCGGTCGGCCGCCTGCTGGTGCTTAAGAACACCCCCAAGGAAAAACTGATCGGCGTGATCGCCACGCTGACCTGGCCGGCGCTGGTGGCGCCGGTGCTGGGGCCGCCGGTGGGCGGTTTTATCGCCAGCTACCTGTCGTGGCGCTGGATCTTTTATCTAAATCTGCCCCTCGGCCTGATCGCGCTGGCGCTGGCCCTGTGGCTGATCCCCGAGCAGCGCGCGGAGACGCGGCGGCCGTTCGACTGGCCGGGCTTCGTGCTGAGCGCGGGCGGGGTGCTGTTGCTGACCTGGGGCGCCGAATCGGTCGGCGGCGCCAATCCCGACTGGTTCGAGGCGATAAGCTGCATGGCTGTTGGTGCCGTGATGCTGGGGGCGATGGTCTGGCACTTGCGCCGCGCCACCCATCCGCTGGTCGACCTGGGCGCGTTCGCCATTCCAACCTTCTCCATCACGCTGGTCGGCGGTTCGCTGTTCCGCATGGCGATCGGCGCGGTGCCGTTCCTGCTGCCGTTGATGTTTCAGTTGGGCTTCGGGCTGGACGCCTTCCAGTCCGGGCTGCTGGTGGTAGCCGTCTTCGCCGGCAACCTGATGATGAAGCCGGCCACCACGCCGATCCTGCGGCGCTTCGGCTTCAAGCCGGTGCTGCTGGTGAACGGCCTGGCCAATGTCGCCTCGCTGGCGGCGTGTGCGCTGCTGTCGCCGGCGACGCCGGTGTGGCTGATCGCCGCCGTGCTGTTCATCGGCGGGCTGACCCGTTCGATGCAATTCAGCGCGCTCAACACCCTGGCCTTCGCCGACGTGCCGCAGCAGCGGATGGCGGCCGCCAATACCTTGTTCAGCACCTCGTTCCAGGTCGCGGTGGGACTGGGCATCGCCATGGGGGCGGGCGGCGTGCGGTTGGGCCACTGGAGCGCGCAGCACCTGGGCATGGCAGACTGGCCAGCCATCGAGTACCGGTTGGCGTTTTTGCTGGTGGCACTGGTTAGCTTGCTGGCAATGTTGGATACAATGTTCCTCAAATCTGGCGCCGGCGCACAAGTTGTTACAAAGCCGCGTGGCCTTTAACGCTATAATCTTGCTATGGAAAAACTAAAAGACCTCTCGCAGATAGTGACGCAAGCCTCACGCGGCGAGTTGGTCTTTCCTACCAGCGTTAATGCCGCATTGCGGCTGCAACTGGCGCTGGCCGATCCCGATTGCGATACCGAGGACGTGATCCGCAAGGTGCTGGCCGAGCCGCTGCTGGCGGCGCGCACCGTGGCGCTGGCCAACGCGGCCGTGTTCAACCGTGGCGGCGTGCCCGTCACGGGCGTGCGTTCGGCAGTGGCGCGGGTGGGCTACCGCCACTTGTACACGATGGCTGCGGCGATGGTGGTGCGCCAGTTCGGCAGCCGCATCCGCGACGCCGGCCTGCGCGCGAAGGCCGAGCAGCTGTGGCGCCATACCGCCCATGTGGCCGCGCTGGCCCACGTGATCGCCCGCAAACTGACCGCCACCGATGCCGACACGGCGCTGTTCGCCGGCATCGTGCACGAGGCGGCGGGTTTCTACCTGCTGTCGCGCGCGGACGAGATTCCCGGGCTGCTGGACGACCCGGCCGACTGGATGGGCGCCGCCCATGAAATCATCAGCCGCGAAATGATGAAGAAGATGGCGATACCGGAGACGGTCAGCCTGGCGATCGTCTCGCTGCGCGGGGCGACGCTGACGCCGCCGCCGCTGGGCCTGCGCGACACGCTGCTGATCGCCAAACGGCTGGCGCCGGTGGCCTCGCCGTTTTCGCTGGGTCAGGATCACGCCAGCCTGGCCGGCTTTATGGACGACAACGCGGCGCTGGAGCAAATGCTGGCCGAGTCGGCGGAAGAGGCCGCGTCCATGAGCGCGGCGCTGCTGGTTTAGCGCGGGCGTCGTTGGCGGCGCTTCGATGGCGGATTACGGCGTTCCGCCTAATCCGCCCTACTTGGAACAGTGGCCGCGCACGCTCCATAGGCCATGGTTTCACGCGCGATGGCCGCGATGGCGTTGTGCGGAGCCGCAGGCTGTCGACCTGGGCGGCCGCCGATACCGTCTCCCGGCTGCCCGCCATGTGGCAAAAACGATGTATAAGCAATCATTTTCGTCGAAACTCTGGCAATATGCACCTCGTACGATCCTCATCGGCGATAATGCCAACTAGTCGTCATACAACAAGCCATCAGCCATGAATCAGACCGCAGCAGTCCCACCGCCCGCCGCGCCGGCGCCCTTGCCCAAGAAGAAGTATCGCAACCTCGCCCAAGGCGTGGTGGAGAGCTTCACCCACGGCATCCAGGCCGGCACCCTCAAGCCGGGCGAGAAACTGCCGACCGAATCGGTGATCATGGAAATGCACGGCGTCAGCCGCACGGTGGTGCGCGAGGCCATTTCGCACCTGCAGGCGGCCGGCCTGGTGCAGACCCGCCACGGCATCGGCACCTTTGTGCTGGCGCCGCAGCCGGCCAACCTGCGCATTTCGTCCGACACCATCCGTACCCTTGGCGACGTACTGGCCATCCTGGAACTGCGCATCAGTCTTGAAACCGAGGCCGCATGGCTGGCGGCCAGCCGCCGCAGCGAAGAGCAGGCGCAGGAAATGGGCGTGGTACTCAAGCGCATCCAGGCGTCGCAAACCCGTCCCGGCTCGGTCGAGTCGGACGTCCAATTCCACCTGTTGATCGCGCAAGCCACCGGCAACCGCTATTTCGTCGATATCCTGAGCGACCTGGGCAATACCATCATCCCGCGCACGCGCGTCGATTCGGCGCAACTGGCCCACGACGATCCCGTCGTGTACCAGGAGCGGGTCAACCGTGAACATGACGATATTTACAACGCCATCCTGCGCAAGGATGCCGAGGCGGCGCGCGCCGCCATGCGCACCCACCTGAGCAACAGCCGCGAGCGCCTGCGCCGCGCGCAAGAGGATATCGCCGCCAAGAATGGCTAAGCGGGCGGGGCGGCGGCGGCGTTGGATCAGGGTTGCGCCCGGTCCGTGGCCCTGAACAGCGCCGCGCGCAACGACGATCGATGAGTTTTCGCTAAATCGCTTGCTCCCGTCCGAATATGGTTGTACGATGTCATACAACAAGCGACGGGAAGCCCGTCGGACTTCCCCTTCACACAATAGACGTCGATTATTGGAGACTTTATGCAACCGAATGACCTGAAAAAAATCCTTTCCTCTGGCCTGCTGTCGTTCCCGATCACCGACTTCGATGCAGAAGGCAACTTCCGTAAGTCGACCTATATCGAGCGTCTGGAATGGCTGGCACCGTACGGCGCGACCGCGCTGTTCGCCGCCGGCGGCACCGGCGAGTTCTTCTCGCTGACCCCGAACGAATACACCGACATCATCAAGACCGCCGTCGACACCTGCGCCGGCCAAGTGCCTATCCTGGCCGGTGTCGGCGGTCCGACCCGCGTCGCCGCCGCCTACGCCAAGGAAGCCGAGCGCGTTGGCGCCAAGGGCCTGCTGCTGCTGCCGCACTACCTGACCGAAGCGTCGCAGGACGGCCTGATCGAGCACGTCGCCGAAGTCTGCAAGGCCACCAATCTGGGCGTGGTGGTGTACAACCGCGCCAACTGCCGCCTGACCGCCGACTCGCTGGCCAAGCTGGCCGACCGTTGCCCTAACCTGATCGGCTTCAAGGACGGTGTCGGCGACATCGAACTGATGGTCTCGATCTGGCGCAAAATGGGCGACCGTTTCAGCTACCTGGGCGGCCTGCCAACGGCCGAAGTGTACGCCGCCGCCTACAAGGCGCTCGGTACTCCGGTATACTCGTCGGCGGTGTTCAACTTCATGCCGAAGCTGGCGATGGACTTCTACCACGCGGTCGCCTCGGACAACCATGCCGAACAAAACCGCATGCTGGACGAGTTCTTCCTGCCGTACCTGGAGATCCGCAACCGCAAGGCCGGCTACGCCGTCAGTATCGTCAAGGCCGGCGCCCGCCTGGTTGGCCACGACGCCGGTCCGGTGCGCGCACCGCTGACCGACCTGACCGCGGAAGAGTGCGACATGCTCGACAAGCTGATCCGCAAGCAGGGCGCGCAATAATCCGGTAAGCTGTCGTCATAGAACGTCATACAACATGAAGCGCGGCTAGTCCGCGCTTTTCACACATCTAAGGAGTCGATATGCAAGTAGCTGGCGAAATGATCATTGGCCGCAGCGCCGTTGTAGGTAAAGAAGGCACGATGAAGGCGGTCGATCCATCGCGCAACGTCGAAATCGAACCGGCGTTCGGCCTGGCCGGCGCCGCCGACCTGGCGCGCGCCTGCGAACTGGCCGACGCCGCCTTCGACGTCTACCGCGCCACCGGCCTGGAAGCGCGCGCCAAGTTCCTCGAAACCATCGCCGACCGCATCATGGATCTGGGTCCGACCCTGATCGAGCGCGCGATGCAGGAAACCGGCCTGCCACAGGCCCGCCTGGAAGGCGAGCGCGGTCGCACTTGCAATCAATTGCGTTTGTTTGCCAAAGTCGTGCGCGACGGCCGCTTCCAGTCGGCCACGCTCGACAGCGCGCTGCCGGAACGCACGCCACCGCGCAGCGATCTGCGTCTGCGCAAGATCGGCCTGGGCCCGGTCGCCGTGTTCGGCGCCTCGAACTTCCCGCTGGCGTTCTCGGTGGCCGGCGGCGACACAGCCTCGGCACTGGCTGCCGGCTGCCCGGTCATCGTCAAGGCCCACTCGGCCCACCTGGGCACCTCGGAACTGGTCGGCAAAGCCGTCGCCAAGGCCGCTGAGGAATGCGGCATGCCCGAAGGCGTGTTCTCGATGCTGATCGGCTCCGGCCAGACCATCGGCCAGGCGCTGGTAAGCCATCCGGCCATCAAGGCGGTCGGCTTCACCGGCTCGCGCGCCGGCGGTATCGCCCTGATGAAAACCGCCGCCGAACGCAAGGAACCGATCCCTGTGTACGCCGAAATGAGCTCGATCAACCCTGTGTTCCTGCTGCCGGGCGCGCTGGACAACGTCAAGCTACCGCAAGCCTTCGCCGACTCGCTGACGATGGGCGCCGGCCAGTTCTGCACCAATCCCGGCCTGCTGATCGGCCTGAAAAGCGACAAACTGCAAGCGTTCGTCGCCGCCACCGCCGGCTCGCTGGCTGCCAAGCCGGCCGCCACCATGCTGACTCCGGGCATCCACAAGGCCTACGTCAACGGCGTCAATGGCCTGGCCGGCATCGACGGCGTGTCGCAACAGGCCGCCGGCCTGACCACCGAAGCGCCATGCGCCGCGCAAGCGTTCCTGTACCAGGTCGACGCTAAAACCTTCCTGGCCAATCCAGCGCTGGAAGGCGAAATCTTCGGACCAACCTCGCTGCTGGTGGTCGCCAACGACGAAGCCGAGTTGCTGGCCGTGGCCGAACACGTCGAGGGTCAATTGACCGCCGCTGTTCACGCCACCGCCGACGACCGTCAACTGGCCGCGCGCCTGATGCCGGTGCTGGAACGCAAAGTGGGCCGCATCCTGTTCAACGGCTTCGGCACCGGCGTGGAAGTCTCGCACGCGATGGTGCACGGCGGCCCGTTCCCATCGACCTCGGACAGCCGTTCGACGTCGGTGGGCGCCGGCGCCATCGACCGCTTCCTGCGCCCTGTTTGCTACCAGGACGTGCCTTCCTACCTGCTGCCTGAATCGCTGGCTGACGAAAACCCGCAAAAGCTGCCGCGCGTCGTCAACGGTGACCTGGCATGGAACGCGTAAGCGATATTCGATGCGCGGTGGGCGAAAGCCCGACGTGGAGTGCGGCGGAATCGGCCTTTTACTGGACCGACATCCCCGCCAAGCGTGTCTGGCGTCTGGACCCCGCGTCCGGCGCCACGCGTTTCTGGACGCTGGATGAAATGGCCGGTTGCGTCGCGGTCAAGGCCGATGGTGGCCTGATTGCCGGCATGGAGACGGGCGTATTCAGTTTGGCCCTGGGCGATGGCCCGGCCGCCGTCTCGACCAAACTGGCCACGCCATCGGTGGAGTCTGGAGCACTCGGCGAGGGCATGCGCTTCAACGACGGCCGCTGCGACCGTCAGGGGCGCTTTGTGGCCGGTACCATGTTCATGGACATGTCGGCCAATCGTCCGCTCGGTAAGCTGTTCCGCTACGACTCGGCGCATGGTATTTCGGCGCCGCTGGTGGGGGAGCTGCTGACGCAGAACGGCACCGCGTTTTCGGCGGACGGACGCACCATGTACCTGTCGGATTCGCATCCGCTGCGGCGCATGGTGTGGGCGTTCGACTACGACATCGCCGATGGCGTGCCGTCGAACCAGCGCGTGTTCGCCGATTTGACGGCTGAAGTGGGCCGTCCCGACGGCGCGGCGGTCGACGCCGACGGCTGCTACTGGGTCGCCGGCAACGACGGCGGTTGCCTGCTGCGCTACACCCCGGACGGCAAGCTCGATCGCCGCCTCGAGGTGCCGATGAAGAAGCCGTCGATGTGCTCCTTCGGCGGCAAGGATCTGGACACGCTGATCGTCACCTCCATCCCTTCCGGCAAGCCGGATGACGCGGAGTGGGGCGGGGCGGTGCTGTTGCTGCGGCCCGGCGTCAAAGGGCTGGCGGAAACGCCGTTCGCATCCTGATAAAAGGGCAGACGCTTTAAGCGTCTGCCCTTTTTTTCAATCCGCAGTTAAAGCACTGCGGCAAGATACTTTACTTCGAGCTCTTTGCAGCCATCTCATGTTCCAGTTTGGCATGATTGGCCAAGTACTCAGCGTGTTGCGCTTCGGTGCGTTTTGATCCCAGCTTGTTGAAAAGCTCGGTCAGTTTGTCGGCGGTCAGGTCGGCACCGTAAGCTGGCGTACCCGGTTGCTGACGCCACGACTCGTGCAGACTACCGTCATCGACGGCGTCAAAGCCCAGTTCCTCGACCAGCGCCATGACTTTTTGCTTCGCAGCGGCGTCGTCGCTGGCGACTGGCAGCGCGACACGACCGGCCGTGCCTTTTGGCAGACCCTTGGTTGGAATATGTTCGGCGTGAATATTGTTAAACACCTTCACGACCGGACGACCCAGGTGCTGCTGCACCCATTCGCTTTCGGTGAGATCACCGGTTTCCAGCTCCGGTATCTTACCGTCCCGAAGTATCGGGTAATAATTACTTGTATCAATAACCGGCACGTCTGCCGCCACATTCGCAAACAGGTCCTTTGGCAGATCAGGAATGTTTTTGAGAGGTATGGTGACCACAAGAATTTCGCCGTGGCTGGCAGCTTCCTGGACCGTCACAGGCTTCGCACCGGTTTTCTGTGCCACCTCCTTTAACGTTTCTGGTCCGCGAGAGTTAGCGATGTGTACCGAGTGGCCAAGCCTGGTCAGCTGCATGGCCAGGGCGCTGCCGATATTACCGGCACCAATAATTCCGATTTTCATATAGTCCTCAAATTTAAGTGTTTTTTCGGTGCGAGTTGCCGCAGGGGCTAGTGGTTGAACCTATTTGTTCATCAAACTTAGTTGAAAAACTAGCTTGATGGTACACATCAACCTCGGACTATGTTGTACGGTACTGCACGGCTAGCAAGGGGCGGCGCGGTGTTGTTGCTGCGGCCCGGCGTCAAGGGGCTGGCGGAAACGCCGTTTGCTGGATAAATGAAAAAGGGCGGACACCGAGGTGTCCGCCCTTTTTTGATCCGTACTGGAGAAATTCGTAGACCCGACGCACACGGGTTGTGCTCCAGGCGAACTTTAATTCAAAGCAGACCGATCGACTTTGTTCTTGCGTCGCCGCGCGACGAAGCCGACAGCAGCAAGGCCGACCAGAAACATTGCGTACGTCTCCGGCTCTGGCACTGCGTTGACAACAACCCTGATATGGTCGGGCATGGCCATGAAAGCGGTCTGGTTTCCCGAAGCGTCGGTCAGGAAGAAATTGGCGCTCATGCCTTCGAGGGGTTCTAAATGCTGGTCGATCGTCTGGCTTACGCCCCAGTTGAACCAGGTATCCACATAGGCTTGGTTGCCGACGACGAGCGCCTGGCCATCCTGGGTCTGGCCGACGAAATAGGCCTGCAAATACGTGCGGCCAGGTTCGCTGCTATTGAGAATTTGGTAACCGAAAGACGACTCTACCGTTGACGTAAATGTGCTGCCATTGATGGTGAGCGAGACCGTGGATGGCGGGCCTTCGCCTAACAGATACAGAAACGAGCCGTTCTGTTCCGTATCGGATGAAGACCACTGCGAAGGGGAGGTGTTCATCGTGATGGTTTGCGAAAATGTGCCTTGTGACGTCGAAGAATCATAGAACGACCCGCTCAAGGTGACCGACCACGAGGACGCTCTGGCTTCCACACTGAACGCGCTGACCATGACCAGTGCGATAGCGGCGATACAACGAGCAAACATGTTATTTCCTTTTAGATTGACTTGTTGTCACAATATCACAAAACTTAACAAGTTGAAATCATATGAGGAGGGGCGGCCTTTTTCATCCGGGGTCAGGTCCACCATTTCTACACGAGCTCGAGCGTTGCCGGCGGGTTAGCGCGGCGTCCAGCCGCCCAGCACCCACGACGGCGTGCTGTACTTCTCGATCAGCTCCGCATCCCGCTCCATGCTCAACTGGCGCGACGCCGGGTGGCGCTTGCTGACATCGACCGGCGTGCCATCCGCATTGCGGCTGTTGTATTCCCAGAAGCGCACGTTGGAGGCATCGCCGCCTATTTCGCCCCACCCCTGCGGACTGACGCCGTTCAACGTGGCGTTGATCAGCACCGCCTCCGCGTGCGGATAGCCCTTGCCCTTGTTGACCGGAGAGCGCGCGAGGTGCGGCTGAACATCGCCCATCGCGCTGAAACGGCAATCGACAAACACATTCCCATGGTTGGCGGACGTGTTTCGTATCCACATAAACGGTCCGCGCGATTCGATCTCGCAGCGGCGGAAGAACGCCGGCCCGCGCCCGAGAATCGTATCGCCGTGCCCGACGATCCTAACTCGCTCAAGATAGGTGCTGCCGTTGACCTGCAAGGCGTCGCCGGAGCCGATGACGGTGACATCGCTGACGATGTTTTCCTCGCCCGTGATCAGCAAGCCCTCCGCCTGGCCCTCCAATGTCGTCTGCAGCGTCATGTTCTTCAGATGGACGCCTTTGACGTTGTCGGCAGCGACGGCCGCGCGGCGTGACGGAAAAG
>Ga0308163_10001117_pt1 | contig 32925 bp, 23 predicted proteins | sample PhyTR1_FD_201037 | JGI IMG/M metagenome (GOLD analysis project Ga0308163, IMG submission 201037) | Phyllosphere microbial communities from UC Gill Tract Community Farm, Albany, California, United States - DLSLT.R1 | ecosystem: Host-associated > Plants > Phyllosphere > Unclassified | place: USA... | reverse complement strand
TCGACATCATCTGGACCTCGCAGCAGTTCGCTCTGATCTGGATGACGACCGGCGGCGGCCCCGTGAACGTCACAGAGATGCTCAGCACCTACACCTACAAGCTCGCCTTCAGCCGCTACGAGTTCTCTGTCGCCTCTGCGAGCGCCGTGCTCATCCTCCTTCTCACCATGGTGCTCGCGTTCTTCTACGTGCGTCACCAGAAAGCGCGTGACTGACATGACGACATTCGCCCAGAAACAGAGTCCGGCTACCCGCACGACACCGGATGCCGCGCGGCGCGCGCCCGCCCAGAAGCCGCGGCGCCGGCCGAAGGACCGACTCGCCAAGGTCGTCATCATCCTGCTGCTGCTGACGGGCGCGGCATTCGCCGCCTTCCCGATCCTCTGGATGGCCTCGAGCTCGTTCAAACCGAACACCGAGATCTTCGCCTACCCACCGCAGCTGATCACGTCGAACTTCTCGTTCGACGCGTACATCACGATCCTCACCGACCCCACGAAGGTGCGCTTCTTCATCAACAGCTACGTCGTCTCGCTGGCCGTCACGGCGCTCACGCTGCTCGTGGCGATCCTCGCCTCGTACGCGTTCAGCCGCTACGAGTTCAAGGGCAAGCGCCCGATCAACATGATCATCGTGAGCATCCAGGCTGTTCCGCCCATCACGCTGCTGATCCCGTTCTTCGGCCTGATGGTGGTGCTGGGTCTCTACAACACCTACCAGGGTCTGATCCTCACCTATCTGGTGTTCACGCTGCCCTACGCGATCATCATGATGACCGGCTACTTCAACACGCTGCCGAAGGAGCTCGACGAGGCGGCCCGCATGGACGGGGCCGGCCCACTCACGGTGCTCTGGCGCATCCTGGTGCCGATCTCGACTCCCGGCATCGTCTCGGTGGGCGTCTACACGTTCATGATCGCGTGGAACGAGTATCTCTTCGCCCTCACGCTCACCCGCACGGAGGACATGCGCACGGTGCCCATCGGCATCCAGCTGCTCATGGGCCAGAACTCCTACGAGTGGAACGAAATGATGGCGATGAGCATCCTCGGCTGCATCCCCGTGCTCATCCTCTTCCTCTTCTTCCAGCGCTATTTCATCGGCGGCATGACCGCCGGCGCCGTCAAGAGCTGACCCTCTTTCAGCCCCTCTTCTCGCGACAACACTGCCTCACCACAACACAAGGAGAACACCCACAATGCTCGTATCCGGAAAAGACCTTCTCGACGTCGCCAACGCGAACAACTTCGCGGTGCCGGCGTTCAACGTCAGCGACTACGCCATGATGAACGGTCTCTTCGAGATCAGCGAAGAGAAGCAGTCGCCACTGCTCATCGCCATCCACCCCGACGAGCTGAGCCACATCGGCACCGATGTTCTGCACGCGATCATCGCCCGGGCGAACCGCTCGAGCGTTCCGGTGACCATCCACCTCGACCACGGCGCGAGCTACGAGCAGGTGCTGCTCGCGATCCAGAGCGGCTTCACCTCGGTCATGATCGACGGCTCGATGCTTCCGTTCGACGAGAACATCGCCATCACCAAGAAGGTCGTCGACACCGCGCACGCCGTCGGGGTCTCGGTCGAGGGAGAACTGGGCACGATCGGCAAGACCGACAACGAGGCCGAAGACGGCGCCGCATCCATCATCTACACCGAGCCCGACGAGGCCGTGACGTTCGTCGAGGCGACCGGCGTCGACAGCCTGGCCATCGCCATCGGAACCAGCCACGGCATCTACCCCGCGAGCATGAAGCCCGAACTCAAGCTCGAGCTGCTCAAGCGCATCAAGGCCAAGGTCAACATCCCCCTCGTTCTTCACGGCGGATCGAACAACCCCGACGGCGAGATCGGCGAGTCCGTGAAGCTCGGAGTCAATAAGATCAACATCTCCTCCGACATCAAGGCGAGCTACCACAACAAGATGCGCGAGGTGCTGGCCGACGCGAGCGTGCGCGAGCCCAACACCATCCAACCGCCGTCGATCGCCGCCATGAAAGAGACGGCAGCCCAGAAGATCGACCTGTTCAACGCCGCGGGCAAGGCCACACTGTACTGATCGAAGAGCCCGCCTTTCAGCTAAGGAACACGACATCGCGATGAATGACAAGCTCGTACTGGGCCTCGGCGGAACGGTCGATTACGAGATCGTCTGGGACTCCCGAGTGATCGACGACCTCGTTCTGGAGTACGCCATCCAGCCGTCGGAGCTCTCTCGCCTCATCGCGATCCGCAGCGAACGCGACCTGCTCATCGCACTGCTCGCCTTCGTGAAAGACGGTGCGGGTGGAGAACGATTCGTCGCCTCCTCCCGCACCGTCGAGCAGTTCGCGGCCCGCTTCCAGAAGCGCATCACCCTCGGCGGAACGGGGGTGCGTGCGGCCTACGCGATGGAAGCTGTCGGGGTGCCGTGCACGCTGCACCTCGTCAGCATCGACGACAATGTGCGCAGGCTCCTCCCCCACGGTTCGGCCTACATCTCGAGCGCCCAGCGCGACACGCTCGACCCCCATCTGATCGTTCAGTTCGTCGAGGGCAGCCGCGTTCGCGTCGGGGAACTCGAACTGCGCTCACCCCACGCCAACCGCGTGATCTTCGCGAACGACCCTCCGAATGCCGAGCTCGTGCTCAGCGACGAGCTCGGGGCGAGCCTCGAACGGGCCGAGCTGTTCATGATCTCGGGGTTCAACAGTATGCAGAGCGAGGAGTCGCTGTTGCAGCGGCTCGACGACATGCGTCGGCACCTGGCCCGGCTCCCGGCGAACGCGCTGGTGTTCTACGAAGACTCGGGCTTTCACGTTCCCGCGCTCAGTCGGCACGTGCGTGAGGCACTGCTCGAGCGCATCGATGTCTACAGCATGAACGAAGACGAGATGCAGGCCTATGTCGGCAGGACCCTCGACCTGCTCGACGTCGACGAGATGACCGTGGCGCTCCGCGAGCTGCACGAGCTGATTCCTGCCGCGCTGCTCGTCGTGCACACCAAGTTCTGGTCACTCGCGCTGGGCGAGCGCGCCGCCGACTACGAGGATGCGCTTCGCGGCGCGATCCAGATGGCCAGCACGCGCTACGTGCGCGGCGACGGCTTCACCGAGCGCAACTACGAGCAGACGGGACTACTGCCCGTCAATCCGCTGGGCGCCGACTTCGCCCGCGGCATCCGGAACCGACTCGGCACCGAGGTCTGCTGCGTGCCCGCGTTTCTTCTCACGGTCGCGCGGCCCACCACCATCGGCCTGGGTGACACGTTCGTGGGCGGCTTCATCGCGGCGATCGCCCGCCGTGGTAGGTAGGGCGGCCCTTCGACAGGCTCAGGGAACGGAGCCCTAGCCGCGCAGCGCCTCGAGCACCTTCACCCGGGCGCCCGTGCGCAGCAGCGAGTTCGCGTAGATCTTCGATCCGAACAGCACGACCACGACGGTCGTCGCGAGAATGACGATCAGCGACAGCAGCGGCTCCCACCACTCGGCCGTTCCGAGATAGACACGCATGGGCATTCCGATCGGGGCCGAGAACGGCACGTACGACATGATCGTGAGCACCAGGTCGTTGTCCCACGCGAACACGATCAAGAAATACGGAATCATCACGAGCATCATCACCGGCGTGGTCACCGACCCGATGTCCTCCTGACGTGAGACGAGCGCCGCGGCCGATGCGAACAGGGCGGCCAGCAGCACGAAGCCCACGGCGAAGAACACCACGAACCAGACGATCGACGGTCCCAGGTCGCCGAGCAGCGCATCCTGACGGGTGACCACGAGCCCCACGATCGCCGCCGCCGCTATCAGCACGATCTGGCCGAACGCGAGGAGCGTGTTTCCGATCACCTTGCCCGCCAGCAGGGCGCGAGCCGAGATCGCCGACATGAGGATCTCGACGACCCGGGTCGACTTCTCTTCGACGACGCTCTGAGCGATGGTCGTTCCGAAGAGGGTCGCGGCCATAAAGAACACGATGCCGAAACCGAGCCCCACGAGATAGGCCAGCCCGGCGTTCTGGTCGTTCGGCTCGAGCAGCGTGACCTCCGGGCTCGCGCTCAGCAGTTGTACGAGGTCACCGGGCGCCTCGTCGAGGGCCACGATCCGGATGCCGGTGGGCCCGTCGCCCGGAACGATCGCGGCCTCGACGTCGCCGGCTCGCACCAGCCGCTCCGCTTCGTCGACGCTGCCGACCGTGGTGACCTCGAGCGACGCGACCTGGGCGAGGGCCGCGCCGTCTCCCACGACGGCCACGCGGGTCATGGCGCTCGAGGCGGATGCGCCGAAGATGCTTCCGGCCACGATCGAGGCGATGACGGCGAGCAGCAGGATCGCCGACGAGACGATGAACGCTTTGCTGCGCAGGCGCATCCGCACCTCGCGGTCGGCGACGAGCATCGCGCTCTGGGCGAAGGTGTTGGCCCGGGTGTGGGCTCGGGTATCGGCGATGGTCATTTCACGACCTCCGTGAAGATCTCGGTGAGCGATCGGTGTCTCGGCGCGAAGCTCGCGACGGCCCCCTGGCGCAGCGCGCGTCGCAGCACGCCCTGGGCGGCCTCGTCGTCGTCGGCCTCGAACAGGGCGTAGCCGCCGTCGAAGTCGAGAACGGTGACGCCCGGCATCTCGCGCACCCAGGCCGCATCGGATGCGACGAGCAGCTCGAACTGCCGCACCGCATTGTCGTCCTGCAGCTTCTGCTTCGAACCGCTCGCCCTGATCTGTCCATGCGCGATCACGACCACGTCGTCGCAGAGCCGCTCGACGACATCCAGCTGGTGTGACGAGAACAGCACGGGTGCGCCCTGCTTCGCCACGTCGTGCAGCACTCCGAGCACCGTCTCGACGGCCATCGGGTCGAGCCCGGAGAACGGCTCGTCGAGAATGAGCACCTCGGGCGAGTGCACCAGCGCGGCCGCGATCTGCGCGCGCTGCTGGTTGCCGAGCGACAGGCTCTCGACGGTGTCGTCGCGGCGCTCGGCCAGTTCGAGCCGCTCGAGCAGATCGGTGGTGTTTGCTTCGGCGTCACGGCGAGAGACCCCGTGCAGTCGAGCCAGATAGACGAGCTGCTCGGCCACCTTCATCTTGGCGTAGAGGCCGCGCTCCTCGGGCATGTACCCGAACCGTCGGCGGTCGTCGGGCCCCAGCGCAGAACCGCCCAGGCGCACGACTCCGGAGTCGGCACTGAGAACGCCGAGGATGATGCGCATCGTCGTGGTCTTGCCGGCACCGTTGCCGCCCACGAATCCGGTGAGTCGGCCGTCGCCGACCTCGAAGCTCACCGCGTCGAGGGCAGTGCGGTCACCGTAGCGCTTGGTGACTCCGTCGATCTGCAGCATGGAGATTCCTTCCGTTTCCTCCACGCTAAAGATGCCCGAGCGGGCATACATCCCCCGCGAGGTGGGCGCCCGAGCTCACGCGTCAGCCTGCTCTCCGCCCCGAGACGGAGACGATAGTGCCCGCTGCGGACAGAAGGTAGCGGCGCACCGGGGCAGACTGTCCGCGCCGGGAACTACTGCGAGGCGGTCAGGCGCGAGGCACCGCGATGCCGTGCTCGTAGGCGAACACCACGGCCTGGATGCGGTCGCGCACGCCGAGCTTCTGCAGCACCTTGGAGACGTGGGTCTTCACCGTCGCCTCCCCCAGAAACAGCTCCGATGCGATCTCCGCGTTGCTCATTCCTCGTGCCACGAATCCCAGAACGTCGCGCTCCCGGGCGGTGAGCTCTGCGACCCTCGCGGCGGCGGCGGTGCGCGCCGATGCAGAGGCCGAGCCCGTGGCATCCGACGCCTGACCCTCGCTCGAGGAGCCCGCCCCTCCGTCGCGCTGCGCGAAGCGCTCGATGACGCGCCGAGTGACATCCGGGCTCAGCAGCGCGTCGCCGCGCGCGACGATCTGCACCGCGTCGACGAGCTGCTCGGGCGTGCTGTTCTTGAGCAGAAAGCCGCTGGCTCCTCCCTCCAGCGCGGCGAAGAGGTAGTCGTCGCGGTCGAAGGTCGTGAGCACGAGCACGGCGGGCGGATGCTCGAGGGCCGTGATCAGGCGCGTCGCGGTGAGCCCGTCCATGCCGGGCATCTGCACGTCGAGGCAGACGACATCGGGAGACACCTGCCTGATGCGCTCGAGGGCGCCGTGTCCGTCGCGCGCCTCGCCCACCACAACGATGCCCGGCTCGCTCTCGAGGATGATGCGGATGCCGCTGCGCAGCAGATCCTGATCGTCGACGAGCAGCACGCGGATCTCGGCGTCGTCGCGAGGCTCGGAGCCGTCTATGGTCGTCATCGAACGCTGCCCTCCGTGAGTGTTGTCGACGCCGCCGTCGGCGCCGCCCCTGCCGGAATGTCGGCGCGCACGAGGTAGCCGCCACGCGCGCGGGGCCCGGCCTCGAGCGTGCCGCCCACCGCAGAGAGGCGCTCGCGCATGCCCACGATGCCGAGTCCGGAGCCCTGCCCGGCGCCGCGCGCGGGTGTGCCCCCGGAGTCGGTGATCTCGACCTCGACCGACAGCTCGCGGTAGCGCAGCCGAACATCGATAGCGGCGGAGGGGCCTGCGTGCTTGATGGCGTTGGTGATCGCCTCCTGCACCACTCGATAGACGGTGATCGAGACCAGCGCTGACAGCGGGCGAGGCTCGCCGACCACGGTGAGCTGAGCGGCAAGGCCCGCCGAGCGGGCGTCGTCGAGGAGGTCGCGAAGCTGCTCGACCCCATGGGTGCTCGGCTCGTCTGCGGGCCCGGATGTGCCGCTGCTCGGGCTGCTGTCGTCGCGCAGCGTGCTGAGCATGCGATGCAGCTCGTCGACGGCCTCGCGCGCGCTCGACTCGATCGCGGAGAGCGATTCGGCCGCCTGCTGTGGATCTCGCTGCAGAACCCGTCGGGCCGCGCCCGCCTGCACCCCCATCACCGAAACGTGGTGCGCGACCACATCATGCAGCTCGCGGGCGATGCGCAGGCGCTCGAGCGACACGGCCTGCGCGGCCGTGCGCTCCCGCTCTTCGGCGAGTTGCACGGTGCGGTCCTGCAGGGCGGCACGCTCGCGAGCGGCGACCCAGGCTCTGCTGCCGAAGTAGTAGGCGCCGCCGAAGTAGAGCAGGTTCTGCACGACCGTGACGAGACCGACCGCGAGCGCCGGCGAGACCGAGCCCACGACATCCATATCGGCGAAGGCTGCAGAGAACGCCGCGCCCAGCAGTGCGCTGAAGAGCCAGACGAACATGGCCACGATCACCAGGAGTCGCGACACCATCGCGAGCCGACGGTTCCTGCTCCAGGCACCCGCCGTGTACATGGCGATGAAGAAAGCGATGTTGCTGAACAGCACCTCCGGCACGTGCAGGATCTGCACGGCCATGAACACGGCCGCGCTGAAGACCAGAACGGAGAGGGGATAGCGACGGCGCCACGCGAGGGGTGCGCTCTGCAGGAGCATCATGACCACGCCGAGCCAGGGCGGTGCCGGGGCTGCGTAGAAGCCCGCGGAATCGTAGAGCTCGAGGCTGCCGAGGCTCAGCGCGAAGATGACGATCGCCAAGATCACGTCGGCGCGATACTCGCGTCGCGACGGCCGCGGGCGCAGCCATCCGTCGTCGAGTGCATCGAGCCTGCTGTTCGTCACAGTACTCACGCTAGCGAACGCCGCGCCGGGGCACCTCCGCCTGCAGAGGGAGGTGCCGCGGTTGCACCTACTTCTTCTCGGAGTTGTATCCCGCGTTGTGCAGCAGGTGACGCAGGTCGAGCACCATCTGCTCGTCGACGTCTTTGTGCTTGGGCTTCGTCAGCACGATGCGCCCCTCGCCCAGCTTCACCACGAACTTTCCATCGTGCTCTTCGCGCACCTCGGCGATCTCGTCGAGCAGGCCGATCACGTCGTTCCACTCGAGATTGTGCGTCGTCGGGTGGCGCTCGATGTGCTCGAGGGTCGTGCGGTGGTGCTGGCTCACGTGCAGGGGGTCGGTGGCGTCGGTCATGATGGTGCTGCTTTCTTTCGAGGGTTCGGATGTGTGCGCTCGGTCGTCGATCACACGGGGTCGGTCGGGTTGCTCTTGGCGACCAGCAGAGGATCGGTGGGCGTGAACGGGAACACGGGCAGCGTGCCCTCGTCGACGTTGAACGCGGCGGCCAGCACGGGGCGCGAGAACGCCGACACCGAGGCCCGGTATCCGATGTCACCCGGGGTGGGCTGGTCGAAGAAGATCAGAAAGTGGATCTCGTCGTCGCCGATGACCTCGATCTGATGCGGATAGGCCTTGGGGATGAAGTACACGTCGCCGGGTCCGAGAAGGTAGGTGTCGACAGTGCCATCGGGGTCGAGGATCGACATACGCGCATTGCCCTTGTGCACGTAGCCCATCTCGGCGGTCTTCGGGTGCCAGTGCGGCTCACGCATACCCGTGTCCTCGATGGTCAGCGAGTACATCGAGAGGTGCTCGAGCGCGGGCCAGAACTGGCTGCGGGCGAGCTTCACGAAAGCATAGGGATGCTGCAGCGGCGGGTTCTGCGCCTCGACGTCGAACTTGTGCGGGTTGTTGAAGCCCGCCGTATCGGGAACGACAGCCGGCCCCGTGCGCTTGACGATGTCACGCGCTGTCGTGTCACGAACGAGAGGCGTGAATGCGGATGCCTCGAGGTCGTAGGTATTGCCGAGCACGGCATCCGACATGGTGCCGAAGGCGGCCTGCAGCGAGAAGTCCTCTGGCCTCTCGTGCGAGAACACGACCACGATCTCGGCCTCGACGTCGCCGATGTTCTCGATGTGGTGCAACGAACCGGAGTCGATCACGAACATCTGGCCGGCCTCGATGGTGAACGACGAGAAGCTGCTGCCGTTGTCGAGAATCGAGATGAGCACGGAGCCGCCCAGGCAGTACCCGATCTCGTCGGCGTTGGCGTGCCAGTGCGGCTCGCGGATGCTGCCGGGCTGCAGTACGAGGCGCTTGATCGACAGGCCCTTGAGAATGGGAAACGTGTCGGCGGTGAGGCGCGTGATCGAGCCGAGTTCGCTGTTGTGCTGGGATTCGCCGTCGAGCAGCGAACTCACGTGTCGTGATCCTGTGGGGTTCGTCATGCCTCGAACGTATGAGGCGAGTCGCTGATGCGCACTAGACATTCGTCGAAGACCCGGCCGACGGTTGTTCCGACTGCGGTCGCCGACGGTAGCGTCTATTCCATGCCCCGTAGCATCCCCACCGTTCGACACGGTGCAGGTTTCTGGATCGTCGCCGTCACCTTCCTGTTGGTGATGGCATATTCGACCGTTCCCACTCCGCTCTACCCGCTCTACCAGCAGCGCGACGGTTTTCCAGCCTTCGTGATCACGATGATCTTCGCGGCCTACGCGGTCGGCGTGATCGTGAGTCTGTACCTCGCGGGGCACGTGAGCGATTGGCTGGGCCGTCGCCGCGTGCTCGTGGTCGCGGTCCTGATCTCCGCCCTGTCGGCTGTCCTCTTCCTGCTCTTCCCCGAGGTTCCCGGGCTCATCGTCGCCCGCCTGATCAACGGCGCGAGCATCGGCATGCTCACGGCCACGGCCACAGCGCATCTCGGCGAGCTGCGCGCGACGGCGAGGCCCGACGAGAACACGGTGGTGGCGGCATCCGTCTCGGGCGCGGCCAACCTCGGCGGCCTGTCGCTCGGCCCCCTCATCGGCGGCATCTTCGCCGAGTTCCTGCCCGACCCGCTCATGCTTCCCCACCTCGTGTTCCTGCTGGTGTTGATCGTGGCGGCCGTCGCGCTGATGCTCGTTCCCGAGACAGTGGATGTTCCCGACGAGCGACCCTCGTATCACCCGCAGAAGCTCTCGGTTCCTCCGGGGGCGAAGCGGCCCTTCATCGTGGCCGCGTTCGGAGCCTTCTCCGGCTTCGCCGTCTTCGGGCTCTTCACCTCGTTGGCCCCGACCTTCCTCGTCGTGACCTTCCAGGCCGGCGACCACCTTCTCGCAGGAGCCACGTCGTTCGCCGTCTTCGCCGCTGCGGCGGCCGGGCAGATCCTTCTCACCCCGGTCGCCGTGCACCGGCAGTTCACCATCGCCATCGTGGCGTGCAGCACCGGTCTCGTACTCGTGGCGCTCGGAGCCGTGCTGCCCCAGATCGTGCTGTTCATCGGCGGCGGCGTGGTCGCGGGGCTCGGAGTCGGCCTGCTCTTCAAGGGCGCCATCGGCACCGCGGTCTCGCTCGCCGATCCGAAGCGCAAGGGCGAGACGCTCGCCCTCATCTTCCTCGTCGCCTACGCAGGCCTCGCGATCCCCGTTCTCGTCGTGGGCGCCGCTCTGGCGTTCGAGCCCGCGACGCCCGTGCTGCTCGTGTTCGTGGCGTTGGTTCTGGCGGCCACCGTCACGGCCGGGACCCTCATGCGGCGCCGCGCACGAGCATCCATTCGGCGTTAGGTGCTCGTGACTATGAGCTTTTATCTGCGCCGAGGCCGGCATTTAGAGGACAATCGACACAGGCGTTCGCGATCCATCCGAGCAATTCACTAAGGAGCACACCATGGCAGTCTTCTCCCGCGGTTTCGGCTCTCGCAGGCGCGAGTCCGACCCCGAGCTTCCTCCCGGCCAGTACCTCACCGAAGACTTTCCCGTGCTGTCGGCCGGGCCCACGCCTCGCATCGACACCGCCGACTGGAGCTTCAGCATCACCACCGAGTCAGGCCAGGTGACCACCTGGAGCTGGGATCAGCTCATGGCGCTGCCCATCGAAGACGTGCACACCGACATCCACTGTGTGACCCGCTGGTCGAAGCTGGGCACCACGTGGCGCGGCGTCTCGCTCGACACGCTCTTCGCCGACATCGACACCTCGGATGCGTACACGATGGTCGAGTCCTACGGCGGGTACACGACCAACGTGCCGCTGGAGGACCTCCTCGATGGCAAGGCCTGGATCGCGTTCGAGTTCGAGGGCGAGCCGCTCGACCCCGAGCACGGCGGACCGGCTCGTCTCTTGGTTCCGCACCTCTACTTCTGGAAGAGCGCGAAGTGGGTGCACGGCATTCGCATGCACTCCGACGACGACCCCGGATTCTGGGAGCAGAACGGCTACAACATGTATGGCGACCCCTGGAAAGAGCAGCGGTACTGGTAGTGGCGATCGTCGCCGGCTGGCTTGTAGGAACGGTGGCTCGGGCCATGCGCGTCACGCCGCAGGGCCGGATTCTCGTTCTCGACGTGCCCGAGTGGCCCGGCAACCTGGCCGGGCAGCACCTCGATCTGCGCCTCACCGCTGAAGACGGCTATCAGGCCGTGCGGTCGTACTCGATCGCGTCGTTCGGCGATGGCACCACCGTCGAGCTCGCGGTGGACATGCTTCCCGATGGTGAGGTCTCGCCGTATCTCGTCGAAGACGTGGAACCCGGCGACATGCTCGAGGTGCGCGGGCCGCTCGGCAACTTCTTCGTCTGGCGCGACTCGCAGACCGAGCCCGTGCAGCTCATCGCGGGAGGCTCAGGCATCGTACCGCTCGTCTCGATCGCGAGGGCTCATCGAGCCGCCGCGAGCACGGCGAAATTCCGGATGCTCTACTCGGTTCGGGCGCCGGAGGACGCGTACTACGCGTCAGAACTCGCAGAGCTCGTCGACGACAGCTTCGCCCTCGACTGGGTCTACACCCGCACCGCGCCCGTCGGGTTCGCGCGCGCCGCGGCACGCATCACGCGCGCCGACATCGAGGCGTCCACACTGCCCGTCGCCGACAACCCGCTCGTCTATGTCTGCGGGCCGACCGGTTTCGTCGAGGCGGTCGCGCGCATCCTCGTCGACCTGGGGCATCCGGCGGAGCGCATCAAGACCGAGCGATTTGGAGGCAAATGACATGCCCGAGCACGCGCATCAGGTAGACGTGCCCGTGACCCGGGTCGACGGCAACGCCGCCGCCGGTCCGCTCGGCGAGATCCTGCGTCTCGACATCACCACCGCGATCGGCAGGTGTCGGCACTGCGGCTCGGCTGCACCGCTGAGCGAGGCCATCGTGGAGCGCGACGACGACGGCGTGATCCTGCTCTGCCGCTCGTGCGGACACACGCTGGTCACGTACCTCAGCCGCGCGGGCCGTCAATACCTGGAATTCGCGGGCCTGCTCAGCCTGAGCACGGCGTAGCGACCCGGCCGTCGGCATCCGCGCCCGTTCGGTGCATCCGCTGCCGGTCGACCGGGCGCCGATGCCCCCAACCGGCGCGGATACGCTGATCCGCGCTGGTAGCCTGCCTCAATGGCCTCCGCAGTAACGATCTACGATCTGCGCGGCGCTTCACTGATGGCGCCGTTCACTGACGAGCAACTCGACGTACTCGCCGCGCACAGCTTCGTGGTGGCGCTCAGCCGCGGTGAATTGCTCTTCGAGGAGGGCACGGCCAGCGCCCACTTCTACATCGTGCGCTCCGGGCGCATCCGCATCGCGCGGCGCTCCCCCGAGGGCACGGAGCTCGGCCTCTCGGTGGTCGAAGGCGGAGGAACGATCGGCGACCTCTCGGTGATGGATGGCCTCGCGCGCTCGGCGACGGCCGAGTCGATCGACGAAGCCGAGGTGATCGCGGTGCCGGCCGACCGCATCCGGAGCCTGTTGACGAGTTCGCCCGAGGCGCTGATGTCGGTGGTCGAAGAGCTCGCCTCGATCGTGCGTCGGCTCACGGGAGCCCAGAGCGACCTCATCTTCCTCGACCTGCCGCGACGGCTGGCGAAGCTGTTGCTGACCTACATTCCCGAGTGGCGCCACGATGCGAATCGGGTCGTCGTCGAGCTGCCGATGAGCCAGGCCGGAATCGCCGCCCAGCTCGGAGTCGCCCGTCAGTCGCTGAACACGGCGCTGCGCACCCTCACCCGCGACGGACGCATCACCGTCGACGGCCGGCGCGTCACCCTGACCGACGTCGCCGCGCTGAAGAGCTACGTCGGCTCGTAGCCGCAGTCAGCCCGTGACCGAGGTCGAGGCGACCTCGCGCGCGAGTTCCTCGAGGTCGCGCACGGTTCGCCCATCGGCGTCGCGGCCGGCCGGGTTCGCCAGCGGCCACACGTCGATCGCCTGCTCGTAGAGTCGGCGAGCCGCGGTCGCAGCGCCGAGGCGGCGGGCCGAATCGGCGGCGGCGAGCAGCCAGTGCACGGCACGTCGTGCCGCAGGTTCGGTGGATGCCGACGGAGCGGTCTGCAGCTGCAGTGCGTCGACGAGATGCTGTGCGATGACGGCGGCCGACCGTGAGCCCTCGTCTGGCGAACTCTCGAGAAAGTCGACCGTGGCCAGGTGCCGCTCGCTGCGCGACTTGCGCGACTGCATCTCGTAGGCGACCTGTCGAATCAGCGGGTGGCTGAACACATAGTGCCCGCGCTCCGACGACAGCGGGTCGGTGATCGAGATGACGATGCCGCGGGTCTCGAGCGTCGAGACATCACCGGCGAGATCATGCACCGGCCGCTTCGACACGGCCGCCAGCGCGGGCATCGAGAACGAGAAACCGAGCACGGATGCGAGCTGAGCCACGAGCCGCGCGCCCGCCTCGAGGGAGTCGAGGCGCGACGCGATGAGCACGCGCAGGCTGGCCGGCGGTTCGGCTACCGCGAGCGTATCGGCCGTCACTCCCGGGGCCAGCCGCAGACCGCCGTCGGTGTTCTGCAGCAGGCCGTCGTCGACGAGGCTGCGCAGAAGCTCCCGCGCGTACAGGGGCACTCCGCCGACCCTCGTCGAGAGAAGACGCAGGATGTCGCGGGGCAGCTCCGGTGCCAGGCCCGCGATGAGCGCCACGATCGACTCGTCGTCGAGCGGGCCGAGGTCGAGCACCGTGGTGTTCTCCCACGCTCCCACGTCGGGGCGGCGGTTGAGTAGCTCCGGACGCGTGACGATGACGATCAGAACGGGGGCAGGAACCGTGCGCTGCAGATGCCGCACGAAGTCGAGCAGGCCGTCGTCAGCCCACTGGGCGTCTTCGATCACCCAGACGACGGGGGCGTTCTCGCCGGCGGACATCCGCTCGAACCAGAGCGACCAGGCCGCGAAGAACTCGTCGCGGCCATACCCGGCGGAGCCCGAACTGAGCAGCGGAGCACTCTCCGCGCCGGCGCTCAGAAGCGGGGCGAGGCGCTCGCTCATCCAGTCGAGGTCTGCAGAAGCTGCCTCGCCCGCCGACGCCCAGCTTGCGAGTTTGGTGCGCAGCCGCCCGATGGCCACCGCCTGGCTCTCCCCTTCCACGGCTCCGATGCGCGAGCGCACGGCCGACGACAGCGCCGAGTAGGCGACACCTTCGCCATACGAGAGGCAGCGAGCCGAGTGCCACATGATGGCCATCGGAACGTAGTCGAGGTGGTCGCGCAGCTCGAGCACCAGGCGGCTCTTGCCCACCCCGGCATCGGCCGAGACGACGGCGACCTGCGGTCGACCCGTGGCGACGACCCGGTCGAACGATGCGATGAGCACGTCGCGCTCGGCGTCGCGGCCGACCAGTGTGGTGAGGATCTCGGCGGCGGGAGCCGCACCCGACCCGGTCTCGGAGATGACACGGAGCGCCTGGTAGGCCGGCACCTCCTCGGCGATTCCTTTCACGGCCACGCGCTTCTCACGCCCGAAGTCGATGCGTTCGACGGTGAGGGTGCGGGTGTGCGAATCGGTCAGCACGGTTGCCGGGGCCGCCGCCGCCTGCAGACGCGCGGCCAGGTTCACGGCGGTGCCGGCGACCATGCCCTCGCCCGCCGCTCCGAGTACCACCGCGACCTCGTCGGTCACGATGCCGATGCGCACGGCGAGTCCGCCGAAACCGGATGCCCGGCCGTAGTCGCCGACTGCGCGGGTCAACTCGAGGGCCGCACGGACCGCACGTTCTGCGTCGTCTTCGCGAGTGCGGGTGGCACCCCACACCGCCATCACGGCATCGCCGATGAACTTTTCGACCACGCCGCCCAGCGCTTCGATGGTGCGGCGGCAGAGGGCGAAGTACTCCGACAGGAGCTCACGGATGTCTTCGGCGTCGGTGCGCTCGGCGAGCTCGGTGAAGCCCACAAGGTCGGCGAAAAGGATGCTGGTGTAACGACGTTCGGCCCGGGGAGTCTGCGGGTCGCTCGGCAGCGCGGCTCCGCACTGCGAGCAGAAGTTGGCGGCGTCGGTCGAACGTGTCGCGCACGATGCGCAGATTCGGGCGCCGGATGCTGGAGAAGTGGCACGAGCAGGGCTCGCCGCGGGGTCAGAGCTCCCCGAATCGGCGTGTGACCACATGCCCCTCATTTTAGGCACGCAGCAGTCGCGGACATTACACCGTGTTACTGCGCCCTGGCTGACGGAATCGAGACCGACCGCGGATCGGTAAACTTCCAGGATGGCTCGTACCCGTGAGTTCGACGATGAGGTGCTCCGCTCTGCCTCCCGCGAGCTGTTCTGGAGCAATGGTTTCGCCAATACCTCGATCGGCGACATCTCTGCTGCGACGAAGGTCGGCAACGGCAGCATCTACGCCGCATACGGCAGCAAGTTCGATCTGTTCTTCGCGATTCTCGAGTCGTACTGCCAGACGCGCATCGATATCGTGGCGTCGGCCATGTCGGTCGGCCACGCGGCAAAGGAGTCGATCCGCGAGTTCTTCGATGTGATCGTGGCCGATTGCGCCAACCAGGTGGGTCGCCGCGGATGCCTGATGCTCAACAGCGTCGCCGAGTTCGGTGGCAGAGACGAGCGCGTGCTGGCACTCTGCCGCACGACGACAGACACAATGGAGCGCCGGGTCGCAGACCGCCTCCAGGCAGCTGTCTCGGCGAACGAGATCGACGCCGTCGACATCGACCTGCTCGCGGCGCAGATCATCCTGGTCTCGCAGGGCCTTATTCAGATGAGCCGGCTGGGCACCTCGCGGGAGAAGCTCGCTGCTGTCGCCGACGCGTACATCGAGACCCTTCCCCTTCGCGCATCCTGAACTCACCGTCTCGGGCATCCACCATCATCGACACGGGTCTTCTCGACCATTTTCCGGTGCGATCGCGCCGGTTTCAGCGGTAGCGTGACTGCAGGGGCGGCCGTGGCCGTAGCCCCTCCATCACCGTGAGGAGCAGTTCGATGACCGACACCACCGAGAAGCAGCCCGTTGTGAACCACTGGGTCGACGGCGCAGAGTACCCGTCGTCATCTGGCCGAACCGCTCCCGTGTACGACCCCGCGCAGGGAGTCGTCACGAAGCAGGTCGCTCTGGCCGATCAGGCGGAGATCGACGCGGCCGTCGCGAGCGCCAAGGCAGCGTTCCCCGGCTGGCGCGACACGTCGATCACGAAGCGGCAGCAGGTGCTGTTCTCCTTCCGCGAGCTGCTGGCGTCGCGCAAGGCCGAGCTGGCCGAGATCCTCACCTCTGAGCACGGCAAGGTCCTCTCGGACGCGATGGGAGAGATCACTCGCGGCCTCGAGGTCGTCGAGCTCGCGACGGGCTTCCCGCACCTGATCAAGGGAGAGTACTCCGAGAACGTCTCGACGGGCGTCGACGTGTACTCGCTGCGACAGCCGCTCGGAGTCGTCGGCGTCATCAGCCCGTTCAATTTTCCGGCGATGGTGCCCATGTGGTTCTTCCCGATCGCGATCGCGGCCGGAAACACGGTGGTGCTGAAGCCCAGCGAGAAAGACCCCTCGGCGGCGAACTGGCTCGCGGCTCTCTTCAGCGAGGCCGGCCTGCCCGACGGAGTGCTCAACGTGCTGCACGGCGACAAGGTGGCCGTCGACGGCCTGCTCGAGCACCGCGATGTGAAGAGCATCTCGTTTGTCGGATCGACCCCGATCGCTCAGTACATCTACGAGACGGCGGCCAAGAACGGCAAGCGCGTTCAGGCCCTTGGCGGCGCGAAGAACCACATGCTGGTTCTGCCGGATGCCGACCTCGACCTCACGGCGGATGCCGCGATCAACGCGGGCTTCGGATCGGCCGGAGAGCGCTGCATGGCGATCTCCGTCGTCGTGGCCGTCGAACCCGTTGCCGACGAACTCATCGAGAAGATCACTCAGCGCATGAAGGGCCTGAAGACCGGCGACGGCCGGCGCAACTGCGACATGGGGCCGCTCGTCACCGAGGCACACCGCGATAAGGTCGCCGGTTACATCGACATCGCCGCGACCGATGGGGCGACGGTGGTGGTCGACGGCCGCGGCATCGAGGTCGACGGCGCAGCCGAAGGCTTCTGGCTCGGCCCGACGCTCCTCGACAACGTGCCGGTGACGAGTCGCGCCTACACCGAGGAGATCTTCGGCCCGGTGCTCTCTGTCGTGCGCGTGAGCTCGTACGAGGAGGGCGTCGCGCTGATCAACGACGGCGCCTTCGGCAACGGAACCGCGATCTTCACGAACGACGGCGGCGCCGCCCGCAGATTCCAGAACGAGATCGAGGTGGGCATGATCGGCATCAACGTGCCGATCCCTGTTCCCGTGGCGTACTACTCGTTCGGCGGGTTCAAGGACTCGATCTTCGGCTCGAACAAGGCCTACGGGGTGCACGGCTTCGACTTCTTCACCCGTGAGAAGGCGGTGACGAGTCGCTGGCTCGACCCGTCGCACGGTGGCATCAACCTGGGCTTCCCCCAGAACTAGGCTGCGCGACGGGTCGGGCTCAGGGCCTCAGCGGCCCTGCGTGGGAATCCAGATGCGCATCGTCGACGGGCCGCGGTTTCCCCACGCGTGATACGGCAGCAGCTCGGCCGTGAACGTCTCGGCTCCCCCGTCTGAGCTCAGCTCCGACGCGTACGGCCACTCGCTCGTCGGCTCGGGCACGAGCCGCAGCGACACGGTCAGCCGGCCGCCGGCATCCGGTTCGGCTGATTCGAGGGGCTCGGCCGCGTCATCGATTTCGATGCGGCCGAATTCCTCCTCGCTGCGGCCGGCCCCGGCCAGGCCTGCCGACTCGAGCGAGAACACCTCCGGGCCGCGCTCGACGGCGACAGAACCCCGGATGGCGTCGATGCGCGAATCGGGCCGGGTGAACCGCGCCCGCAGCGGCAGGGTCAGCTCGACCACGTCACCCGCGGCGAATGCGCGGGTCACGCTGGCGTAACCCGGAGCGACGGCTTCGGGCTCGGACCCTGCGACCGACAACGTCGCGCCCGCCGCCCACGACGGCACACGCAACGACAGCGAGAACTCCTCCACCGACGACTCGACCACCCGAACGACGATCCGGCCCGAGCGCGGGTAGTCTGTCTCGATCTCGACCGCGAGACGACGACCGTCGCTCAACACCGTATCGATCGAGGCCGGCGCGAACTGGTGCACCTGCAGTCCCGTGTCGTCGACGGTCGCGATGTAGGCGGCGAGGCTGGCGAAGGTGCGTGCCACGTTCGGCGGGCAGCACGACACTTCGAACCAGGGCGCTCGCACCGATGACGACGCGCGCGGCGAGATCTCGTCGGACGAACCGACCTCGCCAGGCACGCGCTGGTGCAGTGTGTTCGCGTAGAAGAAGGCCGTGCCTTCGGCAGACGGCGAGGTGGCGACCACGTTGAACAGCGTGCGCTCGATGAGATCGGCGTAGCGAGCGTCGTTTTCTTCGAGCAGCAGTCGCCAACTGAACATGATCGAGGCGATGCCGGCGCAGGTCTCCGAGTAGGCGCGGTCGCTCGGCAGCTCCCAGTCCTCGCCGAAGGCCTCGTCCTGATGGTGCGACCCCTGCCCGCCGGTCACGTAGGTGCGACGGTCGATCGTGCGTTGCCACTGTCTCTTCAGGGCATCGATTAGACCCGTGTCGGAATTCTCTACGGCGACGTCGAGCGCGCCCGCGGCCAGGTAGTTGGCCCGGACGGCATGTCCTCGCAGCACCTCGGCGTCGCGCACGGGAATGTCGTCTTGAAAGTAGGCGCGCCCGTATTCGATGTCCTTCAGCGTCTGATGCCCGCGCCGCTCGACGAAGAGTCGTGCGAGATCGAGGTACGAGCGCTCGCCCGTGAGGCGGCCGAGTTCGGCGAGCCCGACCTCGACCTCCGGGTGACCGCAGATCGACTGGATGCCCTGCTCGCCGAAAGCCTCGACGATCAGATCGGCGGCGCGTCGGGCGACGAGCAGCAGGCCGTCGTCGGCCCCGGGCGTACTGCGCTCCCGAGCCACAGCGGCCTGGAACAGGTGACCGAGGCAGTAGAGCTCGTGGCCCCATTCCAACTCCGACCATCGCGGCTCCTGGCCGGCATGCCCGAATCGAGTGTTCAGGTAGCCGTCCGCGTCCTGCGCCGCGGCGACGCGGTCGACGACGGCGCGAAAGCGGGTCTCGAGCTCGACGCTGGGCTTGGAGCCGTTGAGGCGCCCGATCTCCCAGGCCACGGCCTCGAGGTACTTGTAGATCTCCGAGTCGGAGAACTCCCGACCACGTCGGCCGCTCGACGCGGTGAGCCCCTGGGCGACCCGGTCGAAGTTGGCGAGCCAGCCCTCCTTCTCGAGCCAACGCTCGATGTGCGGAAGGGTGGCCGCACCGTTGATCTGCTGGCGGTCGTGCCAGAAGCCACCGGTGATGCGCACCTCGTCGAGACCGAGGGGTCGGAGCGAGCCCGAGGTGGGAACCACCGGAGCTGCGACGGTTCGAGTGATGAGTGACATGGTTACCCCTTGAAAGCGCCGGACATGAAGCCGCGCACGTAGTGACGTTGGAGGATGAGGAAGAGCAGGATGCACGGGACGGCCAGCACGACGACGCCGGCCTCCGTCGCGCCGTAGTCGACGACGCCCTGCACCTGTCCACGCAGATTGGAGACGGCGAGCGGAAGTGTCATTTTGGCGGAGTCGTTGATCAGGATGAGCGGCGCCATGAAGTCGTTCCAGGCTGCGAGGAAGGCGAACAGGCCCACGGTGATGAGCCCGGGCTTGACGGCAGGAACGAGCACCTTCCACAGCACGGTCCACGAGTTGCAGCCGTCGACCATTCCGGCCTCGTCGAGTTCTTTCGGGATCGATTCGAACGCGATGCGCATCATGAACGTGGAGAACGGCAGCTGGAACATCGTGAGGACCAGCGCCACCCCCACGAGGGAGTTCGACAGACCCACCATGTTGAGCAGCACGTAGAGCGGGATGAGCAACGTGGCATAGGGAACCATGAGGATGGCGATCGTCGCGAGGAACAGCGCGTTCTTGCCACGGAAGTTGAACCGGGCGAAGGCATAGCCGCCGAGGAGCGAGATCACGAGAGTGAGCACGACTGTCAGCAGCGATACGAACACCGAGTTGCCGATGTACTGCAGAATCCCGTCCTGATAGTTCGCGAGCGTGATGTAGTTGCCCAGGCCCCAGCCGTCGGTCTGGTTCGTACCCGCGAGCGGCGCGACCGACGAAATCGCCGTCCACACCAGCGGGTAGAGGAAGATCACGGCGAGCGCCGCGGTCAGCACCCAGAACGGCATCTGGATGGCGATTCCGCCGAGACTCGTCTTGTGCGGGGCCTTGCGACCCCCGCCAGATGGCTCGGTGGGGCGGGCCGCCGCCGCAGTGGTGGGGGGTTCGATGAGAGCGGTCACGGGTCAGTCCTCGGCTTTCTTGCTGAACGCGCGGATCTGCACGATGTTGATGATGACGAGTGCGGCGAGCACGATGACCGATAGCGCGCCGGCGACGCCGAGGTTGTTCGGCCCCTGGAAGGCCACGTTGTAGATCAGCTGCACGACGGTGATCGTGCTGTTGTCGGGGCCGCCCTTGGTGAGGATGTAGAACTGCTCGAACGCGAGCAACGAGCCGGTGACACACATGACCGTTGTGAGGGCGAGGGTCGGTTTGAGCAGCGGGATCGTGATGTCACGGAAGATCTGCCAGCGTGATCCGCCATCGATGCGGGCGGCCTCGTATACCTCCTCGGGAATACCCTGCAGGCCGACGAGCATCAGCAGCATGTAGAAGCCGGCGAATCGCCAGACGATCAAGAACAGGGTCGACCAGAGCGCGGCATCCGGGGTGCCGAGGAACGTGAAGCCCCACTGCTTGGTGAGCTCGGCGAACGGGCCCGCGATGGGCGAGTAGAGAACGTAGAAGAGCAGGGATGCCGATGCCAGGCCGAGCGCCGAGGGCACCAGGAAGGCGGTGCGCAGGAATCCCTTCCACCGGCTGGACTCCTGCACGAGGAGGGCGAGGCCGAGGCCCAGACCGATGAGCAGCACCGTGGCCAGCACCGTGTACTTCAGCGTGAAGATGACCGAGTCGATGAAGAAGCGGTTGTCGATCGCCTTGGGAAAGTTCTCGGGGAGGTTGATGCCCTGGTTGCCGCCGAGCAGGGGCCAATCGGAGGCGGCCATCTGGAACACGAGCACGAGGGGCACGAGAAAGAGCAGCACGACGAACAGCGCCGTGGGCAGGGCGAACAACCAGCCGGTGAGGGCGTTGCCCGATCGCCTCGGTCGGCGGCGGGGCCGGGTCGCCGCGACCGGCGCCACTGCCGGGGTGACGGTTGTGCTCATGAGGGAGCCTTTCGATAAGTGTGGGGTGGGGGCGGGCACGCTCGGTGCCCGCCCCGGTGACGCTGTGATGACGCGGAACTACTGCGAGAGGACGTCGGTGATGGCCTTGTTGTCGGCGTCGAGAGTGTCGCTGCCATCGAGCACGGCGTTGCGCACGAGTTCGAGCCACGGACCGGTCGGCGAGTTGAACGCCTCCTGGAAGTTCTTCGACACGGGGGTGTCGCCCTTGCCGGCGACCTCGTTGATCGTGACGAGACGTGGATCCTTGTCGGAGTACACGTTGCTCGACAGATCGCTGCGCGAGACCACGTCGCTGTCCTTAGCGAGCACCTCGACCTGCGCGTCTTCCGACATCAGCCAGTTGAGGAAGTTCCACGCCTGCGGCGACTTCTTCGAGTCCTTCGAAATGCCGATGCCGTCGCCGCCGACGAATGTCGACGCGCCGCCATCAGGTCCCGGGATACCCGCGACGCCGACATCGAACGGCGTGGAGCTCAGGAGGGTAGCCGGGTACGGCATGACGCCGACCTTGCCCTCGGTGAATCCGGCGGTCCAGGTGGGGCCCGCCTCGTCTTTCGACGACGGCAGAACAGTTCCCGATGCCCACAGGTCGGCCCAGGTCGCGAAGACGTCTTTCGCGTTCTTCTCGGCGAGCAGCGACTCGGTTCCGTCTTCGTTCATCACGTCATCGCCGGATGCCCAGACGCTCGGGAACCAGGTGAAGACGAGGCAGCCGCCGCAGTTGAGGCCGGTGGCGGTGCCGTAGGTGTCGGGCTTGTTCAGGGCCTGGACGGCCTTGGCCTGCTCGGAGAACTCGGCGAGGGTCGTCGGTCCCTTCTCCGGGTCGAGGCCGGCCTCCTTGTAGAGCTCCTTGTTCCAGAACATCATCGAGAGGTCGAGGACGAAGGGCAGCACGTGCTCCTTGTCGTCGACCGTTCCCGCGGCGAGGTGGCCCTTGTTGATCGAGTCCTTGAAGTCGAGACCGTCGATGTTCGACGTGATGTCCTGGAACAGGCCCTGCTCGACCCAGTTCGGGACGTACACGATGTCGGCTGCGAAGAGGTCGGGCAGGCTGCCGGACCCGGCCGCGGCTCCGACCTTCGCCACATAATCGTCGTTCGGCACGACGGTGAGCTTGACCTGGTTCTTGTGGCTCGCATTGTAGGCGTCGACCAGCAGATTGGCCTGCTTCTCGAGTGGAGCACGGGTCCAGAGGGTGAGCTCGCTACCGTCGTCGGTGCCCTCCGGTCCGGCGCTGGCTGCGGGGTTCGCGGCAGTGCCGCCACCCGAACATGCAGCGAGTCCCGCGATGAGTGCGCCGGCTAGGAGCACACCCCCCGCACGTCGCACGCGATTACCTGCTGTGGTGACCATCTGTGATTCTCCTTATGACTCTTCGTTGAGCGGACCGCGCGCGGCCCATCGGGTTTGGGTCGGAAGCCGAAAGCTTCGAAACGCCTTTCGGCAGGCTAATGCCTGACCTGAGGCGTCGTCAAGTGCATTCTCCTGTAACCTTTTCTTCACGGAAGAGGTGCTCATGTCAGACAGCAAGACAGGGACGGCCGGGGGGCGCGCGGCAACGCTCAGCGACGTGGCCAAAATCGCCGGTGTCTCGATCGCGACCGCGTCGAAGGCCATCAACGGCCGAGGCGAAGTGGCAGCGGCGACGCGGCAGCGAGTGCTCGACGCAGCGAAGAAGATCTCGTTCACTCCGAACGAGTTGGCACGCAGCCTCATCAACGGGCGTACCGGAACGGTGGGCCTCCTCACGAGCGACCTCGAAGGCCGATTCGTGATCCCCATCCTCATGGGTGCCGAAGACGCGTTCGGTGCCGGCCAGGTCAACGTCTTCCTGTGCGACGCACGAGGCGATGCGATCCGCGAGCAGCACCACCTCAACGCGCTGCTCACTCGACGTGTAGACGGCATCATCGTGGTGGGCCGCTCGACCGACCCGCGCCCGTCGCTCGGGCACAACATCCCCGTTCCCGTCGTCTACGCCTACGCACCGAGCGAAGACCCCACCGACGTGTCGATCACCCCCGACAATCGCGCCGGAGGACGTGCCGCGGTCGAACACCTCGTCGCCTGCGGTCGGACGCGAATCGCGATGGTCACCGGCGAGGCCGCCTACGCCGCCGCTCAGGACCGAGCGGCCGGGGTCATGGATGCGCTTGGCGACGCCGGCCTCGAGCTCGTGGGGCGTCCGATGTTCTCTGAATGGTCTGAGCACTGGGGACGCGATGCCTCGGCGATGCTGTTCCGGCAGCACCCCGACATCGACGGCATCGTCGCAGGGTCCGATCAGATCGCGCGCGGCGTGCTCGACACGATGCGTGACCTCGGACGAGAGGTGCCGCACGACGTGGCAGTGGTGAGCTTCGACAACTGGGAGATCCTGGCCACCAACTCCCGGCCTGAACTGACGAGCATCGACGCCAATCTGCAGCACCTGGGTCGCATGGCTGCAACGCGCATCTTCGATGCCATCGACGGCACGCCGACCGCTCCTGGAATCGAGAACCTCCCTGGTCGCCTCGTCATCAGGGGATCGACGATCGCTCGCCGCTGAGAGGGAGCGTCACGTCATATGACAGGACGAACGAAGACGGGTGCGGCGTTTCTTCTGAAGAAACGCCGCACCCGGTCTGTTCTGTCCTGTAATACGGATCAGCGCTGAGGCGACCGCCGCCGAACGACGAGGGCTCCCGCCGCCAGGAGCAGCAGCGCCGCGAGCGCGGGCAGCACGGGCTCGGTTCCCGTAGCCGCAAGCGTTCCCCGGGAGGACACTCCCGATCCTCCACCAGACGCCGAGCCCGTCGGCGCTGCGGGAGCCGGCGGAACGGTGGGCTGACCGGGAACTCCCGGCTCCGCCGGAGGCCCCGGCACCTCGACTGCGGTGATCTGCACCTCGAGCGTGCGCGTCTCCTCGACGTTGCCGGCGGCATCCACCGAACGGAAGCTCAACGTCTGAGCGCCCAGCTCGTCGAACACGACGTCGTCGTCGCCCGCGGCGATCCACTCGTCACCACCTCTCGAGTACTCGGTGCGGGCGACCCCCGACGTCTCATCGCTCGCACTGAGCATGATGCGCACGGGCGTCTCCGGAGTGCCCGTCACCGGTGCAGCGGCACCGGCAGCCCTGAACCCTTGTTCGGCCACAGTCGCCGAGCTGACCGGCGCCACCGAGTCGATCTTCACGGTCAGCGGGCCGACTTCCGAGACATTGCCCGCAGCGTCCACTGCCCGGGCCTCGACCAGCGAGTCGCCCTGCGCCGACACCACGATCGGCGCCGTATACGGCGCCCACTCGCCCTCATCGACGCGCACCGAGACCGCCGGCGCGTCATCCATATCGTCTCTCGCGGTGACCGACACGGTCACGTCGCCGGTGTTCCAGCCGGATGCCGGCGGCACGGGCGCCTGCTCGAGCACCACGGTCGGGGCCACGACGTCGGGGTCGGGTTCGACGGGCTCCGCAGCGAAGACCCGCCATTCGTAGATACCGCTCGATCCGCCGGCCGCGGTCTCGCCCCAGGCCTGCATCACCGCGCGCAGGGCCGTCGTTTTCACGGTGTCGAACGACACCGGGTTGAACGCCTCGCGATCGCGGCCGTAGTCGCCTTCAGCATCGACGTCGAGCCACTGGCCCGTCGCCACGTCGAGGTACTGGATGCGCCAGCTGCGCGGAACGATGACGCCCACGCCGGCCTCATCGGTGGAGTCGGAGAAGAACTTGAGCTCCGAGCTGTCGACGTCGACGATGCGATCCCAGGTGAGCTGCACCCACTGCTCGCCGACCTTGGGCCAGGTTCCCCAGCTCGATCCGTCGGCGGCGCCGTCGTTGATGGCGCCGACCGATGTCCAGCTCGACGAGAACGATGCGGTCGCCGTGGCGAGGGGCGCGATGTTCCCGGTGAGCGGCACAGTGCTCGAGATGGGCACGGTGGCCTTGCCGGCGACCGACACGTTTCCGGCCGCGTCGCGTGCACGGTAGAACACGTCGTGCTTCTGCTCGTCGACCACGACCGGGGTCGTGTAGGTCTGCCAGCCGAGCTGGTCGTCGATCGAGTATTCGAGTCCGGCGGCCGTGTCCGTTCCGGACCCGGTCGCGAGGCCCGACACCGCGTCGAAACCTGTGACGGTCACCTGGCGCGCAGCAGCGTCGACCGTGGCCTGCGCGGTCGGCAGAGTCTTGTCGATCGACACGGTCACGAGCGATTCCTCGCTGACGTTGCCCGCGGCATCCGTCGCCCTGGCCCTCACCTCGGTGGCGCCCTCGGCGCCCACGAGGATCTCGGCGAAGCGCACGTTCTCGAACGCCGTCCAGTCGCCCGGGCCCGACTTGAGTTCGATGCGGCTGCGGATGTCGCGGTCGTCGACGGCCGTTGCCCGCACCGTGCTGTTCGAGAGGTACCAGCCGCCGGCGCCCTGCGACCCGGCGACCGTGAGCGCCACGGTCGGAGCGGCGAGATCGGCGGGTTCGCCCAGCACAGTCCACTCCTTCACTCCGAGGCTCGACTTGCCCTCCACCATTCCCTGGGCGACGAGCTGCGCCCGCAGCTTCGTCGTGGTCACGGCATCGAACGTCACGGTGTTGTATGCGTCGAGCTCGGTGCCATAGGCAGAGGAGTTCGGCACGGCGACCCAGCTCTCCGTCGCCGCGTCCCAGTACTCGAGCGACCACGACTGCGGCACCGCGATCCCGTCGCCGGCCGCGTCGAGGTTGTGCACGAAGTACAGGGCGCTCTCGTCGATGCGCACCGGGCTCGCCCACTCGTACTCGATCGACTGCGGGCCGACCTGCGGCCACGCTCCCCAGACCTGGGCGTTGTCGTTCGGCGTGACATCGCCGGATGCAGTGGGCTCGGTTGCGTCGTTGAGCCCGCCGACCGAATTCCACGGCGCCGTGTAGCTCGCGGTGGCCGTCGCATCGATCGCGACGTTCGTGCGCAGCTCGTCGCCGCCGAGCACCGTGACGGTGGCCTCGACCTGCGACGCGGCGAAGCCCTGAGCGGAACCCGACACGGTGAATGTGCCGGGCGCCGCGACCTCGGCCGCATCCACCGGCGCCCACGCGACCGTGGCGGGCAGGGTGACGCCGCCCGCATACGTCACGTCGACGGTCTCGGGTAGCTCGGGGAGCTCGCCGACGGGGGTGCTGACGGCGGCCGGGGTGTAGCCCGTGGCCGCCTCGGCGTTGACCTTCCACTCCTCCACAGCAAGAGCGGAGTACTCCGACGGGTTGGCCGTGCCGGGCGACGCCTTCAGCACCGCGCGCACCTGCGTGGTGGTCACCGCGTCGAAGGTGGTCGACTGCGGCGACGCGGTCGAGGTACCGTACGCGCTCGGGTTCGGAACGTCGACCCAAGCCCCGTCCTTCCAGTACTGCAGGGTCCACGACGCCGGGTTCCAGACCCCGTTTCCTGTACCCGGCGCCACGTCGCGAAAGAACTTCAGTTCGGTGCTCGAGATGCGCACCGGACGCGGCCACGTGTACTGCAGCCACTGCTCGGCGGGCCGGTTTCCGGTCCAGCTGCCCCACATGTCCGGCGGCAGCGGGTTGGGGCGTACGATCTCGTCATTGAGGGCCTTCACCCAGTACTGGGTGGGAACCGGGTCGTTCGACACGGTGACCTGCGCCCAGGGCGCGATGTTCGTGCGCGGCGTGGTGTTCGCCTGCTTCTCGGGGGTCTGCTTCACGAGCTTCATACGCGCCGGCGTCTGGGTGTCGTCCCATTCGACCGTGTCGATGGCGACCGAGCGCCGAAAGTGATTCCCACCCACCGCATCCGCCGTGTGATATGCGATGACCCACTCGCCGTCGAACTCGGTGATCGCCGGATGGCTGGTGGTCGACGAGACGGGAGCGAGAACGGTGCCGCGGTACGTCCACGGGCCGGTGGCGCTGGGCGCCGAGGCGTAGCCGATGCACGCGTGGTAGTTGGCCGGTGTGCACGTGCTGCCCACATCGTTGCCCGCGTAGGCCAGATAGTAGGTGTCGTTGCGCTCGAAAAGCCACGGGGCCTCGAAGAACCCCGTGAGCCCGGTGACCGTCTGCGCGCTGCCCACGAGGGTCTTCATGTCGGCTGCGAGCTCGATGCGCCGAGCCTGGCCGAAGCTGCCCCAGTACATCTGCACGGTTCCGTCGTCGTCGACGAACACGGTGGGGTCGATGTTGTGGATCGTGTTGCCGAGGATCTTCTGCGACACGATCGGGCCGCCCGCGTGGTCGGTCCAGGGGCCGAGCGGGTTGTCGCTCACGGCCACGCCGATGCCGAACTTGTCTTCCGAGGTGCTCGCGGCCTCGTGCACCGGCACGTACCAGTAGTAGCGGCCGTCGATGCCCTCGACGACCTGACCGGCGTAGGCGCGACCGGGAGTCGCCCAGTCGAACACCGCCTCGGGGCGCATGAGCGCGGGGTGGTGCTCCCAGACCCCGGAGTCGACGTCGGTGGTCGAGAACGCCTGCCACTCGTTCATGATGAAGTCGTTCTGGGTGGCGGAGGCCTCGTCGCGGCCCGCGTAGATGTAGAGCGTGTCGTCGACCACGAGGGTCGCCGGGTCTGCCGAGTAGTACGAGCCGTCGCCCAGGATGGGGTTCGACGTGGCCGCGCTCGCCGGAGCGGCGGCGACGAGGGCGAGGCCGGATGCGACCAGGCCGCCCGCGAGCAGCGTGGCGGTCGTGCGAATGGTGCGTTTCACGTGTGATCTCCGTTGATCGATTGCTTGCGCCGGTCGAGTAGGTCGCCCAGCGACCGTATCGAGACCACCGGATGGGTCTCGATACGGCCGCGGGCGGCCTACTCGACCAGCGAAATGGGCGTCGTCGTGCGCGTCGAGCGACGCGACCGGGTCGTGAGGTACAGACCCAGTCCGGCGATCAGTGCAAGGATCGCGGCCCAGGCGATGAAGCCCACCGGCTCACCGATTCCCGTGGACGCGATCACGTCGGGCCCGGGGCCTCCCGCGACCACCACGGTGATCGGCGCCGACAGCTCGCCGCCCGGGTTCACGAGCACGATGCGGTGCGCTCCGGCCTCTGTCGACACGGGGATCGTGACGACCGCCTGAGCAGTTCCGTCGGCCGCCACCGTCAGCGTTCCCAGCGTGACCGGGGTGCTGCGCAGCTCGACGCGGAAGACCGCGCCGGGCTCGGCGTTCTTCAGCGCCACCGGAACCTGTCCTCCCGGGGAGACCGTCGAGACCCCGAGGTTCAACATCTCGAGGCCCGTCAGGCCGCCCGACGGCTCACGGGGCGTTCCCGGGTCGGTCGGCGTTCCCGGATCGGTCGGGTCGGTCGGGTCCGTCGGGTCCGTCGGGTCCGTCGGGTCGACGGGCCCTGTCGGCTTGGCCGGAACATCGACGGAGGCACTGTCCGAACGGTTGCCCGCCAGGTCGCTCGCCCGGTAGTCGATCGTCACGGCCGCGTCGCCGGTGCCGAACGGGGCGGAGTAGACCGTCCACTCGCCGCCCGCGATGCGGTACTCGACCTGGGCGATGCCCGACGAGGCATCCGACGCCGTCAGCGTGAGAGTGCGCGCTGCCGAATCGAAGGCCTGCGTGACCGTCGGCGCCGTGGTGTCGCGTTTCACGGTCACGGTCTGCGCCTCCGAGACGTTGCCGGCGGCATCCGTCGCCCGCAGCAGCACCGTGGTGCTGCCGTCGGTCGAGACCGCGATGGCCGCCGTGTACGGTGCCCATTCGGCGTCGCCGACCTTGGCCTCGACCTTCGGTACGTCGTCACGGTCGTCGATCGCCGAGGCGGTGATCGTGGCCGTGCCGGTGAACCAGCCGGACGCGGGAGCCTCGGGTGCGACGGCGATGGTGAGCACCGGCGCCGTGGTGTCGGGCACCACGACCTCGGCCTTCTCGAAGACGCGCCACTCCTTGATGCCGAGGCTTCCGGCACCCGACGCAGTGCCGGCGGCTTTCAGCTCGACACGCAGCTTCGTGGTCGTGACCGGGTCGAACGTGACCGTGTTGAAGGTGTCGATCGCGGTCGGGTACTCCGACGCGTTGGCCACCTCGACCCAGGTCGACGTCTCGGGGTCCCAGGCCTGCACGATGTACGACTTCGGCACCGAGATGCCCACGCCCGCGCCGTCGAGGTTGGAGACGAAGTAGAGCTGCGCCTCATCGACGGTCACCTCCTCTGTCCAGTCGTACTGCACCCACTGGGTGCCGATCTCGGGCCAGGCGCCCCAGACATGGGCGTTGTCGTTCGGGGTGACATCTCCCGACGAGGTCGGCAGCACATCGTCGTTGAGTCCGTTCACCGAGTTCCAGCCGGCGGTGACGGATGCCGTGGGTACGGCGAACAGCGCCACGTTTCGTCGGTGGTTCCCGTCGCTGGCGGCGACGGTCACCGGCTCGACCTCGGTCACGTTGCCCGCCTTGTCGGTGGAACGCAGGTGCACGACCGTCTCTTCGAGGCCGACGAGGATGGTCCGCGTGTACGCGGTCCACTCGGGAGGATCGCCGATCCGGTACTCGAGGCTCGCCACTCCCGAACCGGAGTCGCTCGCGCTGGCCTTGACCGTGCGACCGATCGCATCAGGAACGCTCGCAATGGCCGGCTTCGTCGCGTCGACCTTGAAGGCGAGCTCCTTGACCGCCGACACGTTGCCTGCGGCGTCGCGTGCCCGGGCCTGCACGGTGTGGCTGCCGTCGGTCGAGACCGCGACACCCTCGGTGTAGGCCGTCCAGGCTCCGCCGTCGACGGCGTACTCGAGAACGGGCGCCGGGTCTGCATTGTCGGTGGCCGAGACGGTCACGGTGACGGTGCCCGTGTACCAGCCGGATGCCGGTTCGGGGCTCGACGGGGCGATGGTCACGACGGGCTTCGTCGTGTCTACAGCCGCTCCCGAGCCGACCTGCACCGTGGCCGATGCGGCAACGGGAGAGTTCTCCACGGCGCCGGCCACGGCGAACGTGCCATCGGTGGCGTACTGCGCGGGGTCGATGTCGGCCCAGTCCACGGCCACTCCGCTCTGTCTCGAACCGTCGTTGTACTGCACGGTGACGGTCGACGGCAGCGCCGGGGCGACACCCGCTCTCGTCTTCACCGAGACCGGGTCGATCGTATTGATCTGGCCGGGAGGTGTCGCACGCACCCAGACGGTGGCCTTGGCCGGGGCCGAGGCCCCGTCGACGAGGCCGATGACCTCGAAGCTGCCCTCGTTCGCATAGCTGGCCGCGTCGATCGCGGCCCATGCCACCGGGGTGGCCTGGCGCGAGCCGTCTGCGAAGACGGCGTCGACCGTGGCCGGGAGCTCCGGGGCGACCCCGACGCTCGTGCGAACGGAGACCGGATCGAGAGACTCGGGGGCCTCGGCGAACACCTTCCACTCGCTCACCGCGACGCCCGCATAGGGATCGCTGCCCGTGCCGGGGCCGGCCGCCGAGAGCACCAGGCGCAGCTTCGTGGTGGTGACCGCGTCGAAGGTCACCGAGTTCGGTGCCTCACGGGCCACACCGTAGGCGCTGGGGTTCGAGACGTCGACCCAGGTCGCGCCGTCCCAGTACTGGGCCTTCCACGACTTCGGGATGTTGACGCCGGCACCGCTGGTGACGCTCGTCTGATCGGCCCAGAAGCTGGCCTCGAGCGAGTTGACCCGCACGGGGGCGCTCCAGTCGTACTGCAGCCAGCGCGTCGCCGGACGTGAGCCCGACCATGTGCCCCAGAGCTCCGTCTGAGCTCCTCCAGTGTGCAGGATCGTGCCGTTGTTGACGGCGTTGACGTTGTTCCAGCCGGCGGTGAACTCCGCGCTGGGCGTTGCCGACCCCGCGATGTTGTTACCTCCCGCGGCGGCCTCAGCGGTGACGACCACGTCCTTCGTACTCGACAGCTCTCCGTCGTTCACCGTGAGGCGCAGCGTGTAGTCGCCGGCCGCAGTGAAACGCACGACGCTGGTCGCCGAAGCCGCGTTCTCGAAGACGGCGAGCCCATCGGCCGGGGCGCTGACAACGCTCCAGCTCGTGCTGAGATCCGTTCCCGGCAGGCCGTCGTCCTTGGCTGTGCCGATGAGACGCGCCTGGCCGGCGGCGGTGTACGCGGCGTCACGCCACGCATCCACCTGCGGAGGCTGGTTCGTCGAGGCCGGCGCTTCGACGCCGGTGGAGAAGACCTGCACCTCTTTGATGCCCGTCTTGAACCCGTCGGCGTGCGACGAAGTCACCCGAACCTTCTGTGCGGTGATCTCAGGGAACTGAGCCTGGTTGAGGTTGGCCCGCGGGTACACGGGCGTTCTGGCCTGAGCCGGAATCGGCTTCCACGTCGAGCCGTCCTGGTACTCGACCGTGTACTGCGCAGGCTCGGAGTAACCCTGCACGGTGGCGGTCGACGAGGAATTGTAGAAGAAGACGCGGACATCGTCGAAGGACTTCGCCGAGCCGAGGTCGACCTCGATGGAGTCCTTCGCATTCGGAGAACCGGCGGTGCCCCAGAAGGGCTCGTTGATGGTCGTGCCGTTCACGGCGCCCTCAGGTGCGCGGGAGGCGGCAGAGAACGTCGCGGTCACCGGTTGGCCCGCAGCCAGGTTGGTGGAGCCCACGCTTCGTGGATCGATGTCGGCGCCAGCTTTGGCGAACAGATCGACGACCCGGTCGGTCGATGCGAACCGCACATCTGCAGGAGCCGTGACGTCCTTCGTCGTCTTGGTCGTGACCGTGACGCCGTCCGGAGCCTCGACCTCGCCCGTTGCCGGGTCGTAGGTCACATGGCTGAGCGAGTCGACTGTGAACGCCAGCTCGCCGTCGAGGAACACCGAGTAGCCCTCGGGCACATCTGCACCGTAGTACTTCGTGCCTCCGGGAGCATCCCACGTGATCGTGAGGTCGCTGTCGCGGTACTTGATGTTGTTGGCGGTGAAGTGATCCCATTCGATGTCGATCGGGTCGAGCTCGATCTTGGCGTCGGTGCGGGGACGCAGACCCATCGCGTCTTCGATCATCGTGAAGTTCGTGGTTCCGAGGATCGTGTGGTGGATCCACGACCGGTAGCCGATGTTCTGCGGATCGGCGGAGCCGTTCGACCAGAACTCGTTCTGGTCGGGCAGGCGGTTGTCACCACCGTTCTGGTAGTGGGACCAGGCGTTCCAATAGAGCAGTTTCTTGTACCACTCGGAGTCGATCGCGTCGGTCGGATAGTTGCGCAGGACGCTGGCGAGCATGCGGAACGTGACTGTCGAGTTGATGATCGAGAAGTTGTTGCTGCCCGGTCCGCCGTAGTCGGCCTGGTCGGCCTGGTTGGCCGTGTAGAACGGAAAGATCGGGTACTGCTTGTCATCGGCGAAGAGGCGCAGGGCGTCGACGTAGTCGTCGTTGTAGTCGGCGTCACCCGGCTTCGGCATCAGGCCGACCGAGAACGGGAAGTAGTTGTTGGTCTCCTTCCACTTCGCGAGTTGCCCATCAGAGGTGAAGCGGTGCTTCAGCAGGTTCTCGTCTTTGTCCCAGAGCAGCTCGAGCACCTTCTCTTTGATGGTCTGCGCGAAGCCGTCCATCTCATCGGCCTTGGCGGTGTCACCGGCCAGGCGGTAGGCCTCGGCCGAAGCTTTCGCGTTGGAGTAGAGGTAGGCGTTCTCTGTCCG
>Ga0308163_10001116_pt1 | contig 32939 bp, 28 predicted proteins | sample PhyTR1_FD_201037 | JGI IMG/M metagenome (GOLD analysis project Ga0308163, IMG submission 201037) | Phyllosphere microbial communities from UC Gill Tract Community Farm, Albany, California, United States - DLSLT.R1 | ecosystem: Host-associated > Plants > Phyllosphere > Unclassified | place: USA... | reverse complement strand
AAAAAATCGTCATGAACCTGGTGTCGAACGCGTTCAAGTTCACCTTCGAGGGCAGCATCAGCGTCACGCTGCGCCAAGCGGCGGGCCGGGTGGAACTCATCGTGGCCGATACCGGCGTCGGCATCCCAGAGCATGAACTGGCCCATGTCTTCGAGCGCTTCCATCGGGTCGAGGGCCAGCGCGGACGCTCGGTCGAGGGCACAGGCATCGGCCTGTCGCTGGTTCGAGAGCTGGTGCAACTGCACGGGGGAGAGATCACGATTGCCAGTACCGAAGGCCAGGGCACGGCCTTCGCAGTGCGCATTCCCCTTGGCCGGGTGCACCTGCCGCCAGCGAATGTCCACGACACGGTTCCACAACGCGAGCATGTATCGCTGCACAATGCTTTTGTCGCCGAAGCAGAACGCTGGATTCCGGAAACCGACGCGCCAGCGGCTCCGGCTGTCGAAAGCGCGGCGCGTGCGGAGCCAGCCGGACATGTGCTGCTGGCCGACGATAACGCCGACATGCGCGGCTACGTGCGGCGCATACTTGCCGAGGGCGGTTACACGGTGACCGCGGTCGACAACGGTGCGGCGGCGCTGGCGGCACTCCGTGCGGGACCCTTGCCCGACCTGGTGCTGAGTGACGTGATGATGCCCGAGCTCGACGGGTTCGCCCTGCTGGCAGCCTTGCGCGAGGACGAGGCCACGCGTGGCCTCGTCGTCATGTTGCTGTCTGCGCGGGCTGGTGAAGAGGCTCGCGTCGAAGGGCTGGTGGCCGGCGCCGACGACTACATGGTCAAGCCTTTCAGCGCGCGCGAACTGCGGGCTCGCGTCGACGGCGCCATCCGGCTGGCGCGCCACCGCCGCGAATCGGCCGAACGCGAACAGGCATGGAAGCACGAAGTCGACACCGAACGCGCGCGTGCGGCCCTGCGCGAAAGCCAGGCGCACGCAGCCTCCCTGTTCGAGCAGACGGCCGTCGGCATCGTCGAGACCGATATGCAGGGCAAGCTGCTGCGTGTGAACGACCGCTATTGCGAGATCCTCGGCCGTACGCGGGCCGACCTGTTAGGCCGCGATATAAGAACCCTGATCCATCCGGACGACCTGGAAAAAAACCAGGTGCTGCTCGCAAACATGCGCGAGACGGGCCAATCGTTCGATATAGAGAACCGCTATTGCCGTCCCGACGGCAGTACTTGTTGGGTGCACAAGACGGTATCGCCCGTACAACTCGACGGCGATGCATCGGCCCAGCATATCCTGGCCGTGGTGGTCGACATCGAGGACCGCAAAAAGGCTGAGGAAGAAGTGCGTGAAGGGAGCCGCCGCAAGGACGAGTTCCTGGCAATGCTGGCGCATGAACTGCGCAATCCGCTGGCGCCGATCAGCGCCGCCGCAGAATTGATGGGCCTGGTGCCGCTCGATACCGCGAGGCTAAAGCAAACCAGCCAGGTGATCAGCCGCCAGGTGCGCCACATGACCAGCCTGGTAGACGATTTGCTGGACGTCTCGCGTGTCACGCGGGGGCTGGTGAACATCCAGCGCGAGACCCAAGACATACAGGTAGTCGCCGCCAACGCCATCGAGCAGGTGCGGCCGCTCATCGAAGCCCGTGGGCACCGACTGGTACTGGATATGTCGATGGCGCCGGCTCTGGTGCTGGGCGACCAGAAACGGCTAGTCCAGATCCTTGGCAACCTGCTCAACAATGCAGCCAAATACACCCCTGATGGCGGCATTATCACACTGCGCATCGAGGTCGATGCGCGCACTGTTACCCTGCGCGTGCAGGACAACGGCATCGGCATTACGCCCGATGACCGGCAACGCGTGTTCGACTTGTTCGCGCAGGCTCAACGTACGCCGGATCGCGCGCAGGGCGGCCTGGGGCTCGGACTGGCTCTGGTCAAGAGCCTGGTGGAGCTGCACGGCGGTACGGTGCATTGCCACAGCGATGGATCTGGCAAAGGTAGCTGCTTCACGGTTACCTTGCCCCGTCTGCAGGAGGTACCGGTACTGCCAGAGCCGGATGCCGCGCCGGCGGCTGCGGCGCCCCCGCACGGTGCGCTGCATGTGCTGATCGTCGATGACAACGCTGACGCGGCCGACATGTTGCGTTTCCTACTTGAAGCAAACGGCTATATGGTACGGGTCGAGCATCATCCGCGCGGCGCGTTCGAACAGGCGCTACGCCATCCGCCTGATGTGGCCATTCTCGATATCGGCTTGCCTGACATCGACGGCAACGAATTGGCCCGCATGCTGCGCGCCCGCGCGGAAACACAAGCCTGCTTGCTGGTAGCGGTGACTGGTTACAACCAGGAACATGATCGGAAAGCAGCATTGGAAGCCGGTTTTGACCATTATATTGCCAAGCCGGCCGATGGTGAGCAACTGGTCGGCCTCTTGAAACGGGTCACACAGGCTGCACACAAGCCGGACATGGCCGTTGGCCGCTAGCTCCGGACTAGCGTTTGGTTAGTTAACTTGGCATCGCTCGGACAAAAAGTTTGTGCGTCGTCTCGTCTGAAGTGCTGCTTCCAGCATTGAAGCGATTCGAAGCAGCAAAGCCATTAAGGGGCAATTCAGAAACCGGAAAATAGAGCCCGCCAGGGCGACGAAGTCTCTCTTCCATGAGCCGCCCTTGGCCCACGGTGCTCATCTGGTCGCAACAGCTGCTGAATGGCCACTCGATAAACGTAACCCGTGGAGAAGGTCGCCGCTGCAATTGTCCTTGCTAAAATCAGGTGACAACAATTTTGGTTACTTTGGTTGCATCTGCGACAAACTATTAATCGACGTGTTCTGGTGCGACGGACAAGGGTCAAGAGAACCAACAATTTGTGCCCCACGAAGCCCGGTCAGTTGGTGAACGCTAGTGCCATCAAGCCAGAAAAAGGCCGTGCGAGCGAGGAAGCACCTACTGGAACGTTCGCGCCGCGCTTGCGTTCACGGAATCAATAGTTCTAGGCGCGAGTGACGAGGAATTCATTGTTTTCAGAGTAAGAATGCCTGCCTGGGTAAATGCGTTAAATAGTGTGCCGAAGCGGTAAGCAGTGAGACGTGCGTTGGGCGATTTTTGAGAAGCGGTTTTTTAAAGGCCGCAGGCGTCTAGCAAACTCGTGGCGATTCAATCGTCCAGGCCCGAGGTATGGTCGAGCAGGTGGCGAATGCGCACGGGGCTGCTGACATCCCATGGATTGTCGAAGGCCATGTTGGGCAAGAGCTCAGAAACAGGTGTTTCCAATGACAGACGACGTTCGGTAATGAGTCGAAGAATGCCTGCTGCCAATACCGGCTTAGCAATGGAGCCGACCTGAACTTTATGGTCTTGTCGCATAGGCTCTTGGCTCTGTCGGTTACTTAGGCCAGCTGCACCGTAGGATTCGAGAGTTGTCCATACTGCGCCTTCGAGATGCTGCGCTTCCAGCAGGCTGGCCACTTGCGAAGACAGCTGAGGTGTGGCGTGAACCGGGTTCAAGACTAAGAGCAATACCAGGAAGCAGAATAGGGTTCTCAATGCGGCCTCGAAAAAATGACAGGTCTGCAGTATGCGATGTCGGCGGTGAAATCATTGTGAAATCCAATTACCTAAGCGGTTTTTTTGGTAGATAACCTAGGCCAGCAGCAGAAAAAAAGGGCGTAGCTGGTTAGCATCTAGGCGAGCGACACTCACTGTGGTGTAACGCACGGCAGCTGCCGACCTAGTGTTTTATTGTGTTCCCTTAATCCACTAGGAGCCCACTATGTCAGACGACTTGAAAAATCGCGGTCCCCAGGACCGCCTCCGAATCAACGTTCATGAAGAGCACGAAGTTCGATATTGGACACAGGAACTGGGAATATCACGTGAGGATCTGGAACGCGCGGTACTTGCCGTCGGTGTCATGGCAAGCGACGTACGAAAGCATTTGGCAAAGTGATACGGAGATGGCGAGTCTTTGTCATCGCGTAAAAAATCGACCTGCTCATGCCGGGTCATCCGAGCTTGAGAATATCCGGTATTCGGATTTTGTTGTGCTACCGCTTGCCTGCAGACAAAGCGGCAGATAGCGCGGCACGATTGCACGCTCTGATCTGTGACGTGCCGTACAGAGAAGCGCTCTCGGCTGTTTCACACTGATCGCTCTGTTTTTTGGTTGGCCAACTTCTTAGGAGAACCTATCTTGAAACCAGTCAAATTCCTTCTCGCAGCCGCCGTGGCGGCGTCCGCTGCAGGCTTCGCCATCGCACAAACCGGCGGCGCCAATACATCCATCAACAAGGCCGACGCTGCCCGCTTAGTCGCCCTCGCGCAAGCGAACATTGCCGAAATCGAGGCTGGCAATCTAGCACTGGAAAATAGCAGCAATGCCGATGTGAAGGCGTTTGCCAAGATGATGGTTGATGACCATACCCAAGGCCTGGAAGAGACCAAAAAGGTTGCAGCTGCCAAGAACGTCACGCTGCCCTCGGAACCGGATGCCGCACATAAAAAGCTTGCTGCAGAACTGAAGGCGCTGTCGGGCAGCGGGTTCGATAATACGTACGTTAAGAAAGCCGGCGTCGAGGATCACACCAAGGTCCATGCGGCGTTGCGCAAGGATATCGGTGCGGCCCAGGATGCAGACGTCAAGGCGCTGGCCGTCAAGCTGGAGCCGACCGTCGCACACCACCTCGCAATGGCAAAGAAACTCGGCGCAACCCCTAAATAATGGCGACGCGTTCAATCAAGGAGAATTTATGGCAAAACCTTTAAAGCCCATCAGTATGCAGGTGATCGTGATCACCGGTGCGACCAGCGGTATCGGCTTGACCACGGCGCGCGCCGCCGCTGCCAAAGGTGCTCGCCTGGTGCTGGCGGCCCGCGACGCGGCAGCGCTCGACCAACTGGTGGACGAACTGCGCGGGCAGGGCCACGATGCCATTGCACTCCCCACGGATGTCGGTGTGCGTGCCGATGTCGAGGCGCTGGGTCGCGCTGCGGTACAACGTTTCGGGCGAGTCGATACCTGGGTCAACAATGCCGGCGTGTCGATCTATGGGCGCCACCAAGATGTACCGCTGGCGGACCAGGAACGGCTGTTCCAGACTAACTTCTGGGGCGTGGTGCATGGCTCCCTGGTCGCGCTTGACCTGATGCGCGACAGTGGCGGGGCGATCATCAATCTGGGCAGCGAGCTGTCGGACCGCGCGGTGCCGCTGCAGGGGATGTACTCGGCCTCCAAGCATGCGGTGAAAGGTTTCACCGATTCCTTGCGCATGGAAGTGGAAAAAGACAAACTGCCCGTATCGCTCACGCTGATCAAGCCTGCCGGTATCGACACCATGTACACCAAGCATGCGCGTAACTATCTCGCGTACGAGCCGGAACTGCCCGCACCGTTATACGCGCCCGACCTGGTGGCTGATGCGATTCTCTTCGCTGCCGAATCCGGCGACCGCGACATCTACGTGGGCGGGGCGTCGCGTATGATTTCCGCCGAAGGTGGGCTAATGCCGCGGTTGCTCGACAAGTTCATGAACGCGGTGATGTTCAAGCAGCAGCACACCTCCCAGCTGGCCAGCCCGGACCGCCAGGACTCGCTGTACGCGTCGAGCGGCCCGCACTTGCGTGAGCGCCTTGGTGACCATACCAGCAAAGTCCACGAGCGTTCGGCCTACACATATCTGACGACTCGGGGTAAGCCGCTGGGTATCGCGTTGCTGGTTGGCGGCGCGGTACTGGGGGCCATGATGGCTAATGGGGCGGCGCAAAAGAACGAAGCGGGTTGATCCACTGACCGCTACCAGTCGGGCGCCCCTTGGCGAAGGCAAGTGTATCAAATTCCATCTAGTGCCAGCGTCGTCGACGCTTGCACTAGCGAAGGCGTGGACAAAACCAAGAGCCGGTACCGCAGCGCGCAGTGGGGAGGGAAGCTCAGTCGTAAAACGCATTTAGTTCCTCTGGCGACACGGCAGCTGCGTGCGTCAAGAGAGGCGTCGCATATTTCATGGAAATCGGATCATATCCCAACCTCGGTAGCCCGCTACTGCTGGTCGCCAGGCCGAAGATGAGGCCATTGGATGGTGCAGCCGCGCATTGACTGCCTCAGGTCAAAGAACTGAACATTAGAAGTTTGGAAGAATTCTCGCGCTTTTGCTGACTGTTAAACGAATTACAGATACCGGATAACATGAACCTATGCCAATTCATCCTTCGCTTGTCCCAACATGCGAGCCCTGTTTTCCACTAGGAAGAGCCGCCGATCCGCCAACATTAGGAACGTAGCCAAGCGTAAGCCGGCCCAGCTTGATGCGGCTCCCTCGGTGGGCTTCATGAAAGCACCGCTGGGTAACGGCCTAAAAAAGTATGGCGGTCGCTTGGCATGCGCGGTCGCCAATTCGATTGTTTGCTTGTTCCTAGTCATATGCACAAGCCAATTCCTATCCGGAAGAATAACGCATAGGGTGTGCCGGCGGAATCGGAGGGGGCTTTCTCAGTGACAGGACTCGCTGCACCGCGACCCCGCAATGCTCGCCTTGCTATCAACTGGTGCAGCTAGTTCGCTTCGCTGCTGGAAACGCCCGCGTTCGTTGCTATGACTTTGTCGACACGCTGCAGGTTCGATAAATCCCGTCGCAAATCATTGATTTTTTCGTCGATAACAGGGCAGCCGACCTTTTTGCTAAGGCGATCGAGCTCCAAATTCAAAATCGTTGGAGAGACGTTGCCGGCGGCGCAGATTGCTGTTGTGTACAGGCGGATATCGCGAAGGAACTGGAGAATGGTTGGGTGCTTGCGCTGGTCCCACGCAGCGGAGGTCTTCATCCAGGCCAACACAGCCTCCTCAAGCGCGTCGAGTGAGCGTGGAACACCCTCTAACCGGCATTCTCCTTGGGAAAATAGGGAAGAAATAGTCACGATTGCAGTATCAAGAGCAGATGCAGAAATCGTAGCAATTTTCAGGGAAGTGCTCAATAGTTAACTATGTAAATAATTCGAAACCACGCGACACATTTGCAACGGTGCTGGCGAGCGACGATTCTCTATGCAAGAAGTTCGGCAGAGGCTGTTGCGGCGTGCTCCCGATTCGTCGGGGTGTGTGGGCGACCTTACAGACACGTGCAAGCGTCGTCGGGATACTGCGATTTTCCCGGGCTTCAAAAAACCTGCCATGACTGCTCCTCACAGCTATCTGGGTGAACACTATCTGATGTATTTCATCGTCCCGCTTTGGCTTGCCGCTGGCGTGGCAGACTGGATTTGTCATCGTCGTGCGCACATCGAGCGAACCAGCGGACCTAAGGAGTCCTTGATCCATTTGCTCATGCTTGCAGAGATGGGACTGCCGATCTTGGCCGCGCTTTTTCTGGAAGTGAACGTCGCCGTGTTTATCTTAATGATCACTTGTTTCTTTCTGCACGAGATCACGTCTCTATGGGACGTCGCTTACGCCAGCAAGACCAGGACCATTCCCCCTATTGAACAACACATCCATAGCTTTCTCGAAATGCTTCCCTTGATGGCAATATCGATGATGGCGCTGATGCATTGGGAACAGTTCACCGCGCTGTTCGGGTTCGGCGGCGCCTCTGCAGACTTCTCCCTAACGCTCAAGGCGGTGCCCCTGCCGCGACAGTATGTTGTGTGGCTGCTGTGTGCAGTGGTGGTGTTCGAACTATTGCCCTATGGCGAAGAGCTTCACCGAACCTGGCGCAGCCGACGTCTTCTTGAAAAACCAAAACATGGTGGAGGCGGTAAAGACCGGTAGCCGCAGTTCAGCGCCGTTCGTGCAAACGCTCTTTCTCGACCTGGTGACGATTTGCTACACCCTTGTTCAACAACGCGCATCTTCCCTTTACTTTCTGAAAGGTAGCCGTGATCAAATCTTCCCACCATCTCAAACGTATCAGCCTTGGTCTCCAAGGGGCAGGAACTTACGGCGCTTTCACATGGGGCGTATTGGACAGGCTGCTGGACGAGGACGACATTGTTATCGACAGTGTCAGCGGCAGCAGCTCAGGCGCGGTCAACGCCGTGGTACTCGCCGACAGCTATGCTCTAGGCGGCGGTCGGGCAGGCGCCAAGCAAGCATTGCAACGCTTCTGGACATCTCTCGGCCAAACCATGTCGATGAGTCCTTTGGCACGTACCCCGATGGACCATATCGCCGGCAACTGGACGCTGGAATATTCCCCGGCCTATCACATGCTAGAGGCAGGCGCAGCGTTACACGGTCCGGTACTCGAAACCCCGTTCAGTCAGAACCCCTTGCGCAGTTTGTTGTCCAGCTTGGTGGATTTTGACCGCGTTCGTCGATGCGAAGAAATTCAATTATTCGTCGCAGCAACGAATGTCAGGACCGGCGCTGGACGCCTCTTTACGCGGGATGAGCTCGATGCGCAGCGGATCGTTGCCTCGGCGTGCCTGCCCACCGTTTTCGCAGCGGTAGTCGTTGAAGGAGAAACATATTGGGACGGCAGCTTCGCCGCCAATCCGCCCCTTGCGCCGTTTCTGGAGCTCGGCGCTTCCGACGTGGTGGTGATCCAGAACAACCCAGTGTCGCGCACACAGCTGCCGCGCAGCATGGCCGATATCGGCAATCGTGCGAACGAGATTGCTTTCAATATCAGCTTTCTGCGAGAAATGGCGACCCTACAAAATGGCCTTGGTGTCGCGAGCGAGGACAAAGGCCAGAACATGGTGTCCGGTGCGCCGCGCGTGCATCTGATCAGCGGGTTGGACATACTTTCCGATTACAGTATTTCCAGCAAACTCAACGGTGAACTGAGCTTTCTGCATCATTTGCACGCCGCAGGCGTTGCGACGGCATAGGCTTGGTTGAGTGAGCATAAAAATAAGATCGGAGCGGCATAATCTGCAGCGCAGTGCGACCACGGGAGCGCCATTGAGCGCCGAGTCATCAGGGACAAAGCTGATGATGATCGTGGTCGGGGAAAGGCCAGCCGCTGGCTGCACAGCGCCGACCATTCTGCAGTGTCGAGCTGCCTGGCTAATGGCTTTTCAGCGATGACCTGGGCCCGGACTTCCTGTCAGGCCGGGATGGAAGCCGCCCTGCAGCTCGGGCAGCCGGTCCATCGAGGGGGGCTCGGAGCGCAGCGGGTTGATCTTGTCGGGTTCTGCGTAGTTGGGTACGCCGACGACAATCGCTGCCCTCTGCTCCGTTACCAGCGCTGCCACATTCCCCGGCAGCCGCGCCGAGGTATTGGCAGGCATGCCCTCGATCAGCGCGTGCATCTGGTCGGCGGTGCCGTCCCACGAGGTGCGGGCGACTACCGCGCGCATCTGCGCGGCCATCTTAGTGCGCCGGGCCGGGGTGAGCGCCAGCGCCGCTTCGCAATGGGCGATAAATTCGGCATGATCGTGGCCGATCGCGACGATATCGCCGTACGGCACTTTGACATCGGTGATCGCGGTGCTGACGATTGGCAGCTCGGCGGCCATGTATTCGAGCACCTTGGTCGGGCTGATGAACTTGGTCGATTCATTGAGCGCGAACGGCAGCAGACACACATCCCAGCCAGCCAGGAATTGCGGCAGCGCCTGATAGGCTTGCTGGCCCAGGTAATGGACGTTGGGCCGCTGCGGCAGCGCCGACGGCTCGATCTTGACCACCGGTCCGACCAGTACCAGGTGCCACTCCGGATGAGCGTCGGCCATGGCGGCGATCAAGTCGGTGTCGAACCGCTCGTCGATCACGCCGTAAAAACCAAGGCGCGGATGCGGTATGTCGGCATGCAGTGGATGGGCATTGCTGCGATCGAGCGCCTGCTCGAAGTGCACGGTATCGACGCTGCTGGGGAAGCAATGGACGTTGGCATGGAGCGGGCGCTTGGCTTCGTACAGGCTGGGGCCGCCCGTAAACACCACATCGGCAATACCCAGCAAGTCGCTTTCGCGCTGCAGCAGCTGCTGCGGCGGATTTTTAAACGCCGACAGTTCATCCATGCAGTCATACACCACCAGCGCCGGATGCAGGTTGGCCAGCAGCGGCAGCGCCATCGGCGTGTAGAACCAAACGATCGGATTTTCTCCCTGGGGCACCAGCTTGCTAAGTAGCGACTGCAGCACGGGCATCTGGTCGTCATGGAATCCCGCTGCGTGCACCGGCGTATGCGGCTGGCACACGGTGACGTTGGGAGCCGGATGGTAGGTGCGCAGATGTGGTTCGGCCTCGTCGAACACCGGCTCCTCGACGAACAGCACCTTGTAATGATGGGCCAGGCGGGTCAGGAGATGTTGTGGGCGCTGATAAACAAAATCCCAGCGCAGGTGACAAAAAACGATAACGGTATTCATGACTTTCTCCCTGATGTTCCCTTGCGGGTAAGAGCCTGTTCCCGCCCCTGGGAACAGACGTGTGAGCAGGCGCTGCCCCTGTTGCAGGGCGACGGCATATGGCGCCACTAGCTGCCGCGCCAGCGGGTCCGGACCGTCGCGGTCCAGGTCCCACAGGCCGCTGCGGTGCCAGTGGTGTTCGTGTTCCCAGTCGTTGCGGTCGATGATGGGATAAAGACAGATGCCCTGCATGGTCACGCCATGTTGCAGGGCCAGCGCGGTTTGACTGGCCATCTCGGCAATCCAGGCGCCGCGGCCGCTGCCCACGTGGCTGGTCTCGGCCAGCAGCAGCGGGCGCTGATAGCGACGGTGCAGTTCCAGCAGGCTCAGATATAACGGCTTGCGGCGGACGTCGCCCAGGTGCCACCACAGGCGCGCGCTGGTGCCGCTTTCCCACTGGTTGGTGTCGTAGTAGTTGGCGCCGATGAGGTCGAGATAGCGCGGTGCGCCACCGAGCTCGGGCTCGCGTTTCCCGCACAACATGTCCCAGGCGTCGTACTGGGCGGCGCTGGCGCCGTCCGCTTCCTGCTGCCATTCCGGATGGCCGGTGGGCGCGATCACGTGGATCAGCGGATCGCAGTGGAGGATGCGTGCGCCCGGAGTTACGTCCCAGATCGCATCGCACCCGGCCAGCGCGGCGCGCACCAACTGGCGCTTGCCTTCGGTCGCTGCGCGCGGATCGAACATGTTGGTGCACCTGAACATGTGGACCGACAGGCCCCAGCTGGTAAACGAAATCTCGTTGATCGGCGAATAGACCGGCGACGGGCCGGCGTAAGGCGCCAGGTATCGGGCGGCTGCGCCGCAAAAACGCGCGAACCGGGCGACGAATTCTGGGCCATAGACGTCGATCTCGTCGGGCCAGCCATAGTGGCAAAAGGTCCAGCAGATCTGGATGCCCAGTTCCTGCGCAGCCAGCAGGCGCGCATCGAGACTGGAAAAGTCGAACCTGCCGCCGCGCTCCACCAGGCGCCACCCGATCGACTCGCGCACGGTGGTGATACCGAACTGCCGCAACAGCAGATAGTCGTCGCGCGCACGCTCGACGTGGCCGTTGGCCGCGTTCATGTCGAGCGGCCGGCCGCCGTGATTGACGTGGTCGGCGCCTTCATAGCCGCCCTGCCAGAACGAGGCGAATGGCGGGCGTTGCGATGCGGGCTGAGATGTTGGTGATGAGGTTGACGACGCCGACATGGTGCCCTTTTCAATAATGGACGTTGCGGGTGGCGGCACTGATCTGTTCGAGGGGAATCTTCGGGCTGCGGTCCGCATTGAGCAGACCATTGGTTTCCTGGAAGGTGTCGGAAAACTGGGTGTAGCAAAAGCCGCTGAACATAGCGGTTTCGTTCACTACCTGTAGCAGGTCGCGGTACTGTGCGTGGAATGCCTCGGCCGTATTGGCGCGCGAGTAGCCCCAGGTATGCTGTTCGGGCGCGCGCGGATCATAGGCGACGCCGCCAAACTCGGTGAGTACGATCGGTTGGCCGCGGTGCGGAAAGCCGTCGAGCGTGAGGATGCGGCCACCGGGACGGCGGCGGTCGAACAACGTGTTTGACTGGTGCTCGGCCTCGTAGCGCGCGCGCAGCTTGTGCGGGTCGCCATCGTAATCGTGAATGCCCAGGATGTCCGTGGCCGACGCTTCCCAGCCGTCGTTGCCAATCACGGGCCGGGTGGCATCCAACATGCGCGTGAGGTGGTATAGCGCTTCCACCGCATTACGGTGCGCCTGCATGGCAGTGAGATTAGGCACGCCCCATGATTCGTTGAACGGCACCCAGACGATCACGCACGGGTGACTGTAGTCGCGTTCGATCGCCTCGGTCCACTCGCGCACCAGGCGCGTCATCGCCTGCGGGCTGAAGGCATAGGCCGATGGCATTTCCTCCCACACCAGCAGGCCCAGGCGGTCGGCCCAGTAGAGGTAACGCGGATCTTCTATTTTTTGGTGCTTGCGTACGCCGTTGAAGCCCATCGACCGGGCCAGCTCGACGTCGCGGCGCAGGGCGTCATCGGAGGGCGCCGTCATCAGCGATTCGGGCCAATAGCCCTGGTCGAGGACCAGCCGCAGTTGGTAAGGCCGGCCGTTGAGCATCAGCCGGTCGCGCGTGATCGAGACCGAGCGCAGCGCAGTGTAGGAGCGTACGGTATCGAGCACGGTGTCGCCACAGCGCAGCACCACCTCGGCATCGAACAGCGTGGGATGTTCGGGACTCCACAGAAGTTCGTTGCGCGAATCGTCGATGCCGGGATCGGGCAGGGCGATCTTGCGCATGGTGTCCCGGCCCACCATCGAATAGCGGTCGTCGGCGAGCAATTTGTCGCCGTGCCACAGCCGCACTTCCACCGAAAGGCCGCTGCGCTGGGCGCCGGCGGTGGCCACTTCGCAGCCAATCTCGAAGCCGTCGAAGATCGGTGTCCAGCGCAGGTGCTCAATGTAGGTGTCGCCCACAGTTTCGAGCCACACGGTTTGCCATATACCCGTGGTGCGCGGATACCAGATCGAGTGCGGGTCCAGCTGCCAGTCCTGCTTGCCGCGTGGCTTGGCCAAGTCGGCTGGATCGTCTTCTACCCGCACCACCAGTACTTGCGGGCCCTCGGCCACGATGGCATCGGTTATGTCGGCGGTAAATGGCGTATGGCCGCCTTCGTGCTGCGCCACCAACTGGCCATTGAGCCATACGCGAGCGGCATAGTCGACCGCGCCGAAGTGCAGCAGGGTACGCCCGCCGGTGCCTGGATCATCGAACGTACGGCGGTACCACACGCACGGATGGAAGCCCTGGTCGGCAATACCGCTGGCCTCTGATTCAGGCGCGAACGGAACGATGATGCGGTGCTGCCAGTCGATTGCGTCGTGCGGCGCGGAGTGGGCCTGCGTGTCGTCGAAGGCGAAATCCCACACTCCGTTGAGGGAGGTCCAGCCGGACCGAACCAACTGCGGTCGAGGATAGTCGAATTGAGCCACGCAGAACTCCTGTTGGGATAACGAGAAATATTGAAAATATGGTATCAACCACAGCTACCCTTGTAACTTCTTGCTTTACCTGAAAACGTGTAGGACGTGGCCTACATTGATCCGGGCAGCACTAGGGCACCGATGCTACCTCCTGCTCACTGTGCTATTTCAACAACGTAGGGATAACACAGAGCGCTACCGTTAGAGCACGCACAGAGCGCACCCGCGCCCGAAACCACACTGATTCTCTTCGCGTCAGCGACATTAAAAAACTTGTATATCGGGGAGAGAGGATGAAAAAGAGTATCGCCATTGTCGGAGCCGGATTTTCCGGTGCGGTCATCGCCAACCAGTTGGCCCATGCCGGCTACGCGGTCGACGTGTTCGAAACCCGTCCCCACGTAGGCGGCAATTGTCATTCTCAGCGCGACGCCGAGACCGGCGTCATGCTCCACGTGTACGGGCCGCACATTTTTCACACTGACAATGAGCGCGTCTGGGAATTCGTCAACCGCTTCGGCGAGTTCAAGCCATACGTAAACCGCGTCAAGGCCATCACCAACGGACGCGTGTACACATTGCCAATCAACCTGTTGACCATCAACCAGTTCTTCGGCAAGACGTTGCGGCCGCCGCAGGCTGCGGAGTTTCTGGCCTCGCTGGGCGACAAGACCATCACCACACCCACTACGTTCGAAGAACAGGCCTTGCGCTTCGTCGGCCGCGACCTGTACGAAGCGTTTTTCAAAACCTATACGATCAAACAATGGGGCCTGTCGCCCAGCGAGCTGCCAGCCAGCATACTCAAACGCCTGCCCGTGCGCTTCAACTACGATGACAACTATTTCAGCCACAAGTACCAAGGCATGCCAGCCGACGGCTACACCGCCCTGGTCGAAAGAATGTTCGACGTCCCCGGCATTGCGGTCTACCTGGACACACCATTTGACCCGGCGTCTAAAGCCGACTACCAGCATGTTTTCTATGCCGGCCCCATCGACGCATGGTTCGGCCATGCCGAAGGCCGGCTGCCCTACCGCACACTGGATTTCGAAGTGTTCCGCGATACCGGCGACTACCAAGGCAATGCCGTAGTCAATTACTGCGACGACGCCGAACCCTACACGCGCATTACCGAGCACAAGCACTTTTCGCCATGGGAGCATCACGAAGGCACTGTCCTGTACAAGGAATATAGCCGGCAGTGCGAAGAAAAGGATATTCCCTATTACCCAATCCGGCTGGCGCGGGACAAGCAACAACTTGAACGCTATGTCAACATCGCCCGCCAGGAAGCAAACGTGACCTTTGTAGGGCGCCTCGGTACCTACCGTTATCTCGACATGGATGTCACCATCAACGAGGCGCTGATAACGGCTGATAGGTTTTTGGCCAGTGCGCACGACAACACTGCCATGCCGGCTTTCGTGATCGATCCTCTGGGCTGAATGTGTCGCCCGGATCATTGTGAGCAAATGCGGGATCTGGTACCTGGCCAACGCCGGCGCATCATCACGGTTAGAGCTAGCGGGACGATCCTCTACAGGTCCCGTCGCGACTGCACGAACTGCGGACGGAACTTCCAGTACGTCACCGGGCGCAAGCTCGGTTCACGCTGGCGTCGCCATGGCTAGCCGACGCCCTCACCACATTTTGATGCTTACTGCTGAGCGCAAGGCGCGCAGCAGTTCGGCAAGCGTGAGCGTGGCGTGTTCTTCATATGACGGTTTCTTGGCCAGCGAGATTCTCCCGTCTGGCGCGACATAGGCCTTGTAATTCTCCAGATCGAAAGCCCTTCCGGTGCGGGGGGATAGCAGGTGAACCAAGTCGGCGTCGGAGAACGTGCCAACGAATTCCTCGCCAGTTTCCGCCACCGAGATTTGTACCAAATAATCAAGCATTGTCACTCCCTCATCGCAAGGGCACTTTACACAGCAACTCCCAGATAGACACCGACCGTTACAACGCATCGCGGTCGGTGACCTATCCACGTAAAATCAAGCACTTGGGCGGGTGCAAGAAATTTGCGCAAAAAAAATAGCCCGGCGGGGCCATTCCGAAGTTGAGCCTATTAGACTTTAGCTTCGACGCCGGGCGTTGCAGAACGCTCGAGGAATGCCGCCGTGATCTGCGGCAGGTTGTCCAGCAACCAGGCAGCCATTGCCTTTTCCTGCACAAGGATCTGTTCGCAGGCCAATGCAGTCGCAGTGTCGTTTACTGCATTAGCTGCGCCTATTAACGATGTATAACTTGCGATTTCGAGGTTCTCGAATACATACCCGGCCATCGCTCCCTTGACCACCTCGTCACTCGTCATCATGCCACCCACGCCTTGGCCGAAGGCAGCCAATTTTCCCCCAAGGTCCTTCAGTATCGAGTTCTCGATCCCGCGGCGAGTCAGGATGCCGTCCAAGATGCTTTGCTGCCCGCGGGTCTCTTCAATGTGCTGAACAATGCGGGCGCGCAGTTCCGGGTAGTGCTCGAGACGATCGGCCTGAGCCGTGAGCATGGTTTCGGCCTGTTTTTCCATCGCGTGTGCGTCGCGCAGCCAATCGTTCAGGTGGTCATTTGCTGCTGTGGTCATGATTACCTCCATCATAGTAAATAGTGAATTGCCGCCGCAGCCGGTGCCATAGCAGATGCCGTCCGCGTCGCCAGTGCGGGAATTTCCCGCAAGTGAACCAAAGTGTTTATCAGGTCAGACACATCAGAGCCCTTCACCGCAGAATAGTGAAATGGCTTTAGAAATATATAGATCAGCTTTGAAACTCAAAGCCGCGCGCCCTGCCGATTCGCGGGAGCGCCCTGTCTTCTAACTGATGTCGGATCCGCGTTGGCCGAGTTCGGCGCCAGTTACTGGATCGCTCGTCGGGTCTGACATCGTCCGCGCAGCGGTTTTCTCCAACATCTCTGCCTCATGTGCCGTAAGCTTCACGCTAGCAATGCCATCGCCGCCGTCAACAGCAATTTGCTGTTCGCGGTCACTTACGCGTTGCCATTGCGGACCCGCATTCCAAGAACCTGACATCTCTCCGTCGCCTTGCGACATGTTGAAATAAACGTTAGTAAACGCCGGGTCACCCTGCAATATACCCGGTGGGAAATTTGGCGTAATCGCATACAAAGCCTTTTCAAACGATTTTTGATGAGCGATTTCACGTGTCATCAAGAATCCCAATGCTTCCTTCACCCCGGGGTCGGTCGTTAAATTAATCAAGCGCTCATACACGATCTTCGCACGCGCTTCAGCAGCGATATTGGAGCGTAGATCGGCCGTCGGCTCACCGATGGTATCGATATATGCCGCAGTAAAGGGCACCCCTGCAGAGTTGACAAGCGGCGCACCTCCTCCATACAACACTTGTGTGAGGTGGCTGTCGTTCCCGGCACCGGTAATAGAGCGGTATAGCTCACCTTCTTCTTCGATGCCTTCGGCCAATCGGCCTTTTGCGCCTTTGTTGAGCATCACCACCAGATTGCCGATTACCTCCAGATGACTCAACTCTTCGGTAGCAATATCGAACAACATATCCTTGCGCCCCGGGTCATCTTCCGCTAGTGCTTGGGTGAAGTATCGGCACGCTGCAGCAAGCTCACCCTGTGGCCCGCCGAACTGTTCCAGCATCAGATTAGCCAAGCCAGGATTCGTTTCACTGACTCGCACCGTATATTGCAGTCGTTTATTGTGAGCAAACATCTTTTCTCCTCAGCAGAGTAAGCCGACTTAGCCGGCGGAAGAAGCATATTCCCTCGCGTTCACAGTTGACCATGTAGGAGTTCTTTGAGTAGTTGTGTAGGAGGCTTTAGGCTGAGTGAACGTCGGTCAAAATAATGTTCACGTCGGTTGCGCGGTCGTCGCAGCAGTCTTCTTCGGTAACTTCCATGGTGTTGGAGGGAATCGACTAACGTCACCCGGAGCGCACCTAACGCCCTACATCGGTATTGTTAGCCTCGTCGGCCTTGCGTAAAGTTGCCGCATGGTGACCGCCGTCGGCCTTCGTGACAATATCGCCGCCCCGAAGGGCATTGCTATTAGTGAGCGAACGTCGCGTCCAAGAACGCGACGACAAAGTCGCAGGACTGGAAGCGTAGTTGAACATGCGCGCTGCCGTGATCGAGCATATCAAGCTGTGGATCGCCGAGATGGAGCGCTTTCATTTCGGAAGGGAGTCCGAAAATCTTATATCTATCTCGAGTGGCTGAAACTGCAGCTGGAAGACCTTTCTTTGTTTTTGGACACAAACTGTGCGGCATTTCGCATACAGAAGACGCACAAAAAAGTATTCTGAAAATTCACTGAAGAGGAGAAAGCCATGCCAACAGGTGTCAGCCCTAAGCGAGAACGCGAATACAAAAAAATCGAGCGAAAGTTCAAAAAAGAAGGCCGTTATAAAGGGCGAGAAGAGGAGGTCGCTTCACGAATCGTCAACAAACAGCGAGCTGCAGCCGGCGAGACTAAAAAACGTGCCCATAAGCCGCCAAGCAGGTCAGCATCTAGGCGTAAAAGCAGAAGCTCCCGATCAACATCGCGTCGCCGACAGGCATCGTGATTTCGATATGAGCCAGGTACCACAGGAAAATACGCTGAAAGAACAGATGCGAAACGTCTTGGAGGAGGCGCGCATGGTCCTGCCGGGAATACAGGCGCTGTTCGGGTTTCAGGCAATCGCCGTGTTCAATCAGCGTTTCGATGAGCTTGGTACCAGCGCAAAGATGCTGCACCTTGCCGCGCTCACTTCGGTCGTTATTGCTGTCGGCTTGGTGATGATGCCCGCCGCGTGGCATCGGATAGTCGAGCCAACGCAAGTCTCGGAAACCACCGTTGCCGTTTCTTCCAGGTTGATTTCGTCAGCAATGCTGCCGCTCGCCTTCGGCATCGCCCTGGATATTTATGTCGTCTTTCTGACGGTTTGTGATTCCGTTTTATTCAGCGGTGCGTGTGCAATAAGCACGTTTCTTTTTTTACTGTTGTTATGGTTTTTCATTCCGTTTCGGCACCGCATTGCAAAGCGCCGCTGAGGATCCATCTCTACATCAGGACGACGCTTTCCGTTCCAACAGCCTGCCGGCGACGCGTTCGACCGTTTCGATCTCTACCGGTTTATTTACGTGGCTGTTGAACCCGGCCGCCAATGCACGCTCTATGTCATCCTTGCGGCCGAAGCCCGTCACGGCAATGGCGGGCAGCGCGCTGCCTTGTTCCTTTTCACGGACCGCTTTTATAAAGGTAAGTCCGTCCATTTCGGGCATGCCAATATCCGAGATTAATAAATCGAAGCAATCGGCATCGAGCAACTTCAACGCTTCATGCGGAGAAGTCGTTGCCTGAACAGACGCGCCCGTAAACTGCAGCAATTGACTGAATGCGTCCATCACATCCTCGCTGTCATCGACCAACAGCACACGAACGTTGTTCAAACTACCGGGAGTCTCGAAGGTGGCTGCCGACGCTCGCTCCTGCAGCCGGCTGTCGAGCGGTAACCACACGGTGAAACAGGTTCCCTGGCCGCTGCCCCCAGAGGCTGCTATCACGCGACCATGATGCAACTGGACAATTTGCTGTACCATCGCCAAGCCGATGCCCAAGCCCTTGGTGCCACGCACAACACTCGGCGTTCCCTGACCGAACATATCGAATATCGTCGGCAGAAATTCGGCGGCGATTCCCTGTCCGTTGTCACGCACCTCCAAACGAGCCTGTTGTCCATCCACAGACAGTGAGATATCAATAGTGCCTCCGGATGGCGTAAATTTGATCGCGTTGTTCAGCAGGTTCCAAATCACCTGTTCGATGCGTATCTGGTCGGCGTACAGCCACAAAGGCTGCTCTGCCTCACGATGCTCGATCCGTAGATTAGCGGCGGCCGGGTCCGCACGAACCACCTCCACGATGTTACGTGTCATAACATTCAAGTCGATACGATGCCGGTTGATATCCATTTTTCCAGTTTTTAGCCTGGAGAGATCGAGCAGGTCATTGATGATTTTCGCCTGTCCCAAGGTCGAGGCTCGAATCGACTCCGCCGCCTTGCTCAACAAAGGATCCTTGCGCGCATCGGTCAACCTGCAGATCAGGTCCGCGTTCAAGTGAATCAGGTTTAACGGATGTTTGAGCTCATGCGACATGATTGCTAGGAACTCATCCTTCAGCGCGTTGGCCGACTGCGCTTCGGCGCGCTGGTTGCGCTCCATCACCAGCTGTTCCGCACGCTGATTTTCATGCTCTACCCGTCCGGTCAGGTCGCGGCCGATCTTGGCGTAGCCGAAGAATTCACCATCAGTCAGCGGCGTCGTCACCCCACTACAGAAAAATCGACTGCCGTCCTTGCGCAGGTGCCAGCGTTCATCCTCGGCGCGCCCATCGGTGCGGGCACGGCGCTTCTCCGATTCCGGCTCACCGGCGGCGCGGTCCTCGGGCGTGAAGATTACGGTGTCCGGCTGGCCGATAATCTCTGCTTCACTATACCCGAAAATCCGCTGGGCCCCGCTGTTGAAACTGGTGATGATGCCATCGCAGTCCATAGTCATGATGGCATAGTCCTTGGTGCTTGCCGCAACCAAGCGCATGCGCTCTTCATTGCTGCGCATTTGCTCTTCCGCCTTGCGCCGACCGGTGATATCGATGAAGGTCAGCACGGCGCCATCGATGCGGTCCTTGACCGTGCGGTAGGGCAGGATGCGCGATATAAACCAGCGGCCGTCGGCACTGTTCACTTCACGCTCGACGGCACGTAGTGTCTCGAAGGATGCCGTAGCGTCAGCAGCCAGCTCCGGATAATTGAGGCGGTGAGTGATATCATGCAACGGACGACCGACGTCGCCAGGAATCAGGTTAAATAACTCGGCGGCATGCGGTGTATAGCGCTTGATGCGCCTGCTACGATCGACAAAGATGGTGGCGATGTCGGTCGAGGTGATCAAATTCTGCAAGTCATCATTTACCTTGCCAGCCTCTTCCACTTTATTCTTTAGCTCATAATTGACGGTGACCAGTTCCTCATTCACCGACTGCAGTTCTTCTTTGCTGGTCTCCAGTTCTTCCGTCGCCGAGCGCAGCTCTTCATTGATGGCCTGCAATTCCTCGTTGGATGCCTTCAATTCTTCGGTCGAGGTTTCCGAATGCTCGATGGTGTCTTGCAATTGCGCTTTGATGCGGCGCAGTTCCTCCTCCAAGCCCGACAGCACGGCATCCTGCTCGACCCCATCGGCATTGACGACTTGTTCCTCAGTTGTGAGCTCAACTTTTTGGAACAGTACCAGCACAAAATCTGAGCCAGTATTGACGTCGAACACCGGGCGCGCGGTGATGTTGACATAAAAATTCCGGTCGGCGCGCTGCATTGTGATGCGCCGAGTCTCGACGCTTTTCCCGGTCTGCACCGCCTGGAACAGGGCGGTCCGCACTTCCAGTCGCAACTCAGGTTCGATTAGCGTAATCAGATTGCGCGACGGCTCCCCGGCCGCGTGGCGCAGGAACTGATAGGTGCCTTCCGAGAGGTGAACAATATTGGATTCGTGATCGACGAGGGCACTGGGGGGCGCGTACTCGGCCAACAGGCGTTGGTGCACGGAGGCATAGGACAAGCCGCCCTTTTGTGGCTGAGTAGCGCTAGTAGAAACCATGCGCTGCAATGGGGCGACTACCATGGGGATCGCCGAGCGCGCAAAGCGCGGGACAGGCTTGGCGCGATATAGCCGGTTTTTCTTGTCCACTGGGACAAAGAATTCTGACAGCGTATCGGCCGACTCTGAACTGCCCAGGAACAGAAGACCATTCGGCTTTAACGCGAAGTGAAACATCTCCAGTACCTGCGCGTGCGTTTCCCGGTTCAGGTAAATCAGCAGGTTGCGGCAGCTGATCAAATCCAGCTTGGAAAACGGCGGATCACGCAAAATATTCTGGCTGGCAAACAAGATGGTATCGCGCAGGGTTTTACGGATGCGATAGCGGCCTTCTTCTTTGACGAAATGCTGACTCAGCCGGGCATCTCCTACATCGTCGGCGATACTCGGCGGGTACAGTCCAGCACGCGCCTGCGTGATAGCGCGCTCATCAATGTCGGAGCCGAAGAGCTGAAAATTGTATTCCTGATTCGCCCGTTCGGCATGCTCGGCCAACAGCATCGCCAGCGAATACGTTTCTTGTCCGGTCGAACAGGCAGCGCTCCATACTCTTACTAGCTCACCGTCCCGCCGCCCGCTGAATAGCTCCGGAACGATGTCGCGCTCAAGCAATTCGAACGCCTCCCGATCACGGAAGAATTGGGTCACGCCTATCAACATATCGTCCAGCAATGCCGGGATCTCGCCCGCATCCTGGCGCAGCAGATTGCGGTAGTCCTCTAGTTCATGTAGCTCTCGTACCTGCAAGCGCCGTTCGATCCGGCGCAACACTGTGGCACGCTTGTATTTGGAAAAATCGTGGCCGGTTTTGGTGCGGAGAATGGACAATATCTCGCGCAGCGCTTCTTCTTGTTGTAGCTTGCTCGACACTTTTTGCTCTTCAACCTCCTCGCCCGCAGGCAAATGAATTTGCTCCGCGTTGAGCCACAGACTATGCAGTTTGTTCGGCATTTCCGCCACCGGCAGTACGAAGTCGGCCAACCCGGTATTGATCGCTGCACGGGGCAAGCCGGCATGTCCCGCCTCCTCAGGCAGTTGGACTAGCACCAGGCCTCCCTGATCTTTGATCAGTGTGAGGCTGTCCACGCCGTCTACGCCCGTACCACTTAATATCACCGCCACCGCATGATGTCGATGCGCAAGGGCCATAGTTTTCATGAATTGGTCGATCGCGACTGGCCCGCCACCAGGTTCACGCTCGCGCACTCGCAAATAGCCATCGTTCATTTCAAGAATTTGATTCGGTGAAATGACGTAGATTGTGTTGCGCTCTACGTGCACCGGCTTAACCACGTCCACCACCTGCATGCGCGTCGCACGTTGCAGGACCTCACCAGCATGGCTCTCGTGCACCGGCGACAAATGCATCACTACTACATAGGCGGCACCGCCGTCCGGCTCGGTATTTGCGAAAAACTCCGTCAAGGCTTCTAAGCCGCCTGCGGACGCACCAATGCCGACGATTGGGAACTGCTGCGAGCTACGCATAATGCTGTTCTGGACAAGTTTAATAGGTCCAGCAGTAGAATTGGAAGAAGGCATTTCAGCAGTTCCGACAAAAAGAAGATCAATTTTACACCGTTGATTTTTTTCTACCCCAGTAAAATTTTACTCCTGCGTCCACGTACGCTATCGCACCGAAAAAATGCTTACTCTGATCGAGCATAAAGCGTATGGAGGGACGATAAGCGATGCAAAAATTGATAGTGATAGGGGCTTCGGCAGGAGGCGTCAGCGCACTCACCAGCGTGACAGCGGCGCTGCCCGCCGACTTGTCAGCGACCGTCCTGATCGTGATGCATATCGGCGCCAGGCGTAGTCTGCTGCCAGAAATTTTACAAAAGCTTTGCCCATTGCCAGTGAAGCACGCTGAAGATGGCGCCACCCTGGAAGGTGGCGAGGTGTTGATCGCGCCGCCGGATCGCCATTTGACCGTGGAAAATCACCAAGGAAAGATGCGTGCCCGGTTGTGGCATGGCCCCAAAGAAAACTATACCCGCCCTGCGATAGACCCGTTGTTTCGCTCTGCCGCCGCCTTTGATGGCCATGTGATAGGCGTCGTGTTGACAGGTTATCTGGACGATGGCACCGCAGGTTTGCAAGCGATAAAAGCTTGCGGCGGGTACGCCATTGTGCAGGATCCGGCGGAGGCGCAGATACCTGATATGCCGGCGAGTGCGCTCAGTTATGTCGCTGTCGACCAGGTGCTTCCGCTGCCTGAAATCGCGCCGCTCCTGGTGTCGCTGGCAAAGGCACCAGTCCCGGTGGGCGATGAGAAACCTCAGATACCGGAATTGATCCAAATGGAAAATCGCTATATCGAAGGCACGGCGGGTATCGACGACCTTGAACGTATCGGTAGCCGCTCCGCTTATACCTGCCCGGAATGTAGCGGCGCTTTATGGAAGATTAACGGATCCACGCCACCCCGCTTCCGGTGCCATACCGGCCACGGTTTCTCGTTCCGCACCTTGCTGGAACTACAGGAGCAAGCTGTGGAGGAGGCGCTATGGTCCTCATTGCGGGCATTGCAGGAGAAAGTGCGAATGGAGCAGGAGGCGTTCCAGGATGCGGTCGACCGGCGCGACGCAGAGTCAGAAGAAATTCATCGCCTCTACCTACATAAGTTACAGTCCGACATAAACACATTGAAGAGGTTACTCGCCCGTCCCTAATTATCAATTTTAACGTGGTTACCTGCGCAACATGAGTCGTTCAGCTGGAACCACATACGCGTCTGCCGGATTTACCGCGAACTGGAGCTGAACCTGCGGATCAATCCACGCCATCGCCTGGTTCGGGAAAAGCCACTGCCGCCAGCCGTACCGACGCGGATCAACAAGACTTGGTCGATGGACTTCATGCACGACCGACTCGCCGATGGCGGCAGCATCCGTTTATTCAACGTGATCGACGATGACGATCACGAAGGACTCGGCATCGAGGTCGACTTCTCGCTGCTTTCCGAGCGGGTGATCCGATCGCTCGACAGGATTATCGAATGGCGCGGCAAGCCACTGGTCATTCGCCGCGATAACGGTCCAGAGTACATCAGCGCGGCAACCTTGGCCTGGGCCGCAAAGCGCGGCATCCGCATCGACTTTATCCAGCCTGGGCAGCCGCAACAGAACGCCTATGTGGAACGCTATAACCGCACCGTACGTTACGATTGGCTGGCCCATCATTTGTTCGACACGCTCGATGAGATCCAGGATTTTGCAACCCGTTGGCTATGGACTTACAGTCACGACCGGCCCAACATGGCATTTGGCGGCATTACATCAAAGCAGAAGCTTGCCTTGGCCGCATAACCTCTACTTTTAGCGCGCTCTAGAAATAGGGGGATTACCATACAAACACGCGGTGTTTTAAAACGAGAACTGGTAGCTCACTTGAGAAGCAGGCGAATGATGAGAAGCGGGAAGACGTCCCCCACCGAAGGACAGCCGCGCGGCCGCATACTTGACGCGGTGTCGATTCGTGATCGGCCTGCCTGTGTTGAAGAGCGCGCAGTACCAGGACACTGGGAAGGTGATCTCCTCTGGCGATAGCGCCTCGGCGAGGTTGTCGAAAAAGATCGGCATCGTGTTGATCAAGATCGGTTGATGGATGCGGTGGGCTCCTTGAACCAGATTCCTGACCTGTTTCTCCCACTTCATCAATACGGAGTCCCGCATGGCGAGCGCGCGCTGCAAAGTGGGTGAAAGGCTGCCCTCGTTGAGGTTTTGATCCGACGCGAGCATTCGGCGTCCTATCGTGGGATGAGATTTGAGACGGGAAACGAAGACGTGGCAGGACGCCAGAACTGGGTCTAGGGCTTGGGGGAGGGGAGCGTGGGCCTTCGGGAGTGTCAGCCATGATAAAGCATTTACGAGCTTGCGAGCAGGAAATTCATAAGGATCGCGCGGCAGCGACTTCTAGGCGCTTCCGCGTCGACGTTCCAGAGGCGCATGACCACCCCTAATGCTCAACGCTCCACGGCTTCGATGGCGAGTTGTTCCATGAAACGATGAGGTCGGGTCTTGGCAGCGAGCATGGCGGCCTCAATTTGGCCCGGCGCGTCTGGATCGATGAGCGCGCAGAAGACCCCGACCATGGTCCCACATTCATTGACCGCCAATCGAGCATAGAGCAATGCGGTTTTGCGAATGCCACAGAGCTGCTCAATGTCGACACTGAGGCCATGGAGCATCGGGGGATCTCGCAGGGCGATGGCGGAGGGAAGAAAGTCGGGCGCGAGCAGCCTTCCACCCGAAGCGAACATGGAATGATTGGGGAACGATGCGCCATCGCTGTGCAGACTCGGGCCTACTCCCCAAAACTTGAGGCATTCCTGGTTGTAACAAATCACAGCGTCGTCCACGTCGCAATAGTATGCCGCAAGCGGAAAGGACTCGATCAGGGGGGCTTGAGATCGCAACAGCGAAGCGGAAATTCGTGGGCGTTCCGATGCGGTCGGCGCTACGACCAGTCGTCGCGAGTGATTGGATTCATCCATGTCCATAAGGGCAATCACAGTCGTCATTTAGATATACAAATTGTAATTTTCTTTATTAATGGCTATTTCTTGACCTCCGTCGAGATTTATTTCCCGTGGTGTAGTGGTTTAACTCGCCGTATGACCCAGCCGTGCCATCCTGATTTCAGGTAACTGGCATCGTCTCTGGGGCACAAATGGCGGATTGCTTGCGGGCTGCTCAGCGCATGTTGTTTTGTCCTACACCGACTTGGGATGATGTCCTAGGCCATATGCCTCAGGCCCACCGTAAAATTCGGTCAAGATTTTGAACTAACTGTTGTCGAATCAATCTCATTTGAGCAGCGTGGGCCGTGCGCTTCGCTAGGAATCTATGAAAAAAATTTTGGTGATTGACGACAATCAAGATGCCGCCGACATGCTCGCGGCCATTCTGGAGTTCGACGGGCATTTGGTGTCAGCGGCTTATGGCGCTCACGCTGGGCTGGTTTTTGTGAAGGAGATCGAGCCCGACATCGTTTTCTTAGACATTGGAATGCCTGAACTCAACGGCTACGAAGTGGCCGAGAAGATTCGCCAACTTCCATTGGCGCGCCAACCCTGCCTCATTGCTTTCAGCGCATGGAGCGACCCTGACAGCATCGAGAAAGTGAGGCAGGCCGGATTCGATCAGCATGTGACCAAAGGCTCGTCAATCGAAGCGATGCGCGCGGTCATTAAAGGAGTAAGTTTGCGCGACTCGGAAGCTCGGGACTCAGTGTCACAATGGTTGGGCAACCTTTGAGCTGATCAGCCGTAGTGGAAAGCAATTTTGTCTGCAACGCGACGGTAATTTTGTCTGCAAGGTCCACTTCATAGAATTTTTCTGAGAACTTACAACGAAATCAGATACTTGGAGAATGGAAGGTAAATTTGTCTGCAAAGTTTCTCAGGAAAGCAAATTTGTCTGCAATTTTCCGTCTACATCGTGGGCGTCGGGACGCCGAGGGTCGCTCAAAAATACGAGTAGTAGCTAAAGCGCAATCGCGTAATGACGATGCGCGCCTTCTTGTTGAATGAACGCTTGTGTGGCAGCGAAGCGGGTGGCGATGCGCCGTACAGATGGCCACAGCTTCCGCATCGGTAGGATGCGTCGAGCAGCGCGACGTTGAGCCGGTAGGGTGCCTTGGCGCCGCAAGTGCGGCAGGCGATTTCCAGCATGTCGCCATGCACCGGGCAGCATTTGTTGGCGCCGATTTGATGAACGACGCTGTGATAGCCGCGGCATAGGCACTTCCGGCAATACCGGAAATCGGGGCCGCTGATAGCTTGCAATGCATCAGGGAGCACAGAGTCCCACACCAGCTTGAGCGGTAGCCCCAAGGTGAGATGTAACCGGCACAGGTCGATCTCTGAGCGGCGTGCCGCCACGCCCTCATATGGGTCAATGTCGGACTTGCCCAACTGCGTGGTGATCGCCTGACCGGATAGCCGGTTCATCCTGGCCAGCTTCCACAGGATGGACACGATCGATTCAAACGGGTCAAGCCATTTGGGGTCAAACACGTAGCCGAAAGACGGCGTCAGCGCGCGCTGGTCGAACAGCATGATGGGCAAGCACTTGGTCTCCATCCCATCACGCAGCGCTGGACAGTTCCGACAGGCCGCGGGTGGTCGCCACCCTGGCCTGGACATAACCGGAACTGCGCACCGCCTGGGTCCACAACTGGGCCGATGGCCGGTACTGCACAGCATCCTGCAGCTCACTTTCCTTAAGCACGATCTCGACGGCACGGGTGAACGATTCCATCGGAATTTCCAGTGCGCCGGCCAACCCCGCCTTGTTGTGTATCGCGGCGAAGGCCTCCCAGAGCACTTGGGCATCGTCGACCAGGCGATATCCGGCATCCACCGCCTGCTGCAGATAGAAGCGCGTAAAAGACCAGTCGGTCCTGCGGGGGAAATTGGTCTGGCCATAACCGACCAGGCAGGTGGCGACATCGTCGGCATTGCGAATGCCATGGAAGGCGAGCTCGTCGACCATTAAACGCGCCACGATCTGGGTCTTGCCGGCGCACTGCATGGCGATTTTGATGGCCAGCAGATCCTGCTGGCCGACGAGGATCGTGAACAGCTTGATCTGCAGCCGGTCGAGATGATCATGTACGTCGCGCAGCCATTCGTACTCGTTGTCGTCGTACCGCTGCGCCTCGTCACAAAACAGGATGACCGTCCCGCCACCATTCTTGGCGCAGGCCTCCTTGATCTTGTTGATGAGCCGAATGCGCTTGGTCGGATTCGATCCGTGGTCCGGATCGGGGTAGCCCACGGCTTCCAGCAGATTCGAGAAAAAGGGGCCTTCGGCATGGCGCGGCTTGTGTTCAGCCTGGGCGTGGTAGGTGGTGATCTTGGGATGGGTCTCTGCCAACAGCAGCCGCACATATTCGATGGCGCGGGTCTTGCCGATGCGCGAGGCACCGTGGATGAGCGCACCGGTGGTCCGGTAGCGCAGACAGCGCATGACGAGCTCGTGCAGTTCCTGGATGGCCGGTGTGGCGATGCGGTAGTTGCCGGTGGCAATGGGATGCAAATCGGGGGCGATTGGCCGGGGCAGTTTCAATGACATCAGACTTCTCCTTGGCGAAAGAATCGTTTAGATGACTGTCGTAAAGCCGGAAGGGATCGTGAGTTTTTGTGGCTCGATATTCTGAGGAGTCTGTGCCGCGGGCACCGAATCTGTTGTCGCTAGCGGCGCGGCCACTGGTGACAACGGCCTGGACTTTGGCAGATCTGTCGGTGTGTTAGCCGTTGGCGCGTTCGCCAGAGCGCGCATCGTTCTTTCCAGATCGCTGGCAGCGCGCCGGCTGTGCTTTGCCTTCTTCTGCTTCTCTTCTACAAAGCGGTCAATGAATTCCTGCGTGACGGTGAATGCCAGCCGTTTCTTGGCGCGCAGTTTCATGATCTCGCGGCGCAGCTTCAGGTCGTGCCTGATCTCGCCCCACGCACCCTGCGCCTTGAGTATGCCAAGCTCCGATCCGTCTGCGAGAAAGGCGCGCACGGTGCGCAGGTCGTCACTGTTGTAATAGACGCGCAGCTCCTTCCCCAGCAGCGCACCGCTGGCGGCCAGCACCTCGCTTGTGTTGCGTACCTGGAACAGGTTGATATGCGGCCTGGTGCCTTGCGCCAGATAGCCGCGGATCCGGCAACGGTGCGCCGTCTGCATCAGGCACATCGTGCGCCGCTTCGCTTCTGGCAGCCACCAGATCATCTGTCCTTTGCCGCGTACCAGGTATTCCATTGCCTCCAGCGGCGTACGGCCATTCAAACCATCGTGCGGCGTGGCGTTATAGCCGGCGATCGACGCCTCCATCAATTCCTCCATCTCGGCAAGCGACACGAACAAGCGCAGGTTACCCTTCGGGTCGGCCAACGCACGACGGAGATCCTTGGGATTCGAGCCTGTGTAGCCCGGCAGGCGCGAGGAGAGCGTACTGGCGACGGTGCCGAAAAAACGTTCGATATAGGGCCTGTCGTCGGGATGATGTGGCGGGCCGGCGTCGGCGGCGCAGCCGATGAATTCACACAATGCCGTCATGGTGTCGCTGGCCAGGTTCGCCTTGGCGTTGTCGAGCCGCATGCGTTCCCATATCGCGTACCCCAGCTCTGGCAGTTTGCTGGATGGGAAGCCGCCCGCTGATCCATATCCGACGTCGGGCAGGGTGAACGTGCGCGGGCGGTGCGGTGCCAGTGCCTGCTCTATCGTCTTGATCACATCGTAGCGGCTGTATTCGCGCGACAGCACCAAGTGATAACCCAGCACCGCGCGGGTGCATACGTCGATGATCACCAGCAGCCAGATGCGCTCGATTTCAAATTCCTGTTCGAAGCCAAGCGGGTCGCGGATCACGATCTTCAAACGCACATCGAGCCTGTGTCCGTCGAATTCGACCACCTGGTAGGGACGAACGGCGCTGCGGCCGGCGGTGCCAGGCATGCCCTTGAGATGCGTGGCGCCGGCGGCGCGCGCCGCATCACCGAAGTTGCTAAGTATTTTCGCCGTCACGTAGGCCGACAATGCACGGATCCCCATGCGTTCTGTGTTCAAGGGATAGTCGGCGGCCGTGATACCGATGGCCCTGCACTGCGTGAGAAAACCGGCATGCAGATTCCCCAGCCGGCTCAATCTGGTCTTGAGCGGGCCATCGGTACTGACCTGGCGTAGCGTGACAGCGCGCTTGTGAATTTTTGCGTCAGCCATTGCCCCAGCGGCGGATGCTGTTCAAGCAGGAACGCAAACGCGCCGACCAGTCCTTTTCCGCTCGCAGAATATTCAACCGGCAGTTTGGCGGTGCGTACGTAGGACCCGAAGCGATCGTGCTTGAGCAAACCCCGAAAACCGACGAGCCGTCCATCGTCTGCCTGCGTCAGACAGCGATCGAGCAGTCCGTAGAGCTGGCGACTGTTGATACCGGTCCGTTTCTCGATTTCGCGTAGAGTTTGCCCGGTGGTATAAAGGTTGATCGCCTCATGGCGCGCCTCGAATGTCTTTCGCTTTACGGCTGGTAATGCATTGGGATCCACTGTGGGCCACGCGCTTGTGTCAATGTTTTGAAGGTCATCGCGGCGACGATTCATGGCAAGGGCCTCACTGGTCGAAAGCAGGTCAGAAACGAAAGCTGTTCCGTGTGCAACTGCGGCGCCTGTAGGCTCCCGGCGTGGAGCAGATTGAAGATTGCCGCGCGCACCAAGGTCGAATCGCCTGTGACAAATGTAAGCGTCTGCCCAGGGCCGTGTTGATGCCTACGTCGAATTACTAGATGATGGCGTCACACCGCTGGGAAGCGGAGTGTTGTTTAGGCAGGGGCCAGCTGCCCGGCGCAATGCCAGGGCAGTAACTCGTCAACACGATTGACGGGATGATCGGCGATGTGGGCTAGCACATGGCGTAACCAAGCTTCGGGATCGATCCCGTTGAGCTTGGCCGTACCGATCAGCGAGTAGATGGCGGCGGCACGTTCGCCGCCCGAGTCAGCGCCCGCAAACAGATAGTTGCGGCGGCCGATCGCCACGCCACGCAGGGCACGCTCGGCGGCGGAGTTGTCGATTTCGATGGCGCCGTCATCGCAGTAGCGTGTCAGTGCCGGCCACAGATTGAGCGAGTACAGGATGGCTGCCGATGTATCGGACTTGCGCGACAGCTTCTCAAGTGCGGCGCGTAGCCAGCGTTCAAGGTCGTCGAGCAGGGGCCTGGCCCTGGTGTGCCGGGCCTGTCGCCGTTGATCGGGCGGCTTGCCTCGGATATCGGCCTCGATGACGTAGAGCTCGGCGATTCTGCGTAGCGCTTCCGTCGTGAGCGCCGAAGGCCGCGCTTCATGCAGGTCATAGAATTTGCGCCGGGCATGGGCCCAGCATGCGGCCTCTTCGATCGCGCCATTTTCGTAGAGCGCGTTAAAGCCAGCATAGGCGTCGGCTTGCAGCACGCCGCTGAAACCGGCCAGGTGGGTTTGCGGATGGATGCCTTTGCGATCCGGCGAGTAGGCGAACAAGACGGCGGCCGGGGTGGTGTCGCCGCTTGGCCGGTCATCGCGCACGTATGTCCACAGCCGGGCAGTCTTGGTTTTGCCATTGCCGGGAGCGAGCACCGGGATCGGCGTGTCATCGGCATGCAGCTTGGTGGCGGCCAGCACGTGGCGCCGGATAGCCTCGACCAGCGGACGCAGTAAGGCGCTGACGGCGCCAACCCAGCTTGCCAGCAATGCGCGATCCAGGTCCACGCCTTCGCGTGCATAGATCACGCTCTGGCGGTAGAGCGGCAAGTGGTCGGCGAACTTCGCCACCAGGACATGCGCCAGCAAACCTGGACCGGCGATGCCGCGTTCGATCGGGCGGCTCGGCGCAGGCGCTTGCACGATGGCGTCGCAGCAGCTGCAAGCGAGCTTGGGGCGTACATGGCGAATTACTCGGAAGCTGGCCGGTACATATTCGAGCTGTTCGGCCACGTCCTCGCCCAGAAAGCGCAGTCCACCACCGCAAGACGGGCACGCGTCGGCGGCGGGCATGTGGACCTTTTCATCGCGCGGCAGGTGCTCAGGCAGCGGCTTGCGTACGGGCTTGTTGCGTGGTGCCCGGTCAGTTTCAGGTATCGCCTTCGCCACCTCGCCCTCATCGGCCTGCAGGTCTTCCAACTGCAATTCCAGCTGCTCGATTTGGTGGTCGAGTTTCTCGGACTTGCGGCCGAACTGCATGCGCCGCAGCTTGGCGATCCACAGCTTGAGATGCTCGATCTCTGCGGCGCGCGTGTTCAACTGCGCTTCCAGTCCGGCCACCTGGTCATCGCGTTCTTGAACGCGACGTTCGCTTGCCAATAGCAATGCCTTGAGGGCGGCGATATCGTCAGGGAGGTCGGCGGCGGTCAGCATGAGGCGAGTTTACGCGAGGCCGACGACGTTTACAAGGCTGACGTCGGCCGCCAGGTTCGCTCTGGACGACGCCAGTCGATTCCCTCCAACAGCATCGAGAGCTGGGCTTGCGTCAGCGCCACGCTGCCACTGTCGGCCTGCGGCCAAACGAAACGTCCGCGCTCAAGACGCTTAGCCAGCAAGCACAGGCCGTCGCCGGTCCACCACAGCACTTTGAGCATGTCGCCGCGCCGGCCACGGAACACGAAGACGTGGCCGCTGAACGGATCTTCAGCTAGCGCCGTCTCCACTCTTGCCGCCAACCCGTTCATGCCAGCGCGCATATCGGTGATGCCGGCGGCGAGCCAGATCCGGGTGCCAGCAGGAAGCCCGATCATGCGCGCAAACTTTGCAATACTAGCTGCAGCAACGCCGCGTCCGTGCCAGCACAGACACGCACGATAGCGTCGGCAATGGTGATCTCAATAGCGTTCCCGCGCGCGGCGCCGCTTGCCGGCTTTGTTGCTGGCGAGGACGGTTTCAGCACCACCGGGAGCAGCCTCATTTCATCCGTAGCCGGTCCAGTGAGCAGACCTGCGCGCAGATCGCGACGCCATTTGAACAGCATGTTGGTGTTGATGCCGTGATCCTGGGCCAGCTTCGATACCGACACACCGGGATCGCAGGCCGCCATTGCCACGCGATGTTTAAACTCCGGCGAGTAGTTTGGTCGCCCTCTACGATTACCCGACTCCACTTCAGTGTCCACAGTAGTTCCCGCCAAAAAAGTAACGGGAACTACTTTGGCAGACGCTACTCGCTACGAACAGACGGTGCAAGGAAGACGCTTATTGACAAATTCCTGTTCGATGCGGGAAAGTTGCATAGGCTCGGAAACGAATTTCAGGATCGAACGCAGGAACGACGGCGCCATTTGCGGACGGCAGGAAGTGATTGCTGGCAGCATGCGCTCCCAGTTACCGATCCAGATGCGGGCAGCTGCCAGTTCGGCGGGCGGTATGCTGCGAACATGCAGTTCTGCATTGCCGATCGTGATCGTTGATGGCTGGCTTTCCCCATCGACGATGAGAAGCGCCTCCCGGTCTTCCTGCAGTACCCAAAAATCTACTAAATGTTTGCCAGCATGATCCAGGTAGGCAGGACGCTCGCAAAATGCCTGAACCGTTGGATCCGATTC
>Ga0308163_10001115_pt1 | contig 33007 bp, 36 predicted proteins | sample PhyTR1_FD_201037 | JGI IMG/M metagenome (GOLD analysis project Ga0308163, IMG submission 201037) | Phyllosphere microbial communities from UC Gill Tract Community Farm, Albany, California, United States - DLSLT.R1 | ecosystem: Host-associated > Plants > Phyllosphere > Unclassified | place: USA... | reverse complement strand
TTAAGTGGAGCTGGCCTATGACTCCGACATGCTTGCGGGATCCTAGTGGTATTAGTCCGATTATGGAGTGCTTTTTATCGGAGTAATAACGTTAGCATTCCAGACGCATGTCGGACGCATAGGCCAGCTCCACTTAACTTCCAGGCCAAGTTGAATAACTGAAGTTAAACCAGGAGATCCTGCATACCAAAAGCTTTTAAAACATTTGCATATTCATTTTTAACAGCCTCATTGGCTCTTTTGGTGATTTCGCCTGTGGAAGGATCAACAACTGTTCTTAACGGTCTCTGACCTTTTGGTAAATTGATCAGGTTTACTACTTCATCTGCTATATCCTGCGGATCAGGTTTTACAGTTTCAAACATTTGACCAATGGCGGCAAACAATTTATTGGGAACACCTGCGATCACTTCATAACCTTCAGCAACTGATGTATCCGAGCCAGTCTGGATTTTTTGCGACATTTCAGTAGGGAAAGCGCCTGGTTGGATAATTGCTACATCTACACCCAAAAGCCTTAGTTCATAATGCAAACCTTCGCTTAAACCTTCCAAAGCAAACTTCGAAGCGCCATATACTACTGTAAAAGGAGCGGCAAACCTGCCCCATCCGCTTGAAACATTGATGATCAGACCTTCCGATTGTTTACGCATAAAAGGCAGGGCCAGTTTCATCAATCTCCAGGGGGCGATAACATTGACATCGAACATACGCTGGACATCAGCCGGGGTAGCGCTTTCGGCCACACCAAACATTGAAACACCTGCATTATTAACTAAAATATCAATGGTTCCTTCTGCCGCAATTATCGTATCCATTGCATTTTGTACGCTTGCCTCGTCAGTTAAGGACACATCAAGAACAGTGATGTTTTCCACCTGTGCAAGGGCGTTTGCCTGATCAGCATTTTTTCCCTGGATATCTCTCATAGTAGCATAAACCTTATGCCCCAAAGCGGCAACTGTATTGGCGGCAAGCCATCCAAAGCCACTATTTGTTCCGGTAATTAAAACAACTTTTTTGCTCATTTTCTTATGATTAAAGGTAATGAGGCAAAGGTTGTGATCTGAAAAACTAAACCATTTACCATTTGGTAAAAAGCAGTTTATCGAATGTTTTTTCTTATTCTGCTCAATGACTGTTGAGTAATCCCAAGGTACGAAGCGATATAAGAAAGAGGGATACGGTTGACAAGCGTGGGAAAATGTTCAAAGAAAGTCAGATAACGTGTTGTGGCATCTTCTGAAACCAGGGGGCTCCGTCTTTCTATCGTTTTTAACAGGCAATTTTTTAAGATAAGACCTGTTATCTTGTCCCAGTCAATGATTATATTTGCGATATCATCCCAATCTTTCTTTGAAAAAACCAACAATTTGCAGTCAGTTACTGCTTGTATGTATTCGGAAGCTACTACCTGGGCCTCAAACTTTTGCTGGTCCGAAACAAAATTATTTTCGTCAATGAAGTGATGGGTTATCTCTTCGCCTTTGTTATTGTAATAGCAGAAACGTACGACACCTTCAAGAATAAATCCAACCTGCCTGGGGATCTTGCCGGCTTCTGAAAAATATTCGTCTTTATGAAGTTCCAGCATTTTTGCTTTGCTCATGATCAGGTCCGTCTGCTGCTTGTTCAGATTTCCAAACTGTAATATGTAATCAATAAACACTTTCATCGGTAAAAGGTAGGATTTATTCTGAAGAGGCTATTTACCATTTGGTAAAAAGTATACTTAACCTGGGCAGGTGTCCATTGTCAACCTCAAAATGTATGCCCTGAGCATAAAACTGACCAAAGGAAAATGCTGTTAAAGAATAAGCTGAACCCCAGAACCTTTAGTACCTGCTTTAGTAGCAAACAACCTGAATGTGTTAAAAAATGTTAAATTTTTTTGAAAAAAAAGTTTTCTTGATTTGATTTGTCTCCTCATTATAACCAAATAGAAATTACATTTTTTGGAACTATTTATTCTAGTTGTTGGATCATGTTAAGAAAACTACCAAACACACGCTTTCGCGCAATGCGCAACATTACATTCCTTTTCCTGTGTCTGCTGTCAACTACACAGCTGGTCAAAGCCCAAACTTCAGCTACAGGCATAGATGGGAAATCCACTTTTACAGCAAAGCTGATAAACATCGAGGCTGCAACAAATGAAGTCTTTCGTTACAACACCACATTACACAATGGTGATGCTAAATCAAAGGTGGTTGAACTGAAAGCTGATCTGCCAATTGGCTGGATGATCAGTTATAAAGTAGATGGCAGTCAGGTAACTTCCGTAGCAATGGATGCCGGAAAAACGCAGGATATTTCCATCGAAATCAATGCCTCAGCAACAGCGGATCCAAACAAGTACAAAATACCGGTAAAAGCCATATCAGCTTCTGATACCCTTAAATTGAATCTTGAAGCTGTGGTCAAAGGCTCTTATGGGCTCACGCTGACTACACCTACCGGCCGCTTGAGTGAAGAGCTTACCTCAGGTAGCCATTTAGATATTCAATTGGTGGTAAAAAATACGGGTACACTCCCGTTAAACGATATTGACCTGACCTCTCAGCTGCCAACCGGCTGGGAAACTTCATTTGAGCCAGCAAAAATTTCAAGATTGGAACCGGGCAAAAGCCAGGAGCTGAAGGCCAGGCTAAAAGTACCGGATAAGACCATTGCTGGTGATTATGCCGCAACCTTTACTGCAAATAATCCCAACAGTAGTTCGCCGGCAGTTTTTAGAATGATCGTTAAAACTTCACTGCTTTCCGGCTGGATTGGGATCCTGGTCATCTTATTGTCGATTGGTCTGGTATATTATCTCATTCGCAAGTACGGCAGGAGATAGGCTAAAGTTATTTTTCTACAGATGAAGGATCCTATAATTCAAATAAGGGACTTAAGTAAAAGCTATGGTTCTTTCAGGGCGGTCGACGGGCTGAACCTTGATGTACATAAAGGAGAAATCTTTGGGCTGCTGGGGCCAAACGGGGCGGGGAAGACTACAACAATACTGATGATGCTTGGGCTTACTGAACCCAGCGGCGGTTCAGTACATGTTTGCGGGTATCCCTCAACAAATAACCCTATTGCTGTGAAAAGAAAAGTAGGGTATATGCCGGACAGCCTCGGCTTCTATGACCAGATGACGGCTCTGGATAACCTGATGTATATCGCAAGGCTGAATGGCTTTACTGAAGATGAAGGAATGAAGCGCGCCCTGCAGATGATGGAAATTGTAGGCCTGACCGCGGATAAAGACAAAAAAACAGGAACATATTCCCGCGGAATGAAGCAACGGCTGGGCCTGGCAGAAGTGCTCATTAAAGACCCTGAAGTGATCATACTGGATGAGCCTACCCTGGGAATTGATCCCAGCGGAGTGAAGGATTTTTTAAGCCTGATCAGGTCTTTAAGCAGAGAGCAGGGGATTACTGTCTTGCTATCCTCCCACCATTTACATCACGTTCAGCAGATATGCGACAGGGTCGGTATTTTTGTGAAGGGTAAATTATTGGCCGAGGGAAATATAGAGAGCTTATCAAAAGCGCTTTTTGGCCATGAAGGATATGTGACGTCTATAAAGGTAGCACAGGATATCCCGAAACCATGGCCGTTCGAAGAAGGTTTAATGCAATGGAAGGGACTCAATAAAATCAGCATTCAGGGAGATGAACTAGAATTTACCTGCAGCGAAGATCTTACAGCTGCACTGGTGCGATTTTTTGTGAAAGAGGGTTACGACGTTCTGAGCGTACATCAGAAGGATTATGGACTTGATGAAATCTATCAGAAATATTTTGAAGCACAATAACGATTTAAACAGCAAATGAAAAATTTAGGTAAATCTTCAACGCCGGGTCCGTTTAGTGTGATGATGAGAAAGGAAATGTCAGACCATATCCGCAGCTGGCGCTTTATCATCCTTATTGCACTGATATTGCTGACATTTGTAGCTTCAATGTACGTGTCATTGTCCAATATTAAATCTGCAACCGGGAATGCCAGCGATCCAGATCATGTATTTTTATACCTGAAGCTGTTGACTACCACAGATAATTCTATCCCGCCATTTCATGTTTTCCTGAGTTTTCTGGCGCCCCTGTTAGGCATCAGCCTGGGATTTGATGCTATAAATGCCGAGCAGAATAGTGGAACGCTTACCCGACTGTTGGCTCAACCTGTCTACAGGGATAATGTGCTGCTTGCCAAGTTTGCAAGTGCTCTGGTTTTGGTGGGGGTGCTTTTTCTTGCCCTGGCCTTGTTGATGATTGGTGGCGGTCTGTTACTGACAGGCGTACGTATGGAACCGCAGGAGTTGCTCAGAATCCTGGGTTTTGTGGGGCTCACTATTTTTTATGTCGCTTTTTGGCTGAGCCTTTCGATAGTGCTCTCTATAAAGTTCAGGGGAGCCGCTACGTCTGCGCTGAGTGCAATAGGGATATGGTTGTTCTTTACGGTTTTTTACCAGATCGTACTGAACCTGATTATCAGATCCTTTTTGCCGGATCCGGCTGGTCTTTCTCAGGACCAGATTTTAAGTTACAATGAGATCATACTGGCCCTCTCACGTATCGCGCCGAATCAATTGTATATGGATGCAACAACAACTATGCTGATGCCTTCTGTAAGAAGCCTCGGACCGATGACAATGGAGCAGATGGCAGGTGCGATTCCTGCACCTCTGCCTTTCACAGAAAGCGTAATGGTAGTCTGGCCACAAGTGAGTGGACTGATAGGGGCAACTGTAGCGTGTTTTGCGCTTTCATATTTTCTTTTCATGCGCAGGGAAATAAGGAGTTAAAGCTGGCCCAATCTGTATTCAGATGACACCCATGATATGCTTAAACCGGCAGGTATTTATTAAGTACTTTCCCGTTTTATAAGTAATAGTACTTTCTAATTTCAGCAGCTTTTTCTCCTTAAATATTATAAGCCCCTTTCCGATAGCCGCGGGATTTGTTATAATAAAATATTCATCAATCAGATCCAGGCTGATCAGCGAACTTACAAAGTTGGCACCGCCATAAACCATGATGTCTTTGCCGGCTTCCTTTTTAAGCCCCTCAATTACAGTAGCCAACTCCCCGTTTTCCACTTCCAGGTTCCTGCCATTTATAGCGCTTTGTGTACGGCTGAAAACAATCTTGCGCATATTTACCATTCGTTTTGCCAGAGGCTGTTCCTGGCTGTCAGGTTGATTATCTACAACATTTTCCCAGTAATCAATGAAACCCCGGGTCATCTTACGCCCCAGTAAAATGGTATCGCAGCTGTCGGCCAGTTCAATCACTTTCTGAAAAGAGGATTCATCGCGTTCAGTGTTTGCCCACATCCAGTCTAATTCTCCATTTGGTCCGGCTACAAAGCCATCAACAGTCATTTGTACCTGTAATTTTAATATTCGCATAGCAATAATTTAAAAATGAGTCTATTACAAATATCAAAAGATAGTTTATCATACTGCAGGGGTAATCATGACAAAATAGGGGGTGATTTGCGTAACACAAGAAAGCCTTGTCAAGTCTGCAAACTATAACTCTTCCAGGTTTTCCAGGCAAAAGTTTGCCCGCAGTAAGATAGCCTCGCGGTCAACCCTGGTCAATTTATCCCATAATCGGTAAACCATAGACAGCCTGATGTTTTTACTCAGTTTATCCCTGTGCCGGTCATGGAAATCCCAGTACAGGCTATTGAAGGGGCATGAGTTCTCTCCGGTTCTTGCTGTGCGGTCATAATGACAATTGTCGCAGTAGTTGCTCTGTTTATGGATATAATTGGCACTCGCTGTATAAGGTTTTGAGCCGATAAGCCCTCCGTCAGCGTACTGGCTCATCCCTCTGGTGTTGGTAATTTCTACCCATTGGATGGCATCAATGTAAATGCCCAGGTACCAGAAATCCACTTCATCCGGTTTTATACCCGCCAGCAATGCAAAATTGCCTGTGATCATGAGCCGCTGGATGTGGTGTGCATAAGCATGGTTCAGTGATTGCCCAATGCTATGCTGCAGACAGTTCATTTTAGTCTTTCCTGTCCAGTACCAGTCGGGCAGCTTTCTATGATGTTCAAAGTAATTCAGCATTTCAAAGCCCGGCATTTTTAGCCAGTAAATCCCCCGCATATATTCACGCCAGCCTAAAATCTGCCTCACAAATCCTTCCAGCTGGTTGATTGCAATGGCCTTTCTGTTTTGTTCCCAGGCACCGATAGCAGCTTCAATCACTTCCTTTGGTGAAAGCATCTTAGTGTTCATGCTGAAAGAAAGACGGGAATGATAAACAGACCATTCATCTGTATGCATGGCATCCTGAAAAGTACCAAAGAGCGGCAGGCAATTTTCAGTGAAATAGCTTAAAAGCTTTAATGCTTGTTCCCTGTTAACAGGCCAGTACAGGTGCTGCGGATCTATGGTTCCAATAGTTTCAATACCGGCATTTCTGATACGGTCATATTGTGCTTGTACGCTATTGTCAAATAGCAATGGTGGATAGGGATGATGGTTTTTAGGAAGTTTTTTCCGGTTATCCTCATCAAAATTCCATTGCCCTCCCGTTGGCTCCTTACCATCCATAAGCACATTATGTTTTTTACGCATCTCGCGGTAAAAGTTCTCCATCAGCAGGCCTTTTTTGCCGGAAAAAAATGTACCCAATTCATCACGGGTAGTATAAAAATGTTCCGTATCATAAACCTGAGCATGCATCTTCAGGGTGCCACAATATCCTTTCAATTCTTCATCAAGCCTGTACTCATCAGGCAACTGGTACTCAAAACTTTCTATGCCATACTTTTCAATCAGCGCATCGCAATTGGCAGAAAAGCTTTGCAGGTTTGCAGGATCATCCAGCGTAAGGTAAAGTGCATCATGACCGTTGTCATTTAACATCTTGGCAAAGCCTTCCATTGCAGCAAAGAAGGCACAGGCTTTCTGGATATGGTGCCAGACATAATCGGTCTCCGTGCGTATTTCCATCAGCACATACAGCACCGATTGATCTTTACGGCTAAACCATGAATGCTGGATATTGAGCTGATCGCCCAGAAGTAACCTTAGTTTTTTGTACCTGCTTTTCATCTGTTGTAAGCTCTTTTGATCGCGGCAAACCTGAAACAAATTGATATGCAGCTTTATTGTTGGAGATGAAACAACATTCGATACAGGTATTTAGTTCGGACAATCCTTAAATATGGAAAAGCGATTTTATACCTGTGACCCCGATCTGCAGGCCAACGCAAAATATTAAGAATGCAGAGATCCTGTTTACAATATTTTCGCCGGTTGATCCCAGATAATGGATCATATTTTTGGTGTTGAGATAAAAGAAAAAGATCATCAGGCAGATTACCAGGATAGACAAAAGTATTGCACCTGTATTCAGAAAATAAGCCTGGCTTCCAAATGCTGCTCCATGGGCACTCAAAGTGAACAGCACCGAAATGGTCCCGGCACCTGTAGTAGCGGGAAAGGTAATCGGATAAAATAGTTTGTTAACGATATGTTTATAGGCGGAAACATTCAAGTCTTCAGCAATATCATCTGAAGTTGTTTTTTTCTGATCGGAAGATATAAATTCCCAGCCCATCTTACTGATCATGATACCACCGGCAAGTTGTACAATCGGAATAGAAATACCGAAAAGTCTTAATATCCACTGACCGGCAAAAAGCGAAACCATACATACAAGAAATGCATATATAGTGATCGTAGTAACTGCTGCTCTTTTCTCGGCATTGTTGAGGTTTTCAAAATAGGGGCTAACCATAAAAGCAGATCCGATAGGGTTAACTACAGGAAACAGGGCAATAATACCTATGAAGGTGAGATGAACAAAAGATTCATAAAATTCGGACATAGGCTTTATAAAAGTTGGTTTTGCTAAGATAGCAATAGTTGAATATCACAGGTGCTTAAAAGTACAAATCAGCCTTGCATGTCAATGCTTCCAACTTTTCTTCTGTCACCATTATATCAATTTTTAAATTGATCCCACCGATGAGTGCAGCAGGATAACCAATCTTTTCCCTTTGCATCGTAATTTTGCCGTAGTTTAAGCAACGCTTTCTTGTTGCGGTAAATTTAAATAGTAAGCATATAATTATGGGAAGTAGCAAAAAGAAATTTGTATCAAACTCGCAGGATTCAGTCCGGATGTTTAAGAGCGATTTTTTGGAAGCATTTTCAAAAGTTCACTACACAGTACCATTGTACATTTTTATACCAGTGATTGGCTATTGCATTTACAGATCAGTCCATACTGATTTACAGCTTTGGCAATACCCGCTTACAATGCTGGCAGGGATTTTCATCTGGACACTCGTAGAGTACGTAATGCACAGGTATGTATTCCACTTCGAACTGCCGGGCAAATGGGGCGCCCGACTGCACTTTGTAATACATGGAGTACATCATGATTATCCAAGTGACAGGATGCGACTTGTTATGCCTCCGTCCTTAAGTATCCCGCTGGCCTTTGCCTTCTTTTTCCTTTTTAAATGGCTGATCCCGGACATGTACCTCTGGATGTTCTTTGCTACTTTTCTGGTAGGTTATCTGTTTTATGATATTGGCCATTACGCTATGCATCATTTTAACTTCAAAAGTGGCTTTTTCAAGAGATTGAAGCAGCATCATATGCTCCACCATTATCAGGAGCCAAACAAAGGTTTTGGAGTGAGCTCGCCGTTATGGGACCTGATTATTGGCTCTGTTTTCAGCAAAAAGGGATAAGGCTTTTGAGAATATTTCCATTTTTACAATCTATTTGTGATTTCCTGTGTTAGCTATAAAAAAAGGAAATTATGTGGGCTTTATGGGCTATTCTCGCTGCGGTATCTGCAGCCTTGGTGATTGTATTAACTAAAGCTGGCTTAAAGAATGTAGACTCAAGTTTGGCATTCGCTATTCAGGCAGTGCTGATCCTTGCGATCACCTGGTCGGTGGTGCTTTATCAGGGAAACTATGCCGACTGGAAGCAGATCGAAAGTAAAGCATGGATATTGCTCCTTCTTGCGGGCGTTTTCACTTCCCTCTCTACATTGTTTTCGTACAAAGCCCTTTCAATGGGGCCGGCATCCTACGTTGCTACCATAGAAAGATCATCGCTGGTAATAGCAATCGTATTATCTATTATTTTCCTGAAGGAAAAAGTAACCTGGCAGATTGTTGTGGGAGGAGCGGTAATGATTGCCGGCGCTGTCCTGATCGCTTTTTCGGGATCAGGAGAATAAATTATACATACATGGGAACCATCCTCCTCCAGTAATGAGGGCGGTGCGCATTGCTTGTCCATATATATAGCTGGTTTGGAATATCCTTATTCCACAGCAGCTGGCTAAGGTCTTTATTGCTGTACAAAAACGGATCGGTTTCACCAATGGCAAGCACGATTTCCACCTTGCGGATCTCAGCCAAAAGCGATTTATCATTCAGGTTAGCCAGGTACTGTACCGGCATATTGAAATAAACAGATTCATCCCGGAAACCATCCATCAGGTCTTTAAAGTCCCCCGGGTTCTCCGTCAGGTCATATCGTCCGCTGATGCCTACCGCTTTTCTGAAAAGCGAAGGGTATTTCAATGCGAGGTTGATCGCGTGGTACGCTCCCATGCTACAACCCGCAGTTTCCAGGTAATTCCCTTCGTTTTTTGACTTCATCATTGGAATAACCTCGGTCAGCAGGTACTGTTCATATTGCAGGTGCCTGGAGATACGGTCATGCGGGTGGATATGGCCGTTGTAAAAGCTTTCGGCATCGATGCTGTCCACGCAAAACAGCTGCACTTCGCCATTGCTGATCTGCTCGCGCATAGCCCCGATAATCCCCCAGTTTTCGTAATCAAAGAACCTTGCCGTACGTGTCGGGAAAAAAAGAACTGCCCGGCCGCTATGGCCGAAAATTAAAAGTTCCATATCCCTCTGCAGCGCAGGGCTAAACCACTTGTGATATTCTCTGTTCATTTCGAAAGCTTTATTGTAAGGGGAAATATCACTTTTACATATTACGCCGGAATTAAAAAGGGGTTAACAATTTCCTTCCACAAAGCATAACCTTTTTCACTCAGATGTAGTCCGTCCTCCATATAAAGCTCCGGTAAGGGCTGCCCGGATTTATCCAGCATTTTTTTAAACACATCTATAAACGTCCAGTTGTGGTTCTTTTTGATAATCTCGCTTTCTATCAGGTTATTGGCGTACTTAAACTGTTCGGCCATATGCCAGCGGGCAAGACTTGGCTTCAGGGAAATAAAATAACAGGGCAGATCGCCAAAACGATTTGTTACCTCTACTGCCAGCTGCTGAAAAAATATCAGTACTTCTTCAGGATGCCTGCCGTCACCAAGATCATTATCCCCGGCATACACAAAAATAGCCTCCGGCTGATAATCAACCATCAGCCTGCTGAAAAACCAAACGCATGCCGCAAGCGTAGAACCTCCAAAACCAAGATTTGCAATCTCTGCCTGAGGAAAATCAGTAGGCAGGCTGTCCCACATCCTTATGGTGGAACTGCCGTAAAAAATTATTTCCGGATCGTATCCTCTTTTCACGCGCTCTTTTTCAAGCCGTTTTATATCATCTTCGTACCAGTACATTCAATATCCGTATAAAGTAAAGGTAATAAGAAATATTTTCCTATTCTTGCTATAGGTTAGCTTAGGGTCAATAAATTATTAAATAATCCTTAGCTTCCCGCTATTCCTTGAGCTACGCCGAACTGGAACTTTTGCTGCAGAAATACAAAGCTATCCTTTCCAGTTACGAAAACGGTAAGTTCATCCGCCGTCAGGTTACTGTGGTAATTAGGTGAAAAGGTCGACAGTAAAAGTTTCGCAGCCAGATCCTGCAGCATCACATGCCCTCAGTAGCCTGCTAAACTTCAACATCCAGCTGCGGTGCATCCTCAAACTTTTCCTGCAGGTTGGCTGGCAGAAAGGGACGGCCACCAGCAGCAGGAATGCATGTTCCGGTAAAGATGGCTTTGGTCATTACTTTTCCGTTAAGCACGATTGACTGTTTGAAATGCAGTCGTGGCAAATTGTCTTTATCGGTATAAACTGCGCAGGTAACGGAGAATACATCGTCCTTTTTCAGGGACCTCAGGAAGTTGATTTTTATATTGCGACAAAACCATATACACGCCCTTTTCGGCCTGTTCTTCGAAATCGAAACCAAGCACTTCCCTGATATAATCGTGCCTGCAGTATTCCATATAAAAAGGATAGTATAAACCATCCATAATGCCCTGTACGTCGATGTGTTCTTCTTTTACTGTATAAACTTTTGAATATTCCATTGTTGATTTTGATATGTCTGATTAAAATACTGCGGTGTTAATCGCTGTGTCTTTGCGTGAATGCTAGTTTTTTCATTTAAAAGTATTAATGTATATTTTAAATAGCCTGAATGTTGAGGTTTAGAATAATTAAAACGTCTAATTTCAGTTTAAACGATACAAGTGTGTATTTATTTCATAAAATATTGCCAAAAGAGAGAATATCCGCAAAATAAAGACTCGAAAATGATAAAGAACTATTGAAGCCTTAAGCTCTCACATTCTGTTTTGTTGCTACAGAAAATATACTTATACTTACAATTTAAGCTGCTACCAAATAAAATCATGATGAAGAAGTTAACGGTAATCACCTGTGTTTTACTTTTATTAAGTATAGCCGGCACACGCGCCCAATCCAAAAATAGTCCTTGTCTGTTTGCCTATTTCAAAGGCAATGGTGAAGACGGGCTTCATTATGCCTGGAGCAGCGATGGTTATAAATGGGCAGCCTTAAAAAATGACCATTCCTTTCTTACTCCAACAGTGAGCAAGGACAAGTTGATGCGTGACCCATGTATCATTAAGGGCAGCAATGGTATCTACCATATGGTCTGGACGGTGAGCTGGAATGACAAAGGAATCGGTTATGCCTCTTCAAAAGACCTCATCCATTGGTCGGGCCAGGAGTTTATCCCGGTGATGGCCAATGAAAAGGAAGCACGTAACTGCTGGGCGCCCGAGATCACATATGATGAGCAATCCAGAACTTATATGATTTACTGGGCAACAACCATCAGGGGGAAATTCCCTGAAACAGCCAGCAAAGCCGATGACGGATACAATCACCGTTTGTACTATACCACAACCAAGGATTTCAAAACCTATACAGCAACCAAATTGCTCTATGATCCCGGGTTTAATTCCATTGATGCAACAATCGTAAAAGACGCAGGCCGTTTTATCATGTTCCTGAAAGACGAAACACGTGAGCCTGCGCAGAAGAATCTCAAAATCGCCTACAGCAAAACACTAACAGGGCCATATACTGCAGCCTCTGCACCTATAACCGGAAGATACTGGGCGGAAGGACCCACAAGCCTCAAAATAGGAAATACCTGGTTATTATATTTTGATAAGTATACGGAGCATAAATATGGGGCGATCTCTTCTACAGATCTTAAAACCTGGCAGGATATATCTGCGCAGATCAGCTTGCCGGAAGGGCTCAGGCATGGCACAATTTTAAAGATATCAGCAAAGGAACTGGCCTTGTTGAAAGCGGTACAGTAAGTATACTTAGTGATGAATAGGATTACCAGATATATGCTCTTCAGTCTTGTTCTCAGCAATCTGTTAATTGCTTTTGGAGGCAGCAATGGGCATGCCCAGACAATAACCACTGTCGCTGATGGCTGGGCCGGAAATTCTGTTAATGCAGTGATCTTTCGTAGAAACTCAATTGCAAGCTGGAAAGGTTACCAGTTTATTGCCTTTTATGACCAGGAGAAAAACGTAGTTCTCGGAAAGAGAAAACTTGGATCAGCATCCTGGATTACAAAGAAAACTCAATACCAGGGAGATGCATCAGATGCACACCGCTCGATCAGCCTGATTGTTGACGGAGCCGGATACCTGCACATTTCCTGGAACCATCATGGCAATGCACTGAACTATGTGAAATCTCTGGCTCCGGCTTCACTCGCCCTTGGCGAAAAATTGGCCATGACAGGCAAAAAAGAAGATAACGTAACCTATCCAGAGTTTTACACCCTGAATGGAGGTAACCTGCTGTTCCTCTACCGCGATGGTTCTTCGGGCAATGGAAACCTGATGATTAACCGGTACGATCTGAAAACAGGGAAATGGACACAGGTACAGGACGGGCTGATTGACGGGGAAGGAAAAAGAAATGCCTATTGGCAGATGGCGGTAGATGCCAAAGGAATTATCCATCTGAGCTGGGTATGGCGCGAAAGCCCTGATGTAGCCAGTAACCATGATATGTGTTATGCACGTTCGGCTGACGGAGGCAAAACCTGGGAGAAGTCTGAGGGAGAAAAATACCAGCTGCCAATTACACTGGCCTCTGCTGAATATGCCTGCCGCATCCCTCAGCAAAGCGAACTCATCAACCAGACTTCCATGTTTGCTGATGCTGAAGGACATCCTTTTATTGCTACGTACTGGCGTGAAGCGGGACAAACCATACCACAGTATCATGTGATATATAACGATGCAGGATGGAAGACTATCAATCTGGGCTTTCGTAAAACACCCTTTAGCCTCAGCGGAGCAGGCACTAAAAGCATTCCCATCAGCAGGCCACAGATCCTGGCCTGGAAACACCGGGGCAAACAGGCAATCGCACTGCTCTTCAGAGATCAGGACCGTGGCAATAAGGCTTCTGTTGCGATTAATGCAGACCTCGGGCAGCAACATTGGGAATTGAAAGAGCTCAGCGATGAATCTCTGGGTTCATGGGAGCCCAGTTACGATACGGAACTCTGGAAAAATAAAGGGATACTGAACCTTTATATTCAGAAGGTTATACAGCTGGATGCAGAAGGAAAAGCAAACGTAAATCCAAGCCCGGTGAGGGTCCTTGAATATCAATTAACCAAATATAAAAATGATGTCAAAAATTAAAGTACTCCCAGTTATTGCCCTGCTGCTGCTGAGCATTGCTGTAAGCGGACAAGCATTTAAACTTAATGCGCAGCTGCTAAAAACCATTGATGCCAATTATCTGAAGGGAAGGGCACAGTATAAACTGATGATGAAATCCCTTGAACCAGGCCGTTTTCCTAAAACGTTTGAGGTAAAAAGCAATAAACTGGTAACCAGTGATTCCGGTTGGTGGTGCAGTGGTTTTTATCCCGGAACCCTGCTTGAACTTTATGCGCAAACAAAAGATCCTGCATTGCTTGCAGAAGCGAACAGGATGCTTGGGTTGCTGGAAAAAGAGCAGTATAACAAAGGCACGCACGACCTCGGTTTTATGATGTATTGCAGTTTCGGCACTGCTTTAAAGATGGATCCCAAACCAGCATACAGGGAAATCCTGATCAACAGCGCCAAATCTTTGTCGACACGCTTTGATCCAAAAGTAGGATGTATCAAATCCTGGAACGGTAAGCCACAGGATTTCCTGGTGATTATCGATAATATGATGAACCTGGAGTTGTTGTTTTGGGCCACACGGGTAACGGGCGATTCGACTTACTACAAAATCGCGGTTACACATGCCAACACCACAATGAAAAATCATTTCAGAGCAGATTACAGCTCTTACCACGTGATCAACTACAATCCCGAAACCGGTGCAGTGCAAAAAAAGCAAACTGCGCAGGGCTATGCAGATGAATCGGCCTGGGCGAGGGGGCAGGCATGGGGGCTTTACGGTTACACCGTGATGTACCGGGAAACGCATGACAAGAAGTACCTGGATCAGGCAAATCATATTGCATCGTTTGTCCTGAACCATCCGAATATGCCCAAGGACAAAATCCCTTACTGGGATTTCAATGCGCCAAATATTCCTGATGCTTTGCGCGATGCTTCTGCCGGGGCAGTGATGTCATCTGCCTTTTTTGAACTTTCGCACTATGCCTCGCCAAAAGAAGCGAAAGTATACTTTAATACTGCAGAAACAATGCTCAAGAGCCTTTGTAAGGCGCCTTATCAGTCCCTGCCAGGAACTAATGCCGGTTTCCTCCTGCAGCACAGTGTAGGGCATCTTCCGCAAAAATCTGAAGTAGACGTGCCATTGACTTATGCAGATTATTATTATGCAGAAGCCATGAAGAGATATGAAACTTACAATTCATTTAAATAAACCTGAGATGACGAAGATCCTGACCGTGCTGCTGCTATTGGTATGCAGCACTATGACCTTTGCACAAGACAATTTAGTCAGTAATACAGCTGCAAGAACATCGCTGAGCCTGAATGGAAAGTGGCAGTATATTGTAGATCCCTATGAAACCGGTTTCTACGACTACAGATATAAGGAACTGAAGGAAACCAATAAGGATGCGTATTGGAATACAGATGTGCAGGCCAACAGAACGGAAAAAAAGGAACATGGCTATGTAGACAAATACAGCCTTGAGGTGCCAGGCGACTGGAACCATCAGCAGCCGGAATTCCTGTATTATGAAGGGACGGTATGGTACAAAAAATCCTTTGATATCCTGAAAGGGAATGCTGATCAGCGCTACTTCCTTTATTTCGGTGCCGTAAATTACCGGGCGGATGTATACCTGAACGGAAAAAAACTGGGCATGCATAAGGGCGGCTTCACACCCTTTAACTTCGAGGTACCACAGGAACTGCTAAAAGAAAAGGATAACTTCCTGGTGGTGAAAGTGGATAATAAGCGCCACGCTGATGAGGTTCCTACACTGAATACCGACTGGTGGAACTACGGTGGCATCACAAGAGAGGTGAAACTTATTACTGTACCCGGCACTTTTATCCAGGACTTTGTAGTGCAGCTAAAGAAAAACTCAACAGGTAAAGCTCCTGATAAAGAAGTGCAGGGCTGGGTAAAACTCAACCAGGCACCTGCTGCGGGTGAAACCGTTACCATTGAAATACCTGCGCTGAAATTCAAAAAAGAAATCCCCGCAACAGGCCAAACCACATTGCTGAACTTTAAACTTCCAAAAGTGCAGCTGTGGTCAACCGGGAACCCAAAGCTGTATCAGGTAATAGTCCGTACAAAGCATGACCAGACAACGGACCGTATCGGCTTCAGAACCATTGAAGCACATGGCACTCAGGTGCTCCTGAATGGTAAACCTGTATTTATGCGGGGCATCAGTATCCATGGGGAGATCCCGCAGGAGATGCGCCGAGCTTATTCTGAAGAGGATGCCGCACAGCTGTTACATCAGAGTATTGAACTGGGCTGTAATATGGTGCGACTGGCACATTATCCCCATGATGAAAAGATCACCAGACTGGCTGATTCACTGGGGATACTGGTATGGTCAGAAATCCCGGTATACTGGACGATAGATTTCGGCAATGCCGAAGTACTGGAAAAAGCAAAAGCACAGCTGACAGAAATGATCACGCGCGACCATAACCGGGCAAGTGTTATCATCTGGTCGGTAGGTAACGAGACACCCATCAGCCCTGAAAGGACTGCATTTATGCATAACCTGCTGATCAAAGCCAGGGAACTCGACAATACACGGATGGTGTCAGCTGCGCTGGAAGTAAATTACAGTGCGCTGAATGATAAAAATATTATTGATGATCCGCTGGGAGAATTTGTAGATCTTGTAGCCTTTAATGAATACCTTGGGTGGTACGGTGGCTTGCCTGATAAATGCAGGACTACCAGCTGGGATACCCCCTATGAAAAACCGCTGTTTATCAGTGAAACCGGTGGAGATGCCAAGGGAGGCTTCCATGCCGACTCACTGACCCGCTTCAGTGAAGAATACCAGGAGTGGTATTACAAAGAACAGATTGCAATGATCAAACGCATGCCGGCAAAATTTGTGGGCATCTCCCCATGGGTGCTCTCAGATTTCAGATCGCCTAAAAGGAACAATCCCCTCTATCAGGATGGATGGAACCGCAAAGGCTTCTATGACGATAAAGGCAATAAAAAGAAGTCCTTTTTCCTGATGAGGGCATACTACGATGAAATGAAAAAGAAATACGATAAAAAATAAGTTATGAAGCTCAAGCCTTACCTGTTATCCGTCCTTTTATGTCTGCTCTTTAGCACTGCTTTTGCGCAAAAAGGGAAACATACTTTTGCCCTGAGCGATTCTTCATTTGTGCTCGATGGGAAGCCATTTGTTATTATTTCCGGGGAGATGCATTATCCGCGTGTTCCACGTGAAGCATGGCGGCAGCGGATGAAGATGGCGAAGGCAATGGGACTGAATACCATAGGTACTTATGTATTCTGGAACCTTCACGAACCCCAAAAAGGCAAGTTTGATTTCAGCGGGAACAATGATGTGGCCGAATTTGTAAAGATTGCAAAAGAAGAAGGCCTGTGGGTGATCCTGAGACCAAGCCCGTATGTATGTGCCGAGTGGGAGTTTGGTGGATATCCCTACTGGCTTCAGAATGAGAAGGGGCTGGTGGTGAGGAGCAAGGAAAGCCAGTACCTGAAGGAATATCAGGGTTATATAAAAGAGGTGGGCAAACAGCTGGCACCATTGCAGGTGAATCATGGCGGAAATGTACTGATGGTACAGATTGAGAATGAATATGGCTCTTTCGCGAGCGATAAAGAATACCTGGGCATCAACCAGAAGTTTTTTAAAGAAGCAGGATTTGACGGATTGCTGTATACCTGTGATCCTGCAGCAGATGTAGAAAAGGGCCATCTGCCCGGCCTGTTGCCTGCGGTAAACGGACTGGATGATCCGGCGAAGATAAAGCCGCTTGTCAAAGGCCTTCACGAAGGTAAAGGGCCGTTCTTTATTGCAGAATGGTACCCCGCATGGTTTGACTGGTGGGGAACGCCGCATCACACAGTGCCGGCAGCAAAATATACAGGCAAGCTGGATACGGTTTTGAGTGCCGGGATTTCTATCAATATGTATATGTTCCATGGAGGTACTACCCGGGGATTTATGAATGGTGCAAACTACAAGGATAGTACACCATATGAGCCACAAACCAGCAGTTATGATTATGATGCGCCACTGGATGAAGCCGGCAATGCCACTGACAAGTTTATGCAGTTCAGGACGGTCATCCAGAAACACCTGCCAAAAGGAACAGTGCTGCCGGCGGTGCCTGCAGCAAAACCTACCATTGCTATTCCGTCCATAGAATTTAAAATGGGTATCCGGATTGCCGATATCCTCCCTGCTGCGGTAAAAAATGCAAATCCTTTAACCTTCGAAGATCTTCAGCAGGATTATGGATTTGTATGGTACCGGACGGTACTTGAGGGCGGAAAAACTGGTGTGTTAAAATTAAAGGACCTGAGGGATTACGCTGTCATCATGATTAACGGGCAGCCTGCCGGGGTGTTAGACCGCCGGCTTGGTCAGGACAGCCTCAGTATCAGCCTGCCTGCCGGAAAAGTTAAACTGGATATTCTGGTAGAGAACCTGGGCAGGATCAATTTTGGCAAATACCTGCTTGAAAATAAAAAGGGGATTACAGAAAAAGTTCTTTTTGCGGGTTCTGAAGTAAAGAACTGGGAGATGTACGGACTGCCAATGAACACTGTTGCTGCTATTCCGTTTAAATCAGCTTTTAAGGCAGACCATACGCCGGCACTTAAAAAGGCTGTATTCACTTTGGATAGGGTAGGCGATACCTACCTTGATATGAGCAAATGGGGCAAAGGTACAGTCTGGCTGAACGGGCATAACCTTGGCCGTTATTGGGAGGTGGGGCCGCAACAGACATTGTATATCCCTGCCGAATGGCTGAAAAAAGGGCTCAATGAACTGGTAATTGCGGAATTGCTGAAGCCCGAAGAAAACACCCTGCAGAGTTTGCAAAGGCCTGTGCTGAGTGTGGTTAAAAAATAATCGTTCAGCTTTCCGCTAATCATTAATATCTTAGCAGTATGTCATCGCACCATATAGTAAAAGAAAAACAGGAACCCGCCTTGTATATTCACGACCTGGGTAATTTTGATGAGGAATATCTGGGGCAGATCCTGGAATGGAGCCCTACGCTCGTAGTAAACGGCGCCATCTATGAAAAAGTGATCAGCCTTGGCTTAAAGATAGATGTGATCTTAAACGGTCCTGACGGACTGGCAAGACAGGAAAACACCAAGTCTATCATCGGGCCGGGGGATGAGTACAATACCGTCCTCAACTACCTTATCTCAGAAAAATATCCTGCAGTAAATATCATTGATGAAGGAAAGAAGCTGTCAGAACTGGATTATTACCTTCCAAAGATCAATATCGTACTTTTTAGTTCGGCTGAGAAATCCTACGCCATTAAAACAGGATTTAAGGTCTGGAAACCCGCAGGGAGTATTTTCCTGATCGATGTGGTTTCGTACTTTGAAGCTACAAACCTGATGCAGAAAGATGAGCGTGAGTTTGAAGTGGTAAAAGACGGTTTTGTAGAGTTTACTTTTACCACAACGGAGTACGTTTTTTTGAGCGAACAGTTATAAATAAATTATGCTTTTATGATCAGTTTAAGAAAAGCAAAAGAGGCCGACCTGCACATTATCCAGTCCATAGGCACAATTACCTACAGGCCAACCTATGAGGTAACATTGGGACAGCAACAGGTGGATTACATGCTCGGTAAATTCTATTCCATCGCCGCATTGAGACAGCAACTGATAGAAGGACATATTTTTATCATTGCCAGCGAAGGGGCCAAGGATCTTGCTTTTGCTTCCTACTCTGCACTTAATGAAAAAGACCATCTTGCAGTTAAACTGCATAAGCTTTATGTATTGCCCGAGGCCCATGGAAAGGGTTTAGGCAAGCTGCTGATCAACGAGGTAAGAGATAAAGCAATTGACATGGGTGCCAGAAGACTGGTGCTCAATGTAAACCGCTACAATAAAGCCCTGAACTTTTATGAAAAAGCCGGCTTTAAAATCAAAGAAACCGTTGACATAGCAATTGGCAACGGTTTCTTTATGAATGATTATATCATGGAATTACCGCTTCAGGGTTAATTTGCCAGTTTCGGAATCCTCACCGGTGTATCGGTTCCTTTAATGATAGTTCTTGCACTTAAGGCAACCGCCCTGATAGTGGATAAAATATTTTCTGTATCCAGGGAACTGTATTCATCTTTTACGCTGTGGTATAACTTATCAATATCAATCTCGTCTGTACTGATGGTATGTGCCGGCACCCCCAATGCAGCAAGGGTAGCATTGTCACTTCTGTAAAACAGGTTTTGATCAGGATAGGGATCCGGATGAAAAGTGAAAGCCGTTCCCTGCAGGTTTTTTTGCAGGATCTTGCCAAAGTCGGATTTTTCGTAGCCGGTAATCCAGGCCGTGTTTTTTCCGAACTTACTGGCTTTTCCAATCATTTCAATGTTAAACATCGCTACCACTTCATCAGGGTTCAGCTGCTGTGAGAAATACTTTGCACCATATCCGCCGATTTCCTCAGCTGTAAAAGCAACAAAGATGAGTGTGCGCTCATTGTTATTTAGTTTTTTATAATATTTAGCTAAAGAGATCATCGCTGTTGTACCAGAAGCATCATCATCAGCACCGTTGGCAATGCTGTCCTGTCCTACTGCCTTAATGATCCCAAGGTGGTCATAATGACCTGAGAAAATAACGTATTCCTTACTTTTAGATTTACCAGGGATCATCCCGGCTACATTAAACAGGGGCAGTTTTACAACGTTGTATTTTAGCGATACGTTAAAGTCTTTGATGGCCTCGTTTGGTGCCAGCACCAGTACAGATGCCGATGGATTTGTCTGTTTCAGGTCTTTCTCATCCAGGGCTGCGCCTTTGGCAAAGTAAGATTTCATCAGGTTAAAATCGGCTGCAAATTTCTGGTCTACCAGCACGAGCTGACGCTTTTTACTGTTCAGTATAGCGCGGAGTTGCGCTTTGAACAGTTTTCCGGTGTCCATTTTAATCCAGCCATCGCTATTGGCCTGGTTGAATGTGATACTTTCTGAAGTATTGCCAAGGATCATCACGTTTGCCGGATCAACAGTTTTTCCGTCAATTGAGATATCAGTGCTTTTTGGGCTGAGCTGGTATTTGTAAAAAGTCTGCCTGTATCCTGTGGCGCCTGTTAATGGCTGCAGCCCTATTTTCTTGAATTCTGCTGATATAAAAGTTGCTGCTTTATCTATTCCGGGTGTAAATGTTCCCCTGCCCTGCATGTCGTCGCTGCTCAGGGTTTGGATCAGGTTGTCTACATAATCTTTGGTGATAATCTTATCAATGTTCTGGGCTTTCGCCGTTCCTGCTATCAAAAGCAGGATCAATGGATAATAAAAGAATTTCATTCGTTAGTATTTAAAGTTAGTTGTCTTTTTTGCCTTTCGGTCTCTGTAGAGACACGGGTATCATGCACGCCATCGGTTACTGCTATTTCATAATCGCGGTCTTTCTCCGAGGTATGGATCTGGCTGTCTTCCAGGTTTTCTACCGATCTATCGTACGGCCCTCTTGAGCTCATCATCTTCACAAATACCGGCAGGCATTCAAAGAAAATAAATAACAGCCCTATAAAGGTAACTGCAAGGGCAGTTGTATTGTCCCGTGTGCCATTTGTATTAAAGCTCAGCTGGCCCAGGGCCCAGTTTCTGTCGGCAAAACCTGCAATATTCGCCAGGCTGTCCAGTTCTTTACCGGTGTAGAGTTTTTCGGAAAGCAATCCGTCAAACTGCTTTCTGCCTGCTACGAAGTTTTCCATTCGCCTCACATCTGCATTCACCGAATCCAGGTTCTGCTCCCGCTGTTTGAGCTCTTCCTCTTTGCGTTTCGCATAGGGGCCATAGCCCATTACCCCTGATGTTTCTTCTGTTTTGGTACCGAATACTTCAAAATTCAGCTTCTGGCGGTCGGATTTGATCCCGCTGGCAAGAGAGTCGCGCTCCGCTTTGGATTCGTTTAGCTTATCGAGTTCTATCGTATATTTATTGGTAAATGCTTTATTGAGCGTATCAATCTTTGACCGCTGGTTGTTCAGGTAGCTTACTTTAAGGCGTTCCCTGATTTCTTTATCAAATATTTTGAGCTCGAGCGGACGGGAGATGACCATGCCGATCATGATGGCCAGTAAGATCCGCGGCGTTGCCTGCGCAATCTGTTTAGCGGAGGAGGAGTTTTTGTTGATACTTGCAACGATATACCTGTCCATATTGAATATGGCAAGTCCCCATAAAAGGCCAAAAAAAATGGAAAATAAAACTGCGGCGGTATCGCCTTTGAAAACGAAATACATAGCATAGCCGCCAGACAGCGCGGCAAACAGGCCTGTGAAAAATATGGTGGCTCCGATACCCACATATTTATTGTGCTCAGTAGGGTGCTTTTGAAGGGTAGACTGATGTACGCCAGAACAAAACCAGAAAAAGCGGGTAAGTGCATCCATAATAAACAAAGTTAAGAAAGAATACTATTAAACGCCCGGTATGGCAAGTTGTTACAGGAGGCGCCGGCAACAATAAATTTTGACTTGTGCTTGGCATTTAAGTTATTCATAAACTTTATATTTGACCCAGGCATGGGATACACAAACCCATTAAAGCTACGAATATGAAAGAAGTTACCGTACAAGAACTGAAAGAAAAAATTGACAACAAGGAAGATTTTCAACTGATTGATGTAAGAGAAACTTTCGAATATGAAACTTCTAACCTTGAAGGGGAGAATATTCCTTTGGGCGGACTGCTGATCGAGATCGATAAAATCTCAAAAGATAAGCCTGTGATTATGCAATGCAGAAGCGGACAGCGCAGCGCAGCTGCGGTAATGCAGTTGGAGCAGCGCGGCTTTGATAACGTTTATAATTTAAAAGGCGGTATCCTTGCCTGGAGACAGGAATTTGATCCAGGCATGCCGGTTTACTAAAAATGAAGAAGAACATTGCATTAAATGTATTCTATACGCTGGGTATCGTTGTATCTGTCGTAGGTATTAAATGGGCCTACCAGGCACATAATATCCCTGTGGTAGGGGTACTGATCGCTACAGCGTTATTTTTCCTTTACCTGAAGATCAACATTGTTAAAGATGTGAGATCATCCATTAAGGATAAAGAGAGCAGCATCAACGCGGCCGCTAAGGACGAAACAATTTAACCGGAAGACCTTTCAGACCCAGACCTGAAAGGTCTTTTGGTTTATATGCTCTTCTCTTCCCAGATCAGCGCGATATTAATAATCGTTTCCACGGCCTTTTCCATATCCTGTACCGAAGCCCATTCCTGTTTGCCATGAAAAGCATGTTCGCCGGCAAATATATTCGGGCAGGGCAAACCCATCAGGGATAACCTTGATCCGTCTGTTCCGCCCCTGATACTTTGTTTTTTCACCGGAATGCCCGCCCTTTCTATCGCCAGCATTCCATATTCCAATACCTGCGGATACTGATCCAGTACTTTCTTCATATTCCGGTACTGCTCTTTTATCCGGAGTTCATAAGTAGCATTAGGATAGTTGTCCATCACCTTTTTTACCAGTGCTTCAAGCGTACGGCCATGCTCTGCCAGCAGCTCATCATCAAAATCGCGGATGATAAAATGCGCTTCTGCCTGCTCTACATTGCCCTGAACAGATACCGGGTGAAGGAAACCTTCTTTTTGTTCGGTAGCTTCTGGTGTTAGTCTGTCTTTAGGTAAGGCACTTAGGATATCTCCCAGGATCTTAATGGCACTTTCCATTTTTCCCTTCGCAAAACCTGGGTGTGAACTGACGCCGTTAATGATCAGTGTTGCTCCGTCAGCGGAGAAAGTCTCATCCTCGATAGAACCACGGGTTTCGCCATCAACAGTATAGGCAAAATCGGCCCCCAGTTTTTTTAGGTCGGCTTTATCTACGCCTCTTCCAATCTCTTCGTCAGGCGTAAATAAAATCTTTATCGTTCCGTGTTTCAGGTCGGGATTGGCTACCAGAAAAGCCGCAGCCTCCATGATCTCTGCCAGTCCTGCTTTATTGTCGGCGCCCAGCAGGGTTGTTCCGCTGGCGGTAATGATATCGTTTCCGATCTGATCCCTGAGATCCGGATGTTCGGTCATTTTTAAGATGACCGATGGATCATCGGGCAGCACCAGATCCTGCCCCTGGTAATTGTGATGAATTATAGGTTTTACCTCATAACCGCTGCAATCCGGTGACGTGTCCATATGCGAACAGAAGCAGATCACCGGCACTTCCCTGTCAGAATTTGACGGGATTGTAGCATATACATATCCATACTCATCCAGATGTGCATCAGCAATACCGATTTCCAGTAACTGCGAAACCAGCACTTTGGCCAGGTTCTTCTGCTTTTCAGTAGAGGGAACGCTTGCCGATGCCGGATCAGACTGTGTGTCTATTTTTACGTATTCAGTAAATCTATTTTGCAATGAATTACTGCTGTTCAGATATTTTAGCATATTTTTAAAAAAGTAAAGGTAATAAAGATCAAACTTTACAATTAAAAATCACCATAACTTGAAAAGGATAATTATATCGACTTTATTCCTGGCTTTTACACTTTCGTCATTTGCTCAGTCGAATTTTTACAAAATAGCTGTCGGCGCCGGTTTTGGAGCCACACAATCTTTTACCGAAGTACAGAAACACAGCTTTGGCTTATCCGGGTACGGAACTCTTGATTACCTGTTTACACCATTTGCAAGCCTCGGGCTGGAGCTTCAGAAAGGTGAGGTTAATGGGGGCGACTTCAAAAATGATCCCCTGAACCGCGAGTTCGTAAACTCTTACCTGTCATTTGCAGTAAATGCAAAAGTATCACTGGGCCAGATCCTCAACGACCGGTACAACGGCTCCTCAGACTTGCTGAAAGGGATATACATGGGTACAGGGGTAGGAGTTATCAAGAACAGCACGTTGTTTTCCACCGGGCTCGATCCGCAGGATAACAATTTTGCAGTAGTAGATAATCTCGATTCAAAAGATATCTTTTTTCCGCTCAATTTGGGGATCAATGTACATTTCGCCGACCGCGAGGGTTTTTACAGATATGTGCTCAATTTCAATTACCAGGCTAACTTTACGCTTGGTGAAGGACTTGATGGTTATGACGACTCCAAAGTCACATTTCAAAGTGGTACGGTAGATATTTTCACCTTCTTTTCTGTTGGCTTAAAATATAACTTCGGAACAATGGGATTGTCAAGAAAGACCTTCAGAAAATATTAAATTTGTACCTGTAGTATACTGCCAATAAGTTATAGCCGATGAAATCCTTTCTCCTGTTTTTAATTATTTTTTTCTCCATGAATACTTTTGCACAGCAGACGCCATATGAGTTTGGCAATAAAAACCAGACTGCCACCTATGATGAAGCCATTGCTTTTTATCAGAAGCTGGCGAAATCATCTCCGCAGGCAAAACTCCTGACTTACGGCAGCACCGATTTCGGAAAGCCCCTTCATTTGCTGGTGTTGTCAAAAAATAAAGTTTTTGACCCGGCTGCAATCAGGAAAAGCAATCACAGGATCTTACTGATCAATAACGGGATCCACCCGGGTGAGCCTGAAGGGATAGACGCCTCGATGATGCTGGCCCGTGATTTATTAAAAGACAACCAGCTGCCTGATGATGTAGTGATCTGTATCATCCCGGTTTATAATATCGATGGTTCCTTTAACCGGAGCAATACCTCCAGGGCCAACCAGAATGGGCCGGAAGCATATGGTTTCAGGGGAAACAGCAAAAACTACGACCTCAACAGGGATTTTATCAAAACCGACTCCAAAAACTCCGCGGCCTTCCAGGAGATCTTTAACACCTGGCAGCCGGAAATATTTGTAGATACCCATACCAGCAATGGTGCCGATTATCAATATACGATGACGCTGATCCCTACACAAAAGGATAAGCTGAATCCTGTACTTGCAGGTTACCTGACAAAAACTATGGTGCCGGCACTGTATGATAAAATGCAGCAAAAGGGATTTGAACTCATTCCCTACATCAACTCGGTAGAGGAAACTCCTGATGCCGGGATTACGGGGTTCCTGGAATCGCCACGGTACTCTACAGGATATGCTGCACTGCACAATACCATCGGCTTTATGCCCGAAACTCACATGCTGAAAGCCTATGACAAAAGGGTTGAATCTACTTATCTGCTGCTAAAAACTTATGTTGAAATCGTGGAGCGTGATGCAAAACTGATCGGCGAAAATAAGCGAAAGGCCGACGAGGAGATTGCTAAGCAAAAGGATTTTCCGCTGAGCTGGAAACTAAATGAAAAAGTATGGGATACTATTTCTTTTAAGGGATTTGCAGCTAAATATAAGCCTAGTACTGTAAGCGGGGCCGACAGGTTGTATTATGACCGTAATGAGCCCTATACCAAAGAAATTAAATACTGGAATAAATTTGAGCCTCAGGTTACCGTAGAAAAACCATTGGCATATGTGATTCCTAAAGCCTGGGACAAAGTGATTGCGCTGCTGAAACTAAATGGGGTTAAACTTCAGCAACTGACGGCTGATACACAGCTTTCGGTAGATTCGTACTATATCACTGATTTGAAGACAGCATCCAGACCGTATGAAGGACATTATTTACACAGCAACGTACAGCTAATCACAAAACAGCAGCAGCTGCAATATTATGCCGGTGATTTCGTGGTGTACGTTAACCAGGTTCAGAACCGGTATATCATGGAGACCCTTGAGCCTCAGGCTACAGATTCTTTTTTTACCTGGAACTTCTTTGATTCCATTCTGGACCAGAAGGAACATTTTTCGGCCTATGTGTTTGAAGATACGGCTACGGGAATCTTAAAAGAAGACCCGGCACTGAGCAGATTGCTTGAGCAGGAAAAAGCAAAAGATCCTGCATTTTCTAAAAATCCGGCCGCACAGCTGGACTTTGTTTACAAGCATTCAAATTACCACGAAAACACACATATGCGCTATCCAATCGCTAGATTGCAGCGCGATGCCAAAATCAACCTGAAATAACATGATCGGATACCTTCTGAATACCCCTGTTGCCTCTATCATATTTATATTTACACTGGTAACCAGTATCTATGCATTGAATGACGCCGGTCTTTACGGTAAATTTATGCTGCATCCCTACAGTGTATACCGTAAACAGAATGTTTATACCCTGATCACCAGCGGGCTGGTCCATGGCAGCTGGATGCATTTGATCTTTAACATGTTTACCTTCTATGCTTTTGCCTTTACGCTGGAATCAACTATTGGAAGTTTACGTTTCGGTGTTCTTTACTTTGCAGGACTTATATTGAGTGATATTCCATCAGTAATCAAACATAAAAATGATTACGGCTATCATAGCCTCGGTGCTTCCGGAGCAATTTCTGCCGTACTATTTAGCTATATCTTATTTTATCCCTTAAATACGCTGATGATTTTCCCGCTGCCAATCCCGATCTGGGCAGCGCTCTTTGGCATCTTATACCTGATATACAGTTATTACATGTCCAAAAGTTCCAGGGATAATATCAACCATGATGCGCACCTGTTTGGTGCCATTACAGGTATCATCATTACAGTACTGCTTGTTCCGGGTATCGTTCCGCATTTTATTGCATCAATTACCGGGCAGGGGTAGCCTAAGTACAGAAGCAAGGGTGAATTTAATCTGTTTCTGGTAAGGAAGGCGGATTGAAGTAACTGGTAGGGTTGTTCGGATCTTTCCTGATCTCCATCAGCAGGTTTCCCCAGGGCTTCCAGAAGTTTTCCAGCACCTGTGCATAGGTTTTGTGCTGCCAGACATCAAACAAGGGTTTGTTCATTGTGCCTCTTAAGGGCATAGCATCAATATAAATAGAACCTTCGACTGGCATAATGGTATATTCCGGTAAACGGTTAAACAGGTAAGCCGAATAAAAGAACCTTGCGCTCAGTTCTTCAAACTGCTGCTCTGTTAAAGGCTGTGAACTGATCTGGTCCAGTATTTCCTGGTGGTATTTTTTGTTGGTTCCGTTGTCCTGCAGACAGGCAATGATCCCGAAGTTTTTAAGTTTAAGGGAGAAAGTCAGGGTATTGATTTCATCGCGAAAGCTAAATGACACTTCTTCTTTTTCCATCGGTACAATGACGATCGACCAGGGAGTAAATTCTTCAAATTCTACATTCAGGTAAATCCCCTGGATCATAGTTTGCAGATTCCCGAATTTGTGCATCAGACCCTGCGACATATTTAAGCCATCGCTGCTCAGCTGCTGCTGACCAACCGCGGCATGCATTTCAATGTAGATCAGACTGTACAAAAACTTACCAATCCACCTGAACAGATCGGCTTCATCAAGTTGAGATACTGCCTCGTAGCCTATAGCAAAAGCCGCTGCTATTTTTTGTTCCAGTGGTTCAATGAAGTGGGTTTGTACTTCTTCGTTTACCGGCACTTTCAGTGAATTATATGACCTGATGGTTTCATCGAGCAACTGTATCTGTTCGTCACCACTGAAATTAGCCATTTCCAGCAGCCATGCAGGCAACACATTGGTCTGTATAATGGGTGTATTAAAAGTATTTCCGCTTAAAAAGCAGTTTTCGTACTTAAAATCAAAGTTTTTGAACGGTTGATAGATTGAGCTGACCATATAGTGCGCAATATTAGGAATATTATTTCTAATGCGCTTTAACGGGGGGCACAGGTGACAGTAAAGGGACAATAAACGATAAGTTTTTGAGCATATTTTCCTGGGAAGATGATTATCTCTGCTCCCGATGGTTTAACTTTGAGTTGAAGTAAAAGCAAATCAAATTATGCAGGCAGTCCATATCGCATTTAATCTCGAACTCAAACACCCTTTCGCCATTTCCCGTTTCTCCAGAACAAGTACACCGCTGCTGTTGCTGAAACTTACTTATGAAAAGACGGAGGGGTACGGAGAAGCTTCAATGGTTCCTTACCTTGGAGAAAGTTATGCTACTGCTGAAGGCTTCCTGCAAAAAGTGGACTGGAACCGCTTTTCCTATCCTTTCAATTTTCAGGAGATCATTGACTATCTTGACAGCCTTGAAAAGGGACATCCTGCGATCAAGGCAGCGATAGAGATTGCATTGAATGATATCAATGGGAAGATCCTGGGGAAACCATGTTATGAGCTATATGGTGCTGATCCAGCAAAAATGCCCATCACTTCTTACACGATAGGGATCGATAAACCTGAAGTAATCAGAGAAAAAGTTGCGGATGCCAAAGGTTTCAAAGTACTAAAGATTAAACTGGGTTCGGATGATGACAGGGGGCTGATTCAAACTATCAGAAGCGTAAGCGATCTGCCTTTATATGTTGATGCAAATCAGGGATGGACAGACCGTAAAAAGGCGATTGAACTGATCTACTGGCTGCATGACCAGGGTGTATTGTTGATTGAACAGCCTATGGACAAACATGACCTTGAAGGAAATGCCTGGCTGACCGGGCGCAGTCCTATTCCTATCCTCGCAGATGAAGCTGCACAGCGACTTGCAGATATAGATGGCCTGAGAGGAGCTTACCATGGAATCAATGTAAAACTGATGAAAAGCGGCGGCATGTATGAAGCACATCAGATGATTCTGAAAGCACGTTCCTATGGAATGAAAGTTCTGATTGGCTGCATGAGTGAAACGTCAGTCGGTACACAGGCAGGAATCGCACTGGCACCCTTGTGCGACTGGGCAGATCTTGACGGGCCATACCTCACAAAAAACAATCCTTTTGAAACACCAAAAATGGAGAATGGCAGGTATATTTTAGAAGAACTTCCAGGTCTGGGTCTGAAAGGTCTGCCGGTTGATTTGTTTGAATAAAAAAAATAATGTGTTCCCTAAAGAATTTTAACCTCGCGAAGCAGTTGCTACCCGCATTTCTGCAAGATACTGATCCTGTCCATCGTCAAATAAGAGGTGGCATTCCCATCCGGATTCACGGGCAATCTTCTTTAGCAGCTGCGGATCAATATACAGCCAGTTGAACCATTCGCCTTTTTCTCCTTTGTATTCATACTGATAGGAAACCTCGCCATAATATTTATCAGCAGGCATTTCAGTATCATCATATAAGTAGGTGATATCAGAACTATCAAACAATAACTGTCCACCCTCGTTCAACAGGTTTTTTGCATGATCCAGGAAATTCCTGAACCCTTCAACTGTTCCTGTCAGGCCTATGCCGTTCATCAGGAACAATAACGTATCAAATTTTTCTCCGGTGTAGCTGAAAATGTCTCCTTCAATGGCATTGGTAAGTCCCCGTCTTAGCATGATCCCTACAGCAGCAGCAGAAATATCAATAGCTGTTATTTCGAAACCTCTTTCCTGCAGTATCATGGCATGGCTTCCGGCACCACCGCCAACATCCAGTACCCGTCCTTCGCACATGTCCATTGCTTCAAGCTCAATATCAGGCATTTCCTCTTCCGTACGGAAGAATATATCTACCGGCATCTCTTCGGGCTCATCATAAGAATTGTGCAGCCAGAGGGTCTCAGCGGTATTGTTATCAAACTGGTCCTGTAAAGCTTTTCCAAAAACATCCATAGGGTAAAGGTATTGAAAATATTATTCAGGGATAAAAGGGGGGCTGTCCTTTTTGCCGCTTTCAGCATTAAACTCCAGTCTGGTTTTGGGCAGACTTTCCGGATAGTTTGTCCTGATGAAGCCGATCATTTGTTCACGGACATCACAGCGCAGGTCAAAAGCCTGCGAAGAATTACGGGCGCTCATCAGGAAACGGATTTCTATAGTACGTTCTTTATTGTCTGTTACCTGCACCACATTTACCCTTTTGTCCCACAATGGATGTGCTGTCAGCAATCTGGTCAGTTCTTCCCGTAAAGGCGGGACCGGTATAGTATAATCCAGGTAAAGGAACACTGTTCCCAGTAACTGGGCAGATACTCTTGTCCAGTTCTGGAAAGGCTTTTCAATAAAATAGGTAATCGGGAGGATCAGCCGGCGCTGGTCCCAAATATTGACCACTACATACGTAAGGGTGATTTCTTCTACTCGGCCCCATTCACCTTCAACAATTACCACATCATCAATGCGGATAGGCTGTGTAAACGCAATCTGAAAACCAGCCAGAAGGTTCCCCAGCGATTTCTGGGCGGCAAAACCGATGATAATACCACCTACACCTACCCCTGTAAGCAGACCCGTACCGATTTTACGCATACTTTCGAAGCTCAGTAAAACCAGGGCTATAGTAATCAGTATAATCAGGGATACAACAAACTTGCGGATAAACTGCAGCTGGGTTCTTATTTTTCTTTCTTTGAGGTTGTCTTCTTTGCTAAGGTCGTATTTATGGTAAAAATGATCTTCGAGTACTTTGATAATACGGATCAGGATCAGCGAAAAACAGATGGTCAGCGATATTTCCAGTATCCTGCTCAGTTGCGCGCGCAGTGTTTTGTCAAGCACCATAAATCCCAGGGACATATTGAGCAGCAGTAAGGGGATAAATATCCCTGCAGGATGGTTGAGGTGACGGATGATTGACCGGATCTGGAAAGAGGCCCAGTAGCGGGAAAAAAACTTAAAGGCTTTGAGGATAATAAATTTTAGTATTGCTCCTATGGCGATGGCAGAGCCTGCCAGGATAAAGTTCTGAATCCACTGAGGTATCGGGTGTCCAAAAAAATCGTCTATTAACTCCATGCGGGCGCTTTGTTATAATCATATTCCCGGTTATACTCAGGAACGGCAACGTGTTTAAATCCATGGTCTTTGATGCGTTGCGCAAAGTTCTGCTGGGGGAAGCGGAATTTGGTAATGCCGGAATGCGGCATTACCTATAATGAATTACGCTCTTGCTTTCGAAATTTTATCCTTAACAGAATCAGCTACATCAGCTAATTTGTCTTTTGAAGAATCCAGCAGATCTGCGAACCAATCTGACAGTTTATCTTTTACATCATCACCTTTATCAGTAGATAAGATTAACGCTACTGCGGCACCAAGAGCTGCTCCTGCAAGTATACCTGCAACAATTTTCGTTTCTTTTTTCATAACACCTGTTTAATAGAATAATAAATGAATAACAATACCAGCCTGAAATAGTTCTTTAATATTTGAATTTATTGAGATTTGGCCGGTTTATGATCATCTTTGAAAAAGTAAACCTAAGGGGGTTTACCTGCCATATGCTGAGAACCTTATCTTACCTGAACCTTATAGGCACGGTGTGCTACTTTCTGGCTTATCTTCAAAATGGCAACAGTATTGTCATTACAGGCTTGCTGGGGGTAATTGTGTACCAATGGCTGAGCCTTCGCAACCAGGAACGGGGGCAAAGCAGCTGGACGGTAATTCAGTTGATTTTTGCTTTTTTGACATTGGTTTTTGCCCTTTATCTGGGATACGGTGCCTTTTCCCTGCTGTTCAGTCTGATGGAATATCAGTACTATCCGCTGAGCAGCCTGACGCTGGTGGGCTATGGTTTACTGCTGATGTTTAGCCTTCTTTTTCATCTTTTTTTTAGCTGGAGGGCAAATTCAGTAAAAAAAGTTGAGTAACCATTTGATAGTTACACATTTTAATCTATCTTTGCAGTCCCTAAATCACAGGGAGAATAAATAATTGTTTAACAAATTAAATACAAGCAAGTGAATACGTTAAGTTACAAAACTGTCTCTGCCAATGCTAAAACTGTTAACAAACAGTGGGTTGTTGTTGATGCACAAGGCGAGATTTTGGGGCGCTTGTCATCGAAGATCGCAATGATCATCCGTGGTAAAAACAAGCCTGAGTACACCCCACACGTAGACTGCGGCGATAATGTAATCGTTATCAATGCAGACAAGATTAAGTTGACCGGAAATAAATTCAGCGATAAGGTGTATACATCTTACACTGGATACCCAGGAGGTCAGCGTTTCATTTCTCCAAAAGAGTTAATGGCGAAACATCCTACGCGTGTTATCGAGAAAGCTGTTCGTGGTATGTTACCTAAAACAAAATTAGGTGCAAAATTATACACGAACCTTTTTGTTTATGCAGGTACTGAGCACCCTCATGCAGCACAATCACCAACAACCATTACACTTTAATTAAAGGAAGAAAGAAATGTCAGTTACTAATACTTCAGGAAGAAGAAAAACTGCTGTTGCGCGAATCTACATGAAAGAAGGC
>Ga0308163_10001111_pt1 | contig 33091 bp, 31 predicted proteins | sample PhyTR1_FD_201037 | JGI IMG/M metagenome (GOLD analysis project Ga0308163, IMG submission 201037) | Phyllosphere microbial communities from UC Gill Tract Community Farm, Albany, California, United States - DLSLT.R1 | ecosystem: Host-associated > Plants > Phyllosphere > Unclassified | place: USA... | reverse complement strand
GGAGCGGGCATGTCAGCGTCCTATGCGCGGTTCCTTCAGAACCACGGGTTCGACGATGTCGCGCACCTTGGTGCCATCGTCCTGTTTGGATTTGAGGTAGTCGAGCGCCACTTTGGCCGCGCTGCGCACGTGATCCACCGAGGCCTGATGCGCGGCCAGCGGGTCGCCGCTTTTGATCGCCGCGACGATTTTTTCCATTTCCTGATTGCTCGCGCCGCGACGGTTTTCCTGAGAAACCGATGTCGCACGCAGGTAGCTGATGCGTGCCTGCAGCTGGCGCAACTGTGTGGCGGCAACATGGTTGCCCGACCCTTCGAGCAGCACGTCGTAAAAGCCCTGCACCGAATCAAGCACCTGTTGCAGTTCGCCTTCTTCCAGTGCCTGGGTGTTTTCGTTGAGGGCTTTTTCCAGGGCGCGAATGTCCTTGGCCTTGGCGCGCAGGGTGAACAACTGAACGATCAGCCCTTCAAGCACGCAGCGCAGCTCATAGATATCACAGGCGTCTTCGAGGGTGATGATGGCGACGCGCGGGCCCTTTGCATCGGCGAATTCAACCAGGCCTTCGGACTCCAGGTGGCGCAGCGCTTCGCGTACGGAGGTACGGCTGACACCGAGGCGATCGCAAAGGTCACGCTCCACCAGGCGGTCGCCCGGCAGCAGTTGGAAATTCATGATCGCGCTGCGCAGTTTATCCAGCACGATTTCCCGCAGGGTGACGGGGTTTCGATTGACCTTGAAGCTGTCGTCGAGTGGCAGGCGTTTCATGGGGTCCGCTCTGAAGATGGCTGTCCGTGCGAAAAAAGCGGCTTGAGGATCGAGCGCGCCGTCATTTCAGGCAGCCATGTAGTTGACTGGGGTGACCCTAGGGCCAAAACGTTGCGCAGTTTATCACGCTGCGTGCCGCCAACCAGCAGGCCCATCGCCGGGATGGGCCTGATTTCAACGCTTTATCAACGAATTTCACGCCAGGACCGGCAAAGGCCCCAGTTTCCCTCGGTGATAGACCATCGGCGTGACCGGCACCTCAGGCAGGATGAGGTTTTTCACGGCGCCGACGATGATGGCGTGATCGCCGCCGTCGTACTCGCGCCACAGCTCGCACTCGATGATGGCCGTGGCCTTGCCCAGCAGCGGGTTGCCCAGCTCGCTCAGGTGCCACTCGATGCCCTTGGCCTTGTCTTTGCCTTTACCGGCGAAGGCATAAGCCTCGGCGGTCTGCTCTGCTGACAGCAGGTGAATCGCAAACTGCTTGCTGTCGCGCAGCACCGGATAAGTGTCGGACGCGTAGTTGGGGCAGAACAGCACCAGCGCAGGGTCGATCGACAGCGCGCTGAATGCACTGGCGGTGATGCCGACGATGCCGCCGTCCGGATCCAGGGTGGTCACCACCGTGACACCGGAGGGAAAGGACGCCATGACGTCTTTGTAAATCCCGGGTTCGATCATGTCGAAAGCCTCTTAACGCATCACGAAAGGGTCGGGCATCGGTGCTTGCGAGAGGTTGATCCACACCGTTTTCAGTTCGGTGTAGGCCAGTACCGAATCGATACCGCTCTCGCGACCGTAGCCGCTGTTCTTGAAACCGCCGATCGGCGCCATGGCCGACACGGCGCGATAGGTATTGACCCAGATGATCCCGGAGCGCACATCGCGCGCCAGGCGGTGGGCGCGGCCCAGGTCACGCGTCCAGATGCCGGCTGCCAGGCCGAATTGCGAGTCGTTGGCAATGGCCAGCGCTTCAGCTTCGTCCTTGAAACGGATCACCGAGGCCACAGGACCGAACACTTCTTCCTGCATGATCTTCATCGAGTTGCGGTCGCATTCGAACAGCGTCGGCTCGTAGTACCAACCTTCGCTGTCCAGCTGCGCACGCTTGCCGCCGGTACGAAGACGCGCGCCTTCCGCCAGCGCATCAGCCACCAGACCTTCGACCACGGCCAGTTGCTGAGCCGTGGCCATAGGGCCCATTTCGCTGGTTTCATCCTGCGGATTGCCGATGCGGATGCGCTGAGCGCGTTGCACCAGACGCTCGACGAACTCGTCGTAGATCTCGTCCTGCACCAACAGGCGCGAGCCGGACACGCAGCTCTGTCCCGACGCTGCGTAGATCCCGGCGACGGCGCCGTTGATCGCGCTGTCCAGATCGGCGTCAGCGAAGATAATGTTCGGCGACTTGCCCCCCAGTTCCAGTGACAGTTTGGCGAAGTTCTCGGCGCTGCTGCGTACCACATGCCGGGCCGTGGCTGCGCCGCCGGTGAAAGCGATCTTGCGCACCAGCGGGTGGCGGGTGAGGGCGGCGCCGGTGCTTGGGCCGTAACCGGTGACGACGTTGACCACCCCAGCCGGAATGCCGGCTTCGAGGGCCAGGCGCGCCAGTTCAAGAATCGTTGCGGACGCGTGTTCCGAGGGTTTTAGCACGATGGTGTTACCGGCGGCCAACGCAGGCGCCAGCTTGATCGCGGTCAGATAAAGCGGGCTGTTCCAGGGAATGATCCCGGCGACCACGCCCATCGGCTCGTGCACGGTGTAGGCAAACAGGTCGGGCTTGTCCAGGGGCAGCGTGCCACCTTCAAGCTTGTCGGCCAGGCCTGCGGTGTAGTGGAAAAACTCCGGCAGGTAGCTGACCTGGCCGCGGGTCTCGCGGATCAGCTTGCCGTTGTCGCGGCTTTCCAGCTGCGCCAGGTGTTCTTTATTCTCGGCGATCAGATCGCCCAGACGACGCAGCAATTTGCCGCGAGCCGTGGCGGTCAGTTTGCGCCACGCCGGGTTTTCGAAAGCGGCCTGTGCAGCCTGCACGGCGCGTTCGACGTCGGCTTCGTCAGCGTCGGGCAACTCGGCCCAAGGCTGGGCCAGCGCCGGATTGAGACTTTCGAAAGTCTTGCCGGACAGCGCATCGACCCATTGGCCGTCGATGCACATCTGGAAACGGGTAAGGCTCATGCAACGATCCCCTCTGCCGAGTTGTTTTGCGCGTCTGCCTGTTTGAGGAAATCCAGCAGCATCTGATTGACCAGACGCGGCGATTCCACGGGCATCATATGCCGCTGCTCGGCAAGTATCGCCACCTGTGCGCCATGAATGCGCAACGCCAGTTGCCGCGCCATGTCCGGCGTGGAGCCGGGGTCCAGCTCGCCGGTGGCGATCAGCGTCGGTGCGCGAATCTCGCCCAGATCGTCGGCGCGGTACATGTCCTGGGTGGCGAACAGTTGATAGGTGGTCAGGTAACCCTGCGGATCGTTGCTGGCAAGGATCTGCCGGATTGCCGCGATCTGCGCCGGGTTGGCCGCTTGATACTCGCGGCTGAACCAGCGTGACAACGCTTCGGCCGCATTCGCGTCGGGGCCGTGTTCGGCGGCCTGACCGGTGCGCGCGATGACGCTTGCGCGCTGTTCGGCCGTGCGATTGAACACGCTGTTGAGAATGACCATCCCCGACAGGTGCTGCGGGAAGTGCAGAGCGAATGCCCGTGCCACCAGCCCGCCCATGGAAAAACCGATGACCGTGGCACTGGGCAGGCCCAGGTGGTCCAGCAGCTCACGCAACTGCTCGGCGTATCCCGGCAATCCGGTGTCCGGGTCAGGGCGTGGGCTGGCGCCATGACCGAGCATGTCGTAGGCAATGACTCGATAGTGCGGGGACAGCCCGACGATCTGTCCTCCCCACATCTCCTTGTTCAGACCGACCCCGTGAATCAACACCACAGGGTGGCCTTGGCCGGTCGCCAGATAACTGGTGCCGGCCGGGGTGCGTTCAGCGGTGAGCCGAATCATGGATTGCTCCTGCACAGGCCTTATTAGTATGGGCAGCCGGGATCACTGAGCTTTTTCGGCAGCCAGTTCTTCCAGATCGATATAGCGGTTGCCGATGCGCGGGTGCAGGCGGCCGCCGTTCGCAGCGCCAAGCACGACGATGATTTCGTCGGCGCGCGGCGAGTCTTCGATCTGCATTTCCAGGGTGATGTAGTGCGAACGCAGGCCTTCGTCGTCCTTGTGCATCATCGGAATCTGAATGGAGGTGCCCGGACCGCCGCGCTTGTTGGTGAAGCTCAGGTAGCTCTTGGCCTTCACGGCTTCGCGGTAGTGATTACCGAAGCGCAGGGTGTGAATCACGGCCGAGGCGTGTTCAATTTCGCCTTCAGCACCGACCACTGCGGCCTTGCCGTAGGCCTGGATCTTGTCGGCGCCGCCGATCAGGCCGGTCAGGCGCTCGACCATCATGGCGCCGAGGTCGGAGCAGTTGGCGCGGATTTCCGGCTTCAGGTCTTCAACGAAACCGCGACCCAGCCACGGGTTTTTCATCACCACGGCCAGGCCGACCATGGTCACGGGTGTGTCGGTGGCCTTGCCGCCTTCGATCAGGGTTTCTTCGAGGTAGCTGACGATTTTGCGAATTTCGAAACTCATGAAGGGCTCCCGGGTTCTTGGTTAGATTGTTCATGGGGTTTGTATTTGGTCTGATGGTATACCATAAGATTGATCGTGCAAGTGGTTTGTGTGGGGATGTGTCGAAAATCCCTTTTCAGTCGACGCATCACCTGTAGGAGCCTGCACCCAAGTCGCGTTTTTTGGTGTCTGGCCCTGCTGCGGTATGAAGATCAAAAGCCAGAGCGCGCTTTGCGCTGTTTGGGTAAAGCATTCCTGTCTGGCTGAATACAAAACCTGTGGGAGTGAGCTTGTTAACGAATGCGGCGTGTCATTCACCCTTGATGAAACTGGCTCACTCCCATCGCGAGCCAACTGATGGTTCCCACGCTCCGCGTGGTAACCCATTCAATGACGCTCTGCGTCATCCAGGAGGTGGCGCATGCTGTCAGGCTTTGCGACCCTCAAGAAGCGGACTAGCACCACGGGTAGAACCATAGAATCTCCCCAAGTGTCGCTGCTCAGTTGATAAACGGCCCTAGCCAGAATTATCCGAAAAGAGTACAAATGTGCTCCATGACGACTTTATCTTCCAAACGCTCTGCCATCCTGACCTTCATTCGGGATCGCATCGCCCAGAATGGCCAGCCACCCAGCCTTGCGGAAATCTGCGAGGCCTTCGGTTTTGCGTCGCGCAGCGTGGCGCGCAAGCACATCGTGGCGCTGACCGAGGCCGGTTTCATCGAAGTTACGGCCAATCAGGCGCGGGGCATTCGTCTGGTGGAAAACAGGCCGCGTGCCCAGATGCTGGAAATCCCGGTGCTGGGTCGGGTCGCCGCTGGCGCGCCGATCGGCCCCGATATCGACCTGCACGACACGTTCACTCTCGACAGCCGTACCTTCCTGCGCATTCCCGATTATCTGCTGAGGGTCAAAGGCGACTCGATGATCGAGGACGGCATTTTCGACGGCGATCTGGTCGGCATCCTGCAAAGTGCCGAGGCCCGTGACGGGCAGATCGTCGTGGCCCGGCTCGACGGCGAGGTGACCATCAAGCGCCTGGAGCGCGGCCATGACACTTTCCGCCTGATGCCACGTAACCCGGCGTATGCCCCCATCGTCGTACGTCCCGATCAGGACTTCGCCATCGAAGGCGTGTTCTGCGGCCTGGTGCGCCGGGAATGATGGGCGCGGTGGTCAGCCTCAACGCACTGCTGGACGAACGTCGGGTCTGGAAAGGGCGTCCCGAGGTTCAGCCGGTGGCCGCGCAACCCACCGGCCATGCGTTGCTCGATGCGGCGTTGCCCATGGGCGGATGGCCGCCTGCGGCGCTGACCGAAATCCTGATTCCTGCCAATGGCAGCGGTGAGTTGCGCCTGCTGTGGCCGACCCTTGCGCGGCTGGCCGACAGTGGCGAGCGCATCGTGCTGGTGGCGCCGCCTCATGTGCCGTATCCCCAGGCCTGGCAGGCGGCCGGTGTCGATCTGCGGCAGCTGTCGGTGATCGAAGCCAGTGAACGCGACGCCTTGTGGGCCGTGGAGCAGTGCCTGCGTTCGGGCAGTTGTGGCGCGGTGCTGTGCTGGCCGAACAAGGTCGACGACCGTGCCTTGCGCCGTCTGCAAGTGGCGGCGGAAACCGGGGAAACCCTGGCCTTTGCCTGCCGTGGGCAATACGCCGCGGTCAACCCGTCGCCCGCTGCCTTGCGCATCGCCATTGATGTACAACCGCGTCAGCTACGGGTGCTCAAGTGCCGTGGCGGTCTGGCGCCGTCTTCACCGATTCCGTTTACCACCGACGCCTGAGGTTTCCATGCTCTGGGCCTGTGTCCTGCTGCCGCAACTGGCGCTGGACGGCGTCATGCGTCGTCGCGCCAACCCTGAAGAACCGCTGGCGTTGATCAGCGGCTCGGCCCAGCGTCGGGTGTTGCAAACCGTCAATGCCGCTGCGCGCGAACTCGGATTGCGCCCCGGTCAGTCACTGACCGCCGCCCATGCCATGACCCGCGAGTTTGCGACGGTCGAATACGATCCGGACGAAACAGGCCGCTGGCACCGTTTACTGGCCGCCTGGGCTTATCGGTTCAGCTCGCAGGTCAGCCTGAAATACCCTCGCGTGCTGCTGATGGAAGTCGAATCCAGCCTGGGTCTGTTCGGACCCTGGCCGGTGTTCGAAGCGCGCTTGCGTCAGGAACTGACGGCGTTGGGGTTCAGTCATCGCATCGTCGTGGCGCCTAATCCGGTGGCGGCGCGCATGCTCGCCAATGCCCACGATGGCCTGGCGGTGACCTGCAACGACAGCCTGCAACAAGTGCTGGAACAGATGCCGGTCAACCGCATCGGTTTGTCTCAGGAGGTGTCGACAGCCTTTGGCCGCATGGGCCTGCACCGCCTGCGCCAGGTGTCTGCGTTGCCTCGCGATACCCTGGCCAGACGTTTTCCGCCCCAAGTGCTGCAGCATCTGGACACCTTGCTTGGGCGCAGGCCGATGCCCCTTGAGTGTTACGTGCCGCCCGATCATTTCGACACCCGCATCGAGCTCAATTTCGACGTGGAATCCCATCAGGCCCTGCTGTTCCCGCTCAAACGCATGATTGCCGATCTTGCATTGTTTCTCGGCGGACGCGACAGCGGTGTGCAGCGTTTCATCATCCATCTGGAGCATGTGCCCAGTGTCGGCAGCGTGGCGCCCGATACGCTGATTCCGGTGGGCTTGCTGAGTGCCGAGCGTGAAGCCGACAGGCTGTTCGAACTGGCTCGCGGGCGTCTGGAACAGGTGGTGGTGCCGTCGCCTGTGCGCGCCTTGAGGTTGCAGGCAAAGGACCTGCCGGCCTTCGTGCCTTCGCATCGCGAGCTGTTCGATGACCGCCCGCAACAGAATATGCCGTGGGAACAGTTACGCGAACGCCTGCGTGCTCGACTGGGCGATGAAGCGGTCAGCGGTCTGGGCTTTCATGCCGACCACCGTCCGGAGTGCGCGTGGTTGCCGAGCTCTGCCAGCAAGCCCGTGATGGGGGCGCGCAACGTTTCGCGTCCTGGATGGTTGCTGCGCGAGCCCGAACACCTCAGCGATTCAAGCGTTCGCGTGCTGGCCGGACCTGAACGCATCGAATCGGGGTGGTGGGACGGCGGTGATGTGCGCCGCGATTACTTCCTGGTCGAGACCCGCACCGGGCAGCGCGGCTGGGCCTATCGCAATGTCGGGGATGACAGCGGCCTGTTGCTGCAGGGCTGGTTCGCATGAGGGGGAACTACGCCGAGCTGCACTGCCTGTCCAACTTCAGTTTTCAGCGCGGAGCGTCCAGCGCCAAGGAGCTGTTCGAGCGCGCGAAACGTCACGGTTATCAAGCCCTGGCCATCACTGATGAATGCACGCTGGCGGGTATCGTGCGGGCCTGGCAAGCCGCCAGTGAATGTGAGTTGCCATTGATCATCGGCAGCGAGGTGACCCTCGAGAACGGCCCGAAGGTGGTGCTCTTGGTGGAAGACCTCGCGGGTTATCAGGCCTTGTGCGGGTTGATCACCGAAGGTCGACGGCGCAGCAAGAAGGGCGAGTACCGGCTGTTGCGTGAGGATTTCCGGCGACCAATGGCAGGGTTGCTGGCGTTATGGGTGCCGGATCTGGATCAACGTGCCGAGGCCCTGCAAGAGCAAGGTGACTGGTTGCGTCAGACCTTCAAGCAAGACCTGTGGCTGAGCGTGCAACTGCATTGCGGGCCTGATGACAGCCTTCGTCTGTCGAGGCTGCTGACGCTGGCGCGTTCGCTGGACCTGCCTGCTGTGGCCAGCGGCGATGTGCACATGCACGCCCGTGGCCGCCGCGCCTTGCAAGACACCATGACCGCGATTCGTCACCACACCACCGTGGCTGAAGCCGGCCATCGGCTGTACCCCAACGGCGAGCGGCATTTGCGCACGCGTGACGTACTGGCCGAGTTGTACCCCGCCGACCTGCTGGCTGAAACCCTGAACATCGCCCGGCGCTGCCGCTTTGACCTGAAGCAGTTGCGCTATGAATACCCTCATGAGTTGGTGCCTCCCCAGCACACGCCGGCCAGTTGGCTGCGCCAGCTCACCGAAGCGGGTGCACGCTGGCGCTGGCCCAACGGCGTGCCCGAGGTGGCGCGGAAAAACATCGAGAAGGAGTTGAAGATCATCTCGACGATGAAGTACGAAAGTTACTTCCTCACCGTGCATGACATCGTCAAATTCGCCCGCGATCAGAGCATTCTGTGTCAGGGCCGTGGCTCGGCTGCCAACTCGACCGTGTGTTTCGTGCTGGGTATCACCGAGCTGGACCCGGCAAACATCAATCTGCTGTTCGAACGCTTCATCTCGGAAGAACGTAATGAGCCGCCGGACATTGACGTCGACTTCGAGCACGAGCGCCGCGAGGAAGTCCTGCAATACATCTTTCGCCGTTATGGTCGGGGCAGGGCGGCGTTGACGGCCGTGGCCAGCACCTATCACGGTGCGGGCGCGGTTCGGGATGTGGCGCGCGTGCTCGGTTTGCCGCCCGATCAGATCAACGCACTGGCGGACTGTTTCAGCCGCTGGAGCGACACCCTGCCGTCGCCTGAGCGGCTGCGTGAATGCGGTTTCGAGCCCGACAGCCCGGTGTTGCGCCGCGTATTGACGTTGACCGGCGAATTGATCGGTTTTCCCCGGCACCTGTCCCAGCATCCCGGCGGTTTCGTGATCTCCGAGCATCCACTGCAGACGCTGGTGCCCGTGGAAAACGCCGCCATGGCTGACCGCACGATCATTCAGTGGGACAAGGACGATCTGGACCTGGTAGGGCTGCTCAAAGTCGACATTCTGGCCCTCGGCATGCTGAGCGCTCTGCGCCGCACCTTCGATCTGGTCGAGTTGCATCGGCATAAACGCTGGACCATCGCCACGCTGCCGGACGGGGATGAGCCGACCTACGAGATGATCAGCCGCGCGGACACCATCGGCGTGTTCCAGATCGAATCGCGGGCGCAGATGTCGATGCTGCCGCGCCTCAAACCCAAGGAGTTTTACGACCTGGTGATCGAGGTCGCCATTGTCCGGCCGGGACCGATTCAGGGCGATATGGTGCATCCGTATCTAAGGCGTCGAAATGGCGAGGAGGAGGTGACCTATCCCTCCGAGGCGCTCGAGGACGTCTTCAAGCGCACACTGGGCGTGCCGCTGTTTCAGGAGCAGGTCATGCAACTGGCCATCGTCGCCGCCGACTATTCCCCGGGAGAAGCCGACCAGCTGCGCCGCTCCATGGCTGCCTGGAAACGTCACGGCGGGCTCGAGCCGCACCGGATTCGCCTCAGCGAACGCATGAAAGAGAAGGGCTATCCGGACGAGTTCATCCACCGCATCTTCGAGCAGATCAAGGGCTTTGGCAGTTACGGCTTTCCCGAGTCCCATGCCGCCAGTTTCGCCTTGCTGACCTACGCCAGCTGCTGGCTCAAATGCCACGAACCGGCCGCGTTCACCTGCGCGCTGATCAACAGCTGGCCCATGGGTTTCTACAGCCCTGACCAGTTGCTGCAGGACGCGCGTCGGCATCACATCGAAATCCGTCCGGTGGACGTGCGCTACAGCGACTGGGACTGTTCGCTGGAACCGGTCGACAACCCCGAGTACACGCGCAACCTGGCGATCCGCATGGGCATGCGCATGATTCGCGGGTTTCGCGAAGAAGACGCCAGGCGCATCGAGCAATCGCGGCAACAACGCGTGTTCAAGGACGTCACCGACCTGTGCATCCGCGCTGACCTGGACAACCGCGGCCGTGCGTCACTGGCCGATTCAGGGGCTTTGCGCGGGTTGGCCGGGCATCGCCATCGCGCGCGGTGGGAGATTGCCGGGGTCGAAGTGCAGCGGCCCTTGTTCGGCGATGACTGTTTTGGCGAAGAGGCACAAGTGGCCTTGCCGCTGCCCAGCGTGGCTCAGGATCTGGTGGCCGATTACGACACCCTCGGCACGACGCTGGGTCCGCACCCGTTGTCGTTGCTGCGCAATAAACTGGCGGCCAAACGCTTTCGCAGTTCGAAGGATTTGCTCACCGAAGAGCACGGGCGCAATTTCAGCGTCGCCGGGTTGGTGGTCGGTCGACAAAGGCCCGGTACGGCCAGCGGCGTGACGTTCGTCACCCTGGAAGACGAGCACGGCATGATCAACGTGGTGGTCTGGCGCGACCTGGCCGAGCGTCAGCGCAAGGTGCTGGTAGGGTCGCAGTTGATGCAGGTGTTCGGCAAGTTCGAATACCAGAAAGGCGTACGCCACGTCATTGCGCAGCGGCTGTTCGACCTGACGCCGTTACTGACGGGGCTGGATGTTCGCAGCCGGGATTTCAAGTGATCAGTGGGCAACCGACACCCATTGCAAGGACAAACGAATATCTGTGGGAGTGAGCTTGCTCACGAAGACGTCAGTACTTCCGATGCATGTTCATCGGTCGTAGATCAGCATTCGCGACCAAGCTCGCACACAGGGGTTTTGCGGTTGGCTGGAAGATCGGGACGGCTTAAACCTCGACCCTCACCGCACGCCCGGTCTTGATCGATTCCAGTGCGCAGTTGGCCAGATGCAGCGCCTTCAGGCCATCACGGGCGTTGGTCGGCAACGGTTCGCCCGCGCGGACGGCATCGATGAACTGGTTTAGTTCGTTCCGGTACGAATCTGCGTAGCGCTCAAGGAAGAAATTCAGCAGGGGTTCGCGCACTTCGGTCTGCTGGGCGCTGTAGCTGCGCACGGTGCTTGGGCGGTGGTTGTCGTTGAGGATCATGCCTTTGGAACCGAAGACTTCCAGGCGCTGGTCGTAGCCGTACACCGCTTCGCGGCAGCAGTTGATGTGGCATTGCTTGCCGGACGCCGTACGCAGCAGAACCATGACGCTGTCGTAGTCGTCGATCTGCGCCAGTGCCGGGTCGACCAGACGGCTGGCGATGGCCAGCACTTCCACCGGTTCCTCGCCGAGCAGCGTGCGCGCGGTGTCGAAGTCGTGGATGGTCATGTCGCGGAAGATCCCGCCGGAATGCTTGAGGTATTCCACCGGCGCCAGCCCGGGGTCGCGGCTGGTGATCACCACCTGGCGCACGTCGCCGATGTCGCCGTTGGCAATCGCTTTGCGCATGTGCAGGGTGTCCGGGTCGAAGCGGCGGTTGAAGCCCAGCATCACCTTGCCGTTCAGGCGCTCGATGTCTTCCACCGCTTTGGCGGCCTTGGCGAAGTCCAGATCGATGGGCTTTTCGCAGAGCACCGGTTTGCCCAGTTCAACGGCGCGCAGCATCAGGTCGATGTGGGTGTCGGTGGGCGTGCCGATGACGATTGCATCGACGTCGTCACGGGCAATGGCCTCGGCGCAGTCGTAAGCCGCCGCGCAACCCAGTCTGGCCGCCAGTGTGTCGACGCCTTCGCGCCAGGGGTCGGCGATCACCGACAGTTGCACATCCGGATTGGCCGCGACGTTGGCCGCGTGAATGTTGGCGATGCGGCCTGCGCCGAGGACTGCGATGCGTAGCATGGGTGGATCTCCTTGGATTGTTGTTGTCGGGTAGATCGGTTGTGGCTCGGAACGGGGTCAGTGCGCCAGATTGAACGGCGTCACGATCTGCACTTGAGAGGCGGGGATCGGATCGACCTTCCACAGACGGTGAAACTGCAGGATGTGCAGGAAGGCATGCCGGGCGTCGACCTGCAGGTTGTGGTCGATGATGGCGGCGATCTTTTCTTCCGCCAGCAACTGGCGGTTTTCCTGGTCCAGGTCATGGCCGATGAACACGGCCAGCGAGCGGTCAAGCGCGGCGAACGCGTCGACGATGGCGCGGTTGCCGCCGCCGACGCTGTAGATGGCCTTGATCGACGGATTGGCCTTCAGCGCTTCGGTCACGCGTTCGAGTGTGGGCTCGTACACGCCAAATCCGCCGGTGATGTCGACCACGCGCAGGTGCGGCGCGCGGCTGCGTAACCAGGTGCGAAACCCCATTTCGCGTTCTTCTTCACCCCGAAACAACTCGCTGCTGATGACCACGGCGACGTCTTGCGCGGCCTGGTCCAGCCAGCTCGCCATCAGGTACGCCGCCGTTTGCCCGGCCGTGCGGTTGTCCATGCCGATGTAACCGATGCGATCGCTTTGGGGCAGATCGGAGACCAGCGTCACGACCGGGATGCCGGCGGCGGTGACCTGATTCACGGCCTCATTGATCTGCGGCTCGTCCGCCGCCTTGAGGATCAGGCCCTGACTGCCTTTACCGGCACACCGCAGGATCAGGTCGTGCATCTCCTGGGTGTCGATCTCCTGGTACAAGTGGAAGCGGGGAAAAATACGAAACGGTGCCAGGCTGCCCAGTTGCGCGAGAATGGCCTCCTGCACCGCGTCGCTAAAGCGCTTCGGGGTGTGCAGGATGATGTCGATGTGGAAGGTGCGGCCGATCGCAGGCCCGGTTTTTTCCTGAGCTTCCAGTTCTTCAAGGGCCTGTTGAATGCGACGGTTGGTCTGGTAATGCACGCTGCCGCGTTCATGCAGCACGCGATCCACCGTGGCCTTGCTAACGCCGGCCTGGGCGGCGATCTGCTTGATGGAAAAACGGCGGGCGCGGTCGAGCATGAGAATCCCTGAGCCTTTTGAGGTCTTGTTGAGGTCGATTCGGGCATCTATGAGGTTTTCGCAATGCTAGTCTCAGTTCCAATCGTTGTACAGATGGAATTTAAATTCTATTGCGATGACGATCACCCGCAGCCAAAAACAACAACAGCAGGAGACAGGCATGTCAGCACTCGATCTTTCTACCTCTTTCACCGGTCGCTATTTCGTCGTCACTGGCAGCACCCAAGGCCTGGGCGCCGCGGTGGCCCGCACCCTTGCGCAGCGCGGCGCGGCGGGCCTTATCATTTGCGGCCGCAGTCGAGACAAAGGGGAGCAGCAGGTGCGTCAACTGGCCGAACTGGATTGCCAGGCGTTCTTCGTCGAGGCCGATATGGAAAACGTCGACGATTGCCGTCATGTCGTGGCCGCTGCCAAGGAACACTTCGGGACTGTCCACGGCCTGGTCAACTGCGCCGGGATGTCGGATCGCGGCACCATCATCGACACCTCACCCGAGTTGTTTGATCGTATCTTTGCGGTCAACGTAAAAGCCCCGTTTTTTCTCATGCAGGAATGCATCAAGCTGATGATCGCCAACAACGTCGAAGGCTCGATCGTCAGCATCCTCAGTGTCTCCGGCCATGGCGGTCAGTCGTTCCTGTCGGCGTACGCTGCGTCCAAAGGCGCGCTCGCCGTGCTGACCAAGAACGTCGCCTTCAGTACCTTGCGCAACCGCATTCGGGTCAACGGCCTGAACATCGGCTGGATGGACACGCCCCACGAAGACCAGATCCAGCGCCAGTACCACGGCGCCGATGACGGCTGGCTGGCCCGCGCTGAAGCACAGGCACCGTTCGGTCGCTTGCTCAAACCTCAGGAAGTGGCCAACAGCGTCGCTTATCTGCTCTCCGAGCAGTCGGGCATGACCACGGGCGCGATCATCGACATGGAGCAGGGCATCATGGGCTGCGGCGACGGCTCGACGCCGCGTCCTGATGCGCCGTTGACCTTGGACGGAGCGGCCGGAGCAGGGTTGTGAGCCTGTTCGCCACCTCGCGTGACATCGATGTCCAGGCCTTCGGGGCGCTGTGTGAACAGCAGGTGGATGCCGCCGAGTATCCTCATGCGCAGGAAGTGGTCAGTCGGGTGGTGGTCTATGACGCCGATGCGCTGCGCACCGCCGCTCTGCATGACCGCCTGGGCATATTGAGCGAGCTGCACCGGTTGTTTCGCGACGGCCCGGGTGTGATGGTGGTGCGCAATGCCTTTCCTGATGTGGCGGTCGTTGACCGGCACAGCGAGGTGTTCCGCCAGATCATCATTGACGAAGCGACGAGGGTGGTTCGGGCCGACCATTTTGCCAAGGCGGGCGCCAATCAGCGAATCTGGAATTCGCTGCAGAAAGCCGCCGAACATTCGCCGGATTCGTTCATCGAGTACTACGCCAACCCTTTGCTCGGCCTGATCGCCGAATCGTGGCTGGGGCCGCATTTTCAGGCCACGGCGCAGGTCAATGTGGTGACGCCGGGCGGGCAGGCGCAACAGCCTCATCGCGATTACCACCTGGGTTTCCAGAGCGATGAAGTGGCCGCGCGTTTTCCGCTGCCGATGCATCGCCTGTCGCAGCACCTCACGCTGCAAGGGGCGGTGGCGCACACTGACATGCCGCTGGAAACCGGGCCGACGCTGTTGTTGCCGTTCTCGCAGCAGTACGAGCTGGGTTATCTGGCGTGGCGTGATCAGGCCTTCATTGACTACTTCGAAGGTCACGCGATTCAGTTGCCGTTGAGCAAAGGTGATCTGCTGTTCTTCAACCCCGCGTTGTTCCATGCGGCGGGCACCAACCGCACGACGGATGAGTTCCGGATGGCGAACCTGCTGCAGATTTCGTCGGCGTTCGGCAAGCCGATGGAGACGGTCAATCGGGAACGGATGATGCGGGCGCTGTATCCGCTGATGCTCAAGCGGGTCGAGCAGGGTGAACTGGATGAAGAGGGCATGCAGGCGGTGATCGCGATGAGTGCGGACGGGTATTCATTTCCGACCAACCTGGACACTGATCCGCCTTTGCACGGCATGGCGCCCCGGACTGGGCAGGAACTGATGGCGCTGGCGTTGCAGGAGCGTTGGCCGGTGGAGCGGTTTGTCGAGGCAGTGGAGGCGATGCGGGTTAAGCGGTTGGCGTGAGTTCAATTCATCACTTTTGTGATGCAGCGGTGAACTGGGTGTCGGGTGTATATCCGTTTTTTGGGAGGGGGGCTGAGGTTGTGTTCTGCCTAACGGCAGATGCGTTCTGCCTTCGGCGGGTTACTTGAAAAATGTAGGAGCGACCAGGGTGGCGTTCCTGCCGTTGAGGGCAGCTAAGAGCAGCGCTGACGATCAGGATCGTTCCAACGCTCTGCGTGGGAATGCCTGCCAGGACACCCTGCGTCCACGTTGACGCAGAGCGTCAGTCGCTGCGCTACTACGCGGAGCGTGGGAACGATCGGTAATCGCTTTTTTGATTCGTGCATCCATCTCCCGCACGCCACCCTCCACTGTAGGAGCGCGCTTTGCGCTTAGATATTCTCCGGGGTCACGAGCTGCAGCGGCACGCATATGCGGTGCCGTTGCGGGTCGATCGCGTGTTCCTTCGGCAACTGCACCATCAGCGCGATCAGTTCCTTGGCGATAAGGCGCGGTTGTGAGTCGATCACCAGCGTCACGAGCCCCTTGCGCATGGCCTGGCGCGACTCCACCGTGGGCTCCTGAAGAATCACGCACAGGCGGGGACGCTGCGGTGTCGCAGCCAGCGCGCTGATCACGCCTTCCACGCCGCCTCCGGCCACGTAAATGCCTCGCAAATCCGGGTGCCTGGCCAGCAGGTCGAGCGTCGCCTCCTCGGTAATGGCGCCGTTGTCCAAGGTGATGATCGGCGGGAGCACACGAAACTGCGGGGCTTTCTCTTCGAAAAAACTGCGTACCCCGGCCTCACGCTGCTCGTGCCCCAGAAAGCGGTGTCCGCCCAGCATCACGGCCACTGAGCCGCCCCCCAAGGGCGAGCCGTGCGCGATCAACCAGGCCGCTGTGCGGCCGACCTCATGATTGTCGGTGCCCACGTACGCGCCCGGTTGCAGCGTGGGCAGCTCGGTCAACAGTGACACCACCTGCACACCTTGCAGGCGCACCTGTTCGATCGCCTCGATGATCAGCGGATGCTCGAAACTGACCAGTGCCAGACAGTCACACTGCGCGGCCAGTTGATGGATCTGCCGGGCGATCGATGTCGGGGCCCGGTCATGAATCAGCTCGACATGGCACACGATGTTCGCCGTGCGTGAATCACGCGCTTGCTCGACGATGGCGTCGCTCAGGGTTTTATAGAACGTCTGTGAGGTGCCCAGCAGCAGAAACCCGAAGTGATAGGCCGGCTTCTTTTCATTGATGCGCTGCGAGATCAGTCGCGCCGCAAAATAACCCACGGCCTCGGCCGCTTCGTAGACTTTGTCGGCGGTGTCAGCATTGACCGGGGCGCGGGCGTTGAGTACGCGGTCAACCGTGGCAACACTCAAGTTGGCCTGTTGTGCAACGGTGGCAATCGTCGGGCGTTTCTTATTATTCATAAAGCCTCGAAAAACCAGGCGTGATAGAAAACTATCAAGCGCAATCAAGGCTGGATGATAGCTTGAGAGAGAATACTTTCAAGCGCTTGTTGCCCGTGGGGCGGCTCTCTATATTTTTCTTCAGCGACTCAACTCAGCAACGCGGTAAGCAGTGGCCGGAGAACAATAACAATGTCTCAGATACCTCATGATCCTGAACGCGGAAAAGATTACAGCCTGACCGGAGAACGGGCGCGCCATGCCGAAGACGCCGGCCTGGTTTCGGCGGTTTGGTACCAGTGCCCGGTGCCACGCAAACGGATGAAGGAATTGATGCAACGCAGTGATGGGCGTGCCCTTCGTGACACAGCACTATGGCTGGGTGCGATGGTGCTCAGTGGGTGGGGCGGCTATGTATTCTGGGGCAGTGCGGCCTGTGTGCCGTTCTTTCTGCTCTATGGCCTGCTGTACGGCACGGCCGCCAATTCTCGCTGGCACGAGGCCGGTCACGGCACTGCGTTCAAGACCCGCTGGATGAACGACGTGGTCTATCAACTTGCGTGCTTCATGGTCATGTACGAGCCGCAGGTCTGGCGCTGGAGCCACGCCCGTCATCACACCGACACCATCATCGTCGGGCGAGACCCGGAAATCGTCGAGCCGCGTCCGCCGCGCCTGCACCTGATGGCGCTCAAGTTCCTGTCGTTTCCCCACGTGTTCAATGCATTCAAATCCCTGTTCCAGCACGCATCAGGACAGATGAGTGAAGAAGAGAAAATTTTCGTGCCGGCGTCCGAGTGGCCCAAGGTCTACCGCACGGCGCGGATCTGGCTCGTACTGCAGGGGCTGGTGATCGGTACAGCGTTATTCCTCAATTCCTGGCTGCCCTTGATGTATGTGTTGCTGCCAACGATTTATGGCGGCTGGCTGAGTTATGTTTTCGGACTGACTCAACATGTAGGGCTGGCGGAAGATGAACTGGACCATCGAACCAACTGCCGCACTATTTATATGAACCCGGTGTTCCGATTCTTTTATTCGGACATGAATTATCACCTCGAACATCACATGTTTCCCATGGTGCCTTATCACGCACTGGAAAAACTTCATGAAGAAATAAAAGACGATTGTCCGCCGCCGTATAACAGCCTGATCGAGGCGTATCGGGAAATCATTCCGACATTATGGAAGCAGCGCAAGGATCCGTCGTTCTACATCAAGCGCCCGATCAAGGCGCCTTCACCAGATGTTAGCGATACGGCTGAACGCCAGGAATCGGCATTCAGCTGAAACACCCCACCCGACAAGAACAAGAGAGCACTGCCATGAGCGATCAATGGGTAGAGGTTTGTCACGTCGATGACATTGATGAAGAAGACGTCATTCGTTTCGATCACCAGCAAAAAACCTATGCGGTGTACCGCTCGCACAACAGCGAATACTTCGCCACCGACGGGTTGTGCACCCACGAGAAAATTCACCTGGCGGACGGTTTGGTCATGGACTTCGTCATCGAATGCCCCAAGCACAACGGGCGCTTCGACTACCGCAACGGCAAGGCGCTGAACGCCCCGGCCTGCGTCAACCTCAGGACCTACCCGGTGAAGGTCGAAGCCGGCAAGGTGATGCTCGATACCCAAGGGCAGGGCAACCCATGAGCCGCGACGAAACGATGGTCATCGTCGGTGCCGGTCACGCCGGCGGCCGCGCCGCGCTGACCCTGCGCGAAGTCGGGTTTGCCGGGCGTATCGTCTTGATTGGCGATGAGGCGCATCTGCCGTATGAACGGCCGCCGCTGTCCAAGGCGCTGCTCAAGGGCGAGTCGTCCTTGCAGGCGTGCAGCCTGTTCAGCGAGGCCAGTTTCATGGCGTCCGGGATCGAACACTTGAGTGGCGTCCGGGTGACGAAGCTTGAGCCGGACCTGCATCGCGTGACCCTGGATGATGCAGTGACGTTGGATTACAGCAAGGTTTTGCTGGCCACGGGCGGTCGATCCCGCAGCCTGGACCTGGCGGGCCGTCACTTCAGTAACGTGCATTACCTGCGCACGGTCGACGACGCCCTTGACCTGCAAAGGCGTCTTGAGCCCGGCATGCGCCTGTTGGTGATCGGGGGTGGTTTCATCGGTCTTGAAGTGGCCTCGACCGCGCGGGAGCTCGGTTGCGAAGTGACAATACTGGAAGCGGGACCCCGGTTGGCGGCGCGGGCGCTGCCGGAACGCCTATCCGACGCTCTGCTGACGTTGCATCGACGCAAAGGGGTCGTTATTCACCTCGGCGTGCACATCGACTCGGTGCACGGCAACGAGGCGCTCGAATCGGTGCAACTGGTCAGCGGTGAACACCTGCACTGCGACGCCGTGCTGGTGGGCATCGGCACGCAGCCCAACCTTGAACTGGCGCAACAGGCCGGGCTCGCCACCGGGAGCGGCATCCAGGTCAACCGCTTTCTGCACACCAGCGCGCCGGATGTCTACGCGGCGGGTGACGTGAGTGAAATGCAGCGCGCAGACGGTGCGTTTCATCGTCAGGAAACCTGGCGCAATGCCGAAGCCCAAGGCCGGTTGGCGGCATTGAACATGCTGGGCCAGCAGGCGCCGTTCGAGACCGTACCGGGGTTCTGGTCCGATCAGTACGAGTTCGGGCTGCAGACCGTGGGCGTGCTGGCGGCCGACGCTCGGGTGATCGAACGCGCGTTGTCCGGCGAAGGCATGCTGTTGCTGTACCTCGACGCGCGGTCACGCTTGCAGGGCGCCTGCGGCTGGGGCGCCGGCAACAGTGTCGCCAAGGACATCAAGCTGTGTGAGCGATTGATCGAAAGCCAGGTCCTGTTGCCGCTGGATCAGCTCGCGGACATCCGGGTATCGCTCAAAGGCTTGTTGCGAGGTGCTCATGCCTGAGTCGTCCCGAGCGTTCGTGGTCTTTCAGTCGATGTGGGCGATGCAGAACGCACAAGGCATCCTGCCGACGCCCCTTGAGCGCGTGCTGACCCAAATCGCCGACGCCGGATTCGACGGCATCACCGATCATTATGTCGAGCCGGTCGCGGCGCGTGAATTGTCTCGACTCGCCAGCGGTCTGGGGTTGCAGATCGAAGGACAGCTGTTTCCGAAAACCGTGGATGACTTGAAGCCGGCGCTCGAAATCGCGAGCGAATACGGCTGCCATCACCTGACCATTCAGGCCGACGCTCGCCCGCGCGGTTTGAAGGAAGCGGTGGCATTGGTCGAAGGCTGGCAGCGTCTGGCTGAACAGGTGGATTTTCCCGTGCTGCTGGAGACCCATCGTTATCGGGTCACCAATGACCTGCATTTCACGCTCGATCTGCTTCGAGAGTTGCCGGACACCCGGCTGCTGGCGGACCTGTCTCATTACGTGGTCGGGCGCGAAATCCCCTTGCCGCCGGGCGAGGAGGATCAGCAGCAGATTGAAACCATTCTGCGCAACAGCTGGGGCTTCCATGGGCGCGTTGCCACTTGCGAACAGGTTCAGGTGCCGATCAGCTTCGAGCAACACAAACCTTGGGTCGAGTTGTTCAGTGACTGGTGGCGGTATGGGATCGAAGATTGGCTAGGGCGCGATTCGGTATCCGGCAGTTTGTCCTTCACATGTGAGCTGGGGCCACCGCCGTATGCGATAACCGACCGGTTTGGGCGGGACATGACTGATCGGTGGGAAGAGTCGTTGTTGATGAAAGAGTTGGCTCGGCACATTTGGAGCGGATGTACGCAACCCCTTTAGGCGCGCGCTTGCCCGCGATTGCGGTGTGTCAGGCGATAGAGGCGGCTCAGGCATTGCGCATCGCGGGCAAGCGAGCTCGTACAGGTCTGCGTAGCATACGAATATCGCTTTTACTCCGAAAACTGGCACGTCCTGTGCTGTCCTGAATGAATACGGGTTGTTGAACAATCCCGGTCTTTCAGGAACCGCACACTGTGTCCATCGCCAAAGAAAACGGCCTGTCGCTGGCCGACCAGGTTGCCCACGAGCTGCGCGAAGACATCATCGGCGGACGGCTGTTGTCCGGCATGCCGTTGGTGGAAAGCGAACTGGTGCGTGGTTATAACGCCTCGCGCAACACCGTGCGTGAAGCGCTGCATCTGCTCGGCCGCGAGGGACTGACGACCTACGTCCGGCACAAGGGCGTCATCGTTCGTCGTCTGACCGTGGACGATGTACGTGACCTTTTCATGGTCCGCCGCACCCTTGAGTCCAAAGCCATACTCACCGGCAAGCTGCTGGTCGATTCGTCTTCCGCGCGCATGGCAAATGCCATTGAAGCGGCCGAGCTGGCCAGCGAACGCGAAGACTGGCGCGCCTTTGGTACTCACAGCCTGCGCTTTCACCAGCAGGTCGTCGGCCTGTTGCACAGTCCGTCGTTCGATGAGTTCTTCACCAACATCGTGGCGCAGATGCGTCTGGTATTTTCCGCCGCTCCGGATGAAGCGCGCTATCAGGCGCCGTGGCTGGCGCGCGACCGGCACATTCATCAGTTGCTGATCGACGGCCATCGCCACGAAGCCGGTGAAGCCATGGACAGCTACCTCAACGATTCCGAACACCAGGCGCTGGACCTGCTTTCCCGCGCTGCCAGACACTGAACCAGGAGATTGCCATGTACAAAGATTATCCCGCCGCGTATCAGGTCAGCAAAGGCGCTGCGTTGCAGGTCGATACGGCGTTCTATGACCGTATTCGCGAGCATCAGGACGGTCGCACGCAGGTAGAGCAGTTCGAGGTGCCGATTCGCACCGGGCGTGCCTGGAAGGTCAAGGCGGGACAGGTGTTCCGCGTCACGACGCCCGTGGGGCCGCAGGTGGGCGACTTCAACGTCTGGAACGCCAACGACCCGCGTGAGCGCCTGTGGGCATCGCGTACCCGCCAGTTACAAGGGGCGCACGTGACCACCCATGATCGCCTGTGGTCGAACCTGCCGTTCCTGCGCCCGATGGTCACCATCACCGATGACAGCCTGGCGAGTTACGGCATCGACGAACACGGCGGCCGCCTGCATGACCTGCTCGGGACCCGTTGCGACCCGTACGTGAACAAGATGCTGACGGGTGAGGATTTCCATCATCACTGCCATTCGAACCTGACCCGCGCCGTTCTGCCTCACGGGCTGACCGAGTTCGACGTCCACGATGTGCTGAACATCTTCCAGTGCACGGGCCTGAACCACGATGACATGTACTTCATGAAGGCCTGTCCGGCGCAGAAGGGGGATTATCTGGAATTCTTCGCTGAGATTGACTTGCTGTGTGCGTTGTCGACCTGCCCGGGCGGCGACCTGTCCCTGCCGATGTGGGGCCCCGACGCGCAGGACCCGCTGACCGTCTGCCGCCCGCTGGGCGTGGAAATCTACGACCTCGACGCGTCGCTGCTGCACGGGTGGGAGCAACCCAAACGCGCGGAGTACAACGGCCTGCACGGCTTGAAGATCGACAAGGCGGCGTGGGAGAAGTAAGCCTTACTGATGCGACAAGGTGGGCCTGCTGCGCCAAATTCCACAGGAGAGTCTGAGTTCATGGACCGGGTAGACCGGGGCGCGTGGCGGGTGCAAGACCTGTGGGAGCTGCTGGAGGTTACGACAGTGGCGAATGCGCAGGTGCAGTCACATCACCGGCAAATGACCCACCGCCTTCGCTGCCCTCGTAACCTCGGACGTCTCCCACAGGGACCGGGTTGATGCATGAGCCTGTGTCCTACCTCAGACCTGTGGGAGCGAGCTTGCTCGCGAAGTCGTTGCTTCAATCGATAAAGATGTGTCGGCAGTACCGGCTTTTTCGTCCGGATGCAGCCCAGACCGAGCTCGCCCCCACAGGTTTTGCTGTGTCTTGCCAATGCGGGTTATCGGCAACGGGCCTGCTGGGCTTTGTGAGCGCTGCCGACCTCAAGCATCGCGCAAGAGGTCATGGGCATTGAGCAGGCCGTAAGCGATTTCAGGGTTTTTCTCCAGACCGCGCCGGATCGCAGCCGGGATCGCTGCGCGGGTCTTGCGGCACATGCCGGGCAATTCGGCGATGTCGATGACGATGCCGCGCATGCTGCGCACTTCATTGAAGCCGGGCGCAATGTCTACGCGGATGCCGAGCAGCTCGAACATGCGCCGCTGCATGTGCTCCAGATCGGTCAGACTGGCGATGCTCTCCAGACGCTCCAGCAGACGCTTTTCCTCCTGACGGGTCAGGCACAGGATGCGCATGTCTGTGCCGGGGGTTTCCAGCAGGCGTTCACGGTCGCAAATGCAGGCGCCGGGCGGGCAAGGGGAGCGAATGGGCAGAGTGGGCGTCATGGGGTCTGATCATAGCGAGGCGCGGAGCTGAATTACAGCCGGTTGTCGGCACGCGCCACGCACCTGTCGCTGGTTTTCTGGTCAGGCCAATATGATTAAATATTAATTGGTCTTGCCAATATTCCAATCGCTGTGTAGTTTTTTCGCAGCGGCGCCGAGCACGTTCACGAGCAGGCGCATCCAGGTTCACAACAACAATAGATCACGCCCAGTCACCCGCAGCGTTAGTCATCACCGCTGTGCCGGCGTGCATGGTCTGGAGAGAAAGCATGCTTACCGTCGTCTGCGAAACGCCTGGCTCCCTACTGGCCCAGGATCGTCAAAAGCCTGAGCGCGCGCCTGGCGAAACGCTGGTCAGGATCAAGCGCGTCGGGGTCTGCGGCACCGACTTGCACATCTTCAACGGCAATCAACCGTTCCTGGAATATCCCAGGGTCATGGGGCACGAGTTCTCGGGCATCGTCGAAGAAAGCGAGGCGGGCAGCGGCCTGGTGGCGGGGGATGTGGTGTACGTGATGCCCTACCTGTCCTGTGGCGACTGCATTGCCTGTCGTCAGGGGAAAACCAATTGTTGCGTGCGCATTCAGGTACTGGGCGTGCATCGCGATGGCGCTTTTACCGAATACCTCAGCCTGCCGCACGCCTTTGTCCTCAAGGCGAACGGAATCACACTGGACCAAGCGGCGATGATCGAGTTTCTTTCGATTGGTGCGCACGCGGTGCGTCGATCCGATATTCAGGCAGGGCAGCGTGCGCTGGTGGTCGGCACCGGCCCGATCGGCATGGCCGTGGCCATTTTCTCCCGCCTGCGCGGCGCGCAGGTCACCGTACTCGACACCCGTGAGGATCGGCTGACCTTCTGCAAAGAACATCTGAAAGTCAGTTCGGCGGTATTGATTGGCGCCGATGACAAGCAGCAACTGGAACACCTGACCCAAGGCGAATTCTTTGACGTGGTGTTCGACGCTACTGGCAACGCCAAGGCCATGGAGCGTGGGTTCGAGTTCATCGCGCACGGCGGCAAATACGTCCTGGTGTCCATCGTGCGCGACACCATCAGCTTCTCCGATCCTGAATTTCACAAGCGCGAAGCCACGTTGATGGGCAGCCGTAACGCGACGGTCGAGGATTTTCGTTATGTGGAGCAGTGCCTGCGCGACGGTTTGATCCCCGACGCGGCGCTGAACACCCATCGGATGAAGTTGAGCGAAGTGCCGGAGCGTTTTCAACTGCTGCTCGACCCGGCCCAAGGCGTGGTCAAGGCGATCGTCGAGTGCTAGGAGAGCAGCGTATGGCAGATTCTGTGTTCACCCCGATCCTGCAATTTGGCACCAGCCGGTTCCTGCAGGCTCATGCCGACTTTTTTATTTCGCAAGCGCTCGCCAAGGGCGAGGCGCTGGGCAAGGTGACGGTCGTACAAACCACGGCCAGTGCCGACAGCACGCAGCGTGTTGAGGCGTTGGCGAGCGGCGTCGGTTATCCGGTGCGGATCCAGGGCATGGTAGGCGGGCGCACGGTCGATGAAGAATGCTGGTCATCGTCCATCGCGACGGCGCTGCACGCGGGTCGAGACTGGTCGCAGCTGCGTCAGGCCATCGTGACGGACGTCGAGGTGGTGATTTCCAATACCGGCGACAAAGGTTATGTGCTCGATGCGGCAGACTCCGCTGAGCGGCTGTCGGCCACTGCGCCTGCGCCCGTGAGCTTTCCGGCCAAATTGCTGGTCTTGCTGCATGACCGCTGGTTGCTGAATCCACACAGCACGTTGTCGTTGTTCCCCTGTGAGTTGGTGTCGCGCAACGGCGATGTGTTGCGCGACCTGATCATTCGCCTCGCGACGGAATGGCAAATGGCGCCTGCGTTCATTTTGTACCTGCGCGACACTTGTCGCTGGGCCAACTCACTGGTAGACCGGATCGTTTCGCAGCCCATCCAGCCTGTGGGCGCGGTGGCGGAGCCCTACGCGATCTGGGCCATCGAGCGGCAGGAGGGCCTGCAACTGCCCTGCACCCATCCCTGCATCGTGGTCACCGACCAGTTGGAACGGTACGAGCAGTTCAAGCTGTACATGCTCAATCTGGGGCATAGCTGGCTCGCCGAACGCTGGCGGGTCGACGGACGTCCTGCCGAGGAAACGGTGTATGAGGCCATGGGCGACTCAGCGTTGCGACGGAGTCTGGAGGAATTGTGGGAGGAGGAAGTGCTGCCGGTGTTTGCGGCGAAAGGAGAGCTGGCGCAGGCGCGGGTTTATCTGGCCAGCGTGCGTGACCGTTTCCTCAATCCGTTTCTGCAACATCGCATTGCCGACATCGCGCAGAACCACGATGAGAAAAAACGCAGGCGGTTCTTGCCGGTGGTCGAGCAGGGACGAACGATCCGGGGATTGCTACAAACCCGGCTGGAACAGGCACTGGCGACCTAAGCCCGAAGTCGTCTGGCTTGCCGATGATGGCCATTCACGGGGCCATCATCGATAAGCGTCGTTTGGTGTCAGCTGGAACCTTGCCTGAACACCAGCGCCTTCAGCCCGCCTTCAGGCTCAACGTCGGCAAACTCCGGGGGATTCTCGAGTCGCTGTTCGAAGCGCAGGCTCGGTGCTTCACGGGTCACCCCGTCAATCAAGAAATCGGCGCCCAATGCCGGGTCGTTCATGCAGGCCAGCACAGTACCATGGGCGCTCAACAGTTCCGGCAGCTTGCGCAGGACGCGCTGGTAATCCTTGGTTAACAGGAAGCTGCCTTTCTGGAACGACGGCGGGTCGATGATCACCAGGTCATACGGGCCGCCGCTCTTCACCTTGCCCCACGACTTAAACAGCTCATGCCCGAGAAAACTGACCTTGGCCAGGTCATGGCCGTTCAGCCGGTGGTTGTCGCGGCCTCGGCTGAGTGCTGCCCGGGACATGTCCAGGTTGACCACGAAATCCGCACCGCCTTCGAGGGCCGCTACGGAAAAGCCGCAGGTGTAGGCGAACAGGTTGAGCACCCGTTTGCCCGAGGCATTGGCGCGCACCCAGTCGCGGCCGTAACGCATGTCGAGAAACAGACCCGTGTTCTGCTTCTTGCCGAAATCCACGAGGTAGCGCAAGCCGCCCTCAGTCAGGGTCCACTCGTCCGGCATCTCGCCTGCGAGCGCTTCGGTCAGGCTGTCCGGCAGGTAACGGTGTTGCAGCAACAGGGTGTGAGCTTGGCTGTTCTGCCACGTGGGCGTCCGCACGAGCTCAATGAGCAGGCGTTTCAGCGCATCGAGGTCTTCGCCGGCAGGCTCCTTGAACAGCGACACCAACACGACACCCTGCATCCAGTCCACGGTCAGTTGCTCGAGCCCTGGCCAGCGTCGCCCACGGCCATGGAACAGGCGGCGGCTTTCCGCGGGTGCAGGGGCGAGGGCGGTCAGCAGGTGTTCGTTGAGGGTGTTCAGCGCGTCGGCATTCATCGGGTGGCGGCGGGTCGGTCATGAGAAAGGCGGCATTCTAAACCCAATCAGGGGGCGAGCGTCTGTAATGCGTCGAGGACCTTCCTCAGTCCCTTGTTCACCGGTTTGTCCTGACGCAGCACGATGCCCAGCGTCCGGTTCAGGGGTGGCGTCAGCGCCTTAATCTGCAAGCCCCGTTGATGATGGGGTGCGGCCACCGACATGCGCGGCACGATGCTGTAACCCAGACCGGCCGCGACCATTTCCTTGATGGCCTCGATACTGCCCAGCTCCATCACCGGCTTGATACGCAGCCCAGCCTGCAGGAACCACTCATCGATCAGCAGGCGAGTGCTGCTACCGGCTTCGAACACCACCAGGGGCAGATCCAGCAGCGAACCCGCCGTGACGTCCGCTGGGAGAGGATGTTGCTCAGCACTGAAAATCGCCACGAACTCATCGTCCAGCAGCGGCGTGACCGACAGGCTGCGACCGGATGCGGGCAGGGTGACCAGCGCAAGGTCCAGGCGGTTCTCCTCCACTGCGCGCAAGATGCCGTCGGTGTTGCCGGTACTGACGCGCACATCCAGTGCGGGGAACTGCCGGCGCAAGGTTTGTAAAATCGGCGGAAGGAGATGGATGCAGGCCGTCGCGCCCGTGCCGATAGCGACTCGCCCGGCAACACCCTGCGCGTGGCTCGACAGGTCAAGCAACGCGTCTTCGACCACCGCATCGATTCGACCAATGTGCTCCAGCAGCGTGCTGCCGGCAGACGTCGGCTTGATGCGTTTACCGACGCGCTCGATGAGGCGCAGGTTCAACCGCTCCTCCAGCAGGCGAATGTGCAGGCTCACGGCCGGCTGAGTCAAACCCAGGCGCTGCGCCGCAGCGGAAAAGCTGCCGTGGTGGATGACATGGGCGAAGGAGTGAAGGTGATTGAGGTTGAGCCGCTGCATGTCAAAGTTTTGCTGATGCTGAGGATGACAAATCATAGCTTTGTTTTGAAAATGCGGCGCGTCATCATGGCTCATCCGTTGTTATCGTGATCCAGAAGAAGACCGCACATGCCCCACGACCTTATCTTGCGCGACGCCGTCGAAGACGACATGCCCGCCGTACAGGCGATTTACGCCCATCACGTGATCCATGGCACTGCCAGCTTCGAACTGGAACCGCCGACCCTTGCGCAGATGTGTCAGCGACGTACGGACGTCCGTGGCCATGGCCTCCCTTATCTGGTGGCTGAACTCAAAGGCGAGGTGGTCGGATACGGCTATGCGACGTTGTATCGGCCGCGGCCCGCTTACCGCTTTACCGTGGAGGATTCCGTCTACGTGCGTGAAGGCATGGCGGGCAAGGGCATCGGCCAGGCCTTGCTGGCACTGATCATCGAGCGCTGCATCGACGGCGGCCGTCGACAAATGGTCGCTGTCATTGGCAACAGCGAAAACACAGCCTCGATCCGCCTTCATGAGCGCCAGGGATTTCGTACTGTTGGCGTGTTCGAATCGGTGGGGTTCAAGCATGGCCGTTGGCTGGACACCGTTTTGATGCAGCGCAAACTGGGCGAGGGCTCAGGCAGTGCCCCTCGTGAATAGTCATGCGCAGGCTGTTGAGTAAGAAAGCTGCTCGCTCTCTTGAAGACGCGCGCTGGCAGGTCAGTCCACAAACGGATACGTACATCAGCTGTATTACGTAATATGGCTTCCAGTGGCCCGAGGCTGGTGTGGCTGCCCCTGGTCGTCGCCTGCATCAGGTTGTGTGGGCCGCTGGCGCTCTGTCGGATCGGCTTTGATCCCAAGGGTCTCAGGCACGCCTAACCACAGCAGCACGAAGGCGATGGCGGCAATGGCCGCCAGTGCGAGAAACGCAGCGCTGAAACCGGCTTCACGAATCACCAGACCGGCCAAGCCATTGCTCAACGCCGCGCCCAGACCGAACACCGTGGAGATCGCACCCAGGCTGACGTTGAAGCGTCCGGTGCCCTGGGTCAGGTCCTTGACCACCAATGGCAGCAATGCGCCGAACGCGCCTGCGCCTATGCCGTCGAGCAACTGCACGCCCACCAGCCAGTACGGGTTGTCCGAGAGCACATACAGCACGCCGCGCAGCGGCAAAATAACGAAACCCGCCAGCAGCAGCGGCTTGCGTCCCCAGCTGTCTGCCTTGGCACCCACCAGCCAGGCGACTGGCACCATCACCATTTGCGCGGCCACGATGCACGCGGAGGTCAGCGGCGTGGCCAGTTGAAGGTCAATCTGCGACAGCTTCTGGCTGACCAGAGGCAGCATGGCCGCGTTGGCCAGATGGAAGAGCCCGCAGCAAATCGCGAAGACCAATAATGGCCGATTGTGCAGCAGCGCCGCCCATCCGCTCGGTTGATCGTTCGCGTCGTCGTCACTGGGGTCGAAACCTCGGGCCACCTCATGATCGATGGCAGTACCATCGACGAAGCTCACCGCGACGACACTTGCCAAGGCCATGAACGCCATCAGATAGAACACCGCGATCGGCCCAAACAGCCACGAACAACCGCCCGCCAGCAATGCCGCGCAAGCGTTTCCCGCATGGTTCCAGGTTTCATTGCGGCCGGTACGCCGGGTAAACGCCTTGGGGCCGGTGATTCCCAGGGAAATCGCCGCGATGGCTGGCGCAAACACGGACCCTGCAATCGCACTGAGGGACTGGGTGATGGCGACCCAGGTGAAACTGTGTATGAACGGCAGCACCACGCACCCGGCGGTCACCAGCAAGGCCGCCACGACCACAACCATTCGCTTGCTGCGGGTGCGGTCAATCAGCGCACCCGCTGGCGTCTGAGTCACCAAAGCCGCTATACCTGCCAGGGTCATCACCAGCCCGATGCTCGCCGGGTCCCATTTGTGAACTGCAAGCAGGTAGATCGCTAGGTAAGGACCAAGTCCGTCCCGAACATCTGCCAGGAAAAAGTTGAGGCCGTCCAGTGAACGGTTATTACGAAGGTCGGCGGATGGGCTGGTCAAGAAGTTCTCGGGGTAAGCGCTCGTGCAACCGGAATAGCTGCCGCTCTTGCTTAATGACCCGGCGCCGTTGCGTTGGTTCGACGCCCCCTCAGCAACTGTTACCGGTTCGGTAAGGGACTTTATTGTCGCGACATTTGAATCGAGAACGGTGCAGGCATAAGCTTCGCGCCATTGATATCGTCCGGACCCATCAGCCCGGTCGTTTTTGGAAACCTTTCATCAGGAAATGCCATGTCCAGTCTGTTTCCCGCTGCCCGTCCACGTCGCCTGCGCAGCAACGCAAACTTTCGCGCGTTGTTCCAGGAAGCCGAATTCACGCTGAACGATCTGGTGCTGCCGATCTTCGTTGAGGAAGAGATCGACGATTTCGTGCCGATCAACAGCATGCCGGGCGTGCGTCGGATCCCCGAGTCGAAACTTGCCCAGGAAGTGGAGCGTTATGCCCGCGCCGGGATCAAGTCGGTGATGACCTTCGGCGTGTCCCACCATCTGGATGCCACCGGCAGCGACACCTGGCAGGAGAACGGTCTGGTGTCGCGCATGTCGCGCACGATCAAAGACGCCGTGCCGGACATGATCGTGATGTCCGACACCTGCTTCTGCGAGTACACCGACCACGGCCACTGCGGCGTGATGCACGGTGCGCATGTCGACAATGACGCGACCATCGAAAACCTCGGCAAGCAGGCGGTCATGGCCGCACGCGCGGGCGCCGATGTGATCGCCCCTTCGGCGGCAATGGACGGCCAGGTCAAGGCCATTCGCGCCGCGCTGGACGCCGCAGGCTTTACCCAGACGCCGATCATGGCCTACTCGACCAAATTCGCCTCGTCGCTGTACGGCCCTTTCCGCGAGGCAGGCGGTTCGGCGCTCAAGGGTGACCGCAAGAGCTATCAGATGAACCCGATGAACCGCCGCGAAGCCCTGCGTGAGTCGTTGCTGGACGAAGCCGAAGGCGCCGATGCCCTGATGGTCAAGCCTGCGGGCGCCTACCTGGACATCATTCGCGATATCCGCGAGGCCTCGAACCTGCCACTGGCGGCGTATCAGGTGAGCGGCGAGTACGCGATGATCAAATTCGGCGCCCAGGCCGGTGCGATCGACGAAGGCCGCGTGGTCCGCGAAAGCCTGGGCGCGATCAAACGCGCGGGCGCAGACCTGATCTTCACGTACTTTGCGATGGATCTGGCGCTGAGCGGGATTTGATGGCGACAGGCATGCCGCCATCGCCACCGTCGTAACCTCCGGCAGCTCCCACAGGGACGGTATCGCCTGTCGGAGATGCGCTGGCCTGGGAGTTGCGGCCTTCGCGAATATTCGCCACACCACAGAGCCTGTGGGAGACGCCGGAGGTCACGACGGCAGCGAAGCGATGTGTCGTTCACCCGTGATGCCACTGATCCAATGTGCACTTTGGGTCATGTCCCGCTGCACAGTCCTTCGAGCAGATGAGCGAGACGCTATCCCTGCCAGTCCTTGCTCGCCTCGGTCAGCATCTCTTCGATCAACACGCCGAAACGCTGGCTCAGCAGGCTTTGTGGCCTGTCTTCCGGCAGCAACAGGTAAGTGGAAAAGCGGATCTGGGGCAGGAACGGGCGGGTTTCAATGCCCATGTGTACATACTCCAGCGCCACCATCGGGCTGACGATACTCACCCCAAGTCCCAGCGCCACCAACGAACACACGGTCGCGGCATAGGGCGTTTCCAGGTTCAGCCTGCGGTACTCCTTGTCGCCTGCGAACACACGATCCACGCGGGCTCGCGAGCCGTCACTCAGCGACAGCGAAATAAATTCCTCGCCTTTCAGATCCTCCGGTTTGACCGCCCTCAGCTCGCCTAACCGATGCCCCGTGGGGAACACACAGACTCCCGGCACGTCGCATATCTTGCGCGTGCGCACCCCGGGCATGTCCTCGCCGACATACGACGCCAGCCCCACATGGCAGAACTGCGAAGCCGCCCAGTGGGCAACCATCGGCGAATCGCTGGTGTGGATCGAGATGGCCGCTTCGGGATTCTCCTGACGAAAGCGCTGGATGACCTTCGGCAAAACGGTCAGCGACAGCGACGGTACCGCAGCGATGCGCAATTGCCCCGTACCCCCACGGCGGATGTTCTGCGCTGACGTCTCCAGGTTTTGCAGACCGATGAATGCCCGCTCCACATCGGCGAACAGCGCCGCGCCTTCGTCGGTGGGCAAGAGGCGGCCACCCACACGCTCGAACAATTTGAAGCCACTGGCCCGTTCCAGTTGCGCAATCAGACGGCTGATGTTGGGTTGCGAGGTGTGCAGTGACTCGGCTGCGGCGGTCATTGAACCGCTCAACATCACGGCGCGAAAGGCTTCGACTTGTTTGAAGTTCATGGCAGGCCATATCAATTCGGTATGGATGACCAATGTATTGTCATTTGTTGGCATGAGCCAGAGGCTTTATAACTGTTTTCGACATCGAAGCTTCCGCGCAGACGGACGCGATGTTCAAGCGCGTCTGACGTCCTCAGGGTGCGCTGTAAATCCCGCTGCTCTCTGCCCTTGAAATCGTTGCGTGACGTCACGTGGTGTGGCGCCGCGCTGGTAGGTAACCAGGAGGCAATATGTCGTTCTCATCCAGGCTGTTTTCGTTAAGCGTATTGGGCCGTGCACTTGCGCTCTCATGCGTCTCCCTGACAGGCATCGCACAGGTTCACGCGACGGATCTTCCGCCAGTGCCCGATGAAATAAAGGAAGCCGGCCAACTTCGTGCCGGGGTCCGGTGCGACCAGCCGCCTTACGGTTTCCAGAACGGCCACGGCGAGTTCGCCGGGGTTGAAGTAGAAATGTCGCGGCAAATCGCGCTCTGGGCGCTGGGCTCCAAAGACAAGGTGACCTTCACCTGCGTCACCGCCGAGAACCGCGTTCCGCAACTCTTGGGCCGCAAAGTCGACTTCCTCATCGCGACCCTCGGTGTCACGCCTGAGCGTCAGCGGGTCATCGACTTCACCACACCGTATCGATGGGGAGCGAGTGACGTGGTGGTCAAGAAGGACAGCCCGATCAAGTCGATCAAAGACCTCGACGGCAAGACCCTCGCCACGCTCAAAGGCTCGGTGCAAGCCAAGTGGTTTGAGGACCACATGCCTCAGGTCAAGACCCTGCGCATGAACAGCGCCGCCGATGCCTTGCAAACCTTTCGTCAGGGCCGCGCAGATGCCTATACCCATGACGCCGCAACACTTGTGGTGGTCGCGGCGAACGACAGCGACGCACGCCTTATCAACGAGCCGTTCCAGATTTCCGATGCCGCCATCGGCGTGCGCAAGAACGACGAGCCATTACGTGACTACCTCAGCGCCGCCGTCGCGAAGATGCACGAGGACAAACTGTTCGGCGCCTGGGTGCGTCAGTACGTTCCGGAAAACATTCAGAGCTATTACCTGAGCGTATTCGAGCAAGCCAAACCTGCTGAAAAACTCTGATCGGGCGCCGTCATGGATTTCGATTTCAATTACCTGCTGGCGCAATGGCCTGCGCTGCTCGACGGTGTCCTGATGACACTCCGGGTCTCGCTGCTCGCCATCGCCTTCTCCCTACTGATCGGCATCTTTGGAGGTGCGGCGCGGGCGATGCGCGTCCCGGTGCTGGCGCAGGTCGTAGCGCTGTACGTCGAGTTGATCCGCAACACGCCGATTCTGGTGCAGCTGTTCTTCATCTTCTACGGCTTGCCAGCGATAGGGCTCGAACTGTCGCTGTTCTGGTCGGGGGTGTTCTGTCTGTCATTGTGGGCGGGCGCCTATCAGGTAGAGAACATGCGGGGCGGGTTGGCCACGGTGGAGAACAAGATGCGCGAGGCGAGCATGGCCTTGAGCCTCAAGCCTCATCAGTACCTTTATCTG
>Ga0308163_10001110_pt1 | contig 33136 bp, 23 predicted proteins | sample PhyTR1_FD_201037 | JGI IMG/M metagenome (GOLD analysis project Ga0308163, IMG submission 201037) | Phyllosphere microbial communities from UC Gill Tract Community Farm, Albany, California, United States - DLSLT.R1 | ecosystem: Host-associated > Plants > Phyllosphere > Unclassified | place: USA... | reverse complement strand
GATATTTCATGGTGTTGCCACCCAGGCCGAAGCAGCCTTGTGAGCCGCCGTCACTGGAGGTGTTGCTGCCGGCGCCAGCGCGCAGGTAGCCGTGGAAGCCTTCGGAATCGGATGGGTACATCGGGTCGGCCATGGCCGAGCCGCTGGCGATGGCCAGCAGGGCGAGGGTCAGGGCGGCCGGCAGGGATTTCATTGCAGTGCGATTCATGCTGTCTCCAAGGTCACTATGTTGAACGCGACAGGGGTGTCCCCGGTACGTTGCGCGGTCTCATGCCGCAAACAAAGTCTAGCAGCGCTTTTTTTGCGACCCTGATACAAAAGCTACAAGTGTTGATACTTTCTTTCAAAGTGTTGTTTTTTGAAAATGTCGATACTCTCGCGCATTGACAAGCTGCAAAAGAGTATTGAATTGCGGTTTCGGAGTATCAGAAAGTATCAAAGTACGGTGATACATTGTGGTCGTGGTGCCAATGCAGTCGATTTCCTGGCATGACCAACGACAAAAAACACTGGAGACAAACATGAAACGTATCGCCATTGCCGCGCTGTGCGCCGGCGCCTTCGCCATCAGCACGTCCGCCGCTGCCGCCACCGACCTCGTCATCGCTACCGTCAACAACGGTCACATGATCGAAATGCAAAAGCTCAGCAAGTTCTTCGAGCAGGCCAATCCCGATATCAAACTGAAATGGGTGACCCTGGAAGAGGGCATCCTGCGCCAGCGCATGACGACCGATATCGCCACCAAGGGCGGCCAGTTCGACGTGATGACCATCGGCCTGTATGAAACGCCGATCTGGGGCAAGAAAAACTGGCTGATCCCGATCAAGCCTGACGCCAAATACGACATCGACGACCTGCTGCCATCGATCCGCGAAGGCCTGTCCGGCGACGGCAAACTGTACGCGTCGCCGTTCTACGGCGAAAGCTCGATGATCATGTACCGCAGCGACCTGGTGAAAAAAGCCGGCATGACGATCGAAGACCGTCCAAGCTGGAACCAGTTGCGCGACGTGGCCGCCAAGATCCACGATCCGGCCAATGGCGTGTACGGCATCTGCCTGCGCGGCAAACCGGGCTGGGGCGACAACATGGCCCTGATCACCACCATGGCCAATTCGTTCGGCGGCCAGCTGTTTGACATGAAATGGAAGCCGCAATTTACCAGCAAGCCATGGAAAGACGCGGTCACCATGTATGTCGACCTGATGAAAAAATACGGTCCACCGGGCGCCGCCGCCAACAGCTTCAATGAAAACCTGGCGCTGTTCAACCAGGGCAAGTGCGGCATCTGGATCGACGCCACCATCGCCGCGTCGTTCATTACCGACCCGAAACAGAGCAAGGTCGCCGACAAGGTCGCGTTTGCCCAGTCGCCGGTCGGCACCACCGAGCGCGGCGCCAACTGGCTGTGGATCTGGTCGCTGGCGATTCCGGCCAGCACCAAGCACGTGAACGAAGCGCAACGCTTCATCAACTGGGCGACCTCGCCGGACTACGTCAAGCTGGTCGCCAAGGAAACCAGCTGGGCCAACGTGCCGACCGGCACGCGCAAATCGACCTATGCCAACCCGGAGTTCCAGAAAGTGGCGAAATTTGCCGCCGCCGAAGGCAAGGCATTGACCACCACCCGCAACGTGCAAAGCACCTTGCTGCCATCGCCTTACGTCGGTGTGCAATTCGCCTCGATCCCCGAATTCCAGGTGATCGGCGTGGCGGCCGGCCAGCAGATGGCCGCCGCCCTGCTGGGCAAGGTCACGGTGGACCAGGCGCTGGAGCTGTCGCAGCAGACGGCCGAGCGTGAGATGCGCAAGGGCGGGTATTACAAGTAAGCCTGCTGCATAGTTCGCTGACCCCAATAGCGTAAAGCTGGGGTCAGACGGGGACGCCGAGTCCCGCCGGTCTGACCCCGGATTTCTGCTGGCGATCGTTGTCCCTTGCCCCAAGAGAACTCCTATGAAACGCATTATCCCCCGGACCTTGCTGACGCCGGCAGTCGTTGCCGTCTCCGTCATTTCCGTCATTCCCCTGCTGATCACGCTGTATTACGCCTTCGTGCGTTATTCCATGCTCGATCCGAGCGGCCATCCTTTCCATGGCCTGGACAATTTCCACTTTTTCTTTACCGATGCCGCCTTCCTGCCGGCATTGCAGAATACGTTTACCCTGCTGTTTTCCGTGATGCTGATCACGGTGCTGCTGGGTGCCGCGCTGGGCCTGCTGATCAATGAAGCGTTCCCGGGGCGCGCCATCGTGCGCGTGCTGCTGATTTCGCCGTTCCTGGTGATGCCGGCCGTGAATGCCCTGATGTGGAAGAACATGCTGCTCAACCCGATCTACGGCCTGTTCGCGCAGATCAGCATCTTCTTTGGCGCCACGCCGGTCGACTGGCTGTCGGCCCATCCGCTGGTGTCGATCATCATGATGGTGTCGTGGCAATGGCTGCCGTTTGCCTGCCTGATCTTCATGACGGCGCTGCAATCGATGGACCGCGAACAGCTGGAAGCGGCGCGCATGGATGGCGCCAACTACCTGCAGCAGCTGCGCTACCTCTACATTCCCCACCTGGGGCGGGCGGTGTCGGTGGTGCTGATGATCGAGATGATCTTCCTGCTGTCGGTGTTTGCCGAAATCTTTACCACCACGGGCGGCGGGCCGGGCTTCGACACGACCACCATCACGTTCATGATTTACCAGCAAGCACTGCTGTCCTACGACATCGGAGCGGCTTCCGCCGGCGCGCTGTTCGCCGTGCTGATCGCCAACATTGCCGCCTTCTTCCTGATGCGCGTCATCGGCAAGAACCTGTCGAAATAAGGAGACCACCATGCATAATAAATTTGCTCTGTATGGCCGCACGGTGGCCGCCTGGCTGTTCGCGCTGCTGCTGTTCTTTCCCATCTTCTGGCTGGGACTGATGGCCTTCAAGACGGAAGGGCAAGCCATTTCCACGCCGCCGCTGCTGTTCTTCACGCCCACCCTGGACAGCTTCCGCGAAGTGCTGGCGCGCGACAACTACTTCGGCTACGCCTGGAACTCGCTGTTTACCAGCGTCGTCTCGACCGCCGTCGGCCTGTTGATCGCGATTCCCGCCGCCTACTCGATGGCCTTCTTTCCGACCGGAGGCACCATCGGCCTGCTGAAGTTCATGCTCAGCTCGCGCTACATGCCCGGCGTGGGCGCGCTGATGCCGATCTATATCTGCTACCAGTATTTCGGCCTGCTCGATACCCGCGCCGGTCTCACCATCATGTTCATGCTGATGAATTTGCCGATCATGATCTGGCTGCTGTACACCAGCATGAAGGAGCTGCCGCGCGAAATCCTGGAAGCGTCGCGCATGGACGGCGCCACCGTCTGGGACGAGTTCCGCCACGTGGTGCTGCCGCTGTCGGTAGGCGGCATCGCCTCGACCGCGCTGGTGTGCATGGTGTGGTCGTGGAATGAATCGTTCTGGTCGCTGAACCTGGGCGCCTCGAACGCCGGCACCCTGGCCTGGCTGATCGCCTCGTATTCCAGCCCCGAAGGCCTGTTCTGGGCCAAATTGTCGGCCGCCTCCCTGATGGCGATCGCGCCGATCATGGCGCTGGGCTGGTTCTGCCAGAAACAACTGGTCCAGGGAATGACCTTCGGCGCAGTCAAATAACTACAGAATAGAGACACATATCATGGCTTATCTTCAACTGAGCAATATCGAAAAATTCTTCGGCGAGCACCGCGCCATCAAGGGCATCGACCTGGAAATCAAGCAGGGCGAGTTCGTCGTCTTCGTCGGGCCTTCGGGCTGCGGCAAGTCGACCCTGCTGCGCCTGATCGCCGGCCTCGAACCGATCGACGGCGGCAAGCTGTCGCTCGACGGGCGCGATATCACCGGCCTGCCGTCATCCAAGCGCGACCTGGCGATGGTGTTCCAGTCGTATGCGCTGTACCCGCACATGACGGTGTTCCAGAACATGTCGTTCGCGCTGAAACTGGCCGGCGTCGACCCCAAGATCATCCGCGAAAAAGTCGACAAGGCGGCCGCCATCCTCGACCTGGGCCGCTACCTGGAACGCACGCCGAAAGAGCTGTCCGGCGGCCAGCGCCAGCGCGTGGCGATCGGCCGCGCCATCGTGCGCGATCCGAAAGTGTTCCTGTTCGACGAACCGCTGTCGAACCTGGACGCGGCGCTGCGCGTGCAGACCCGCATCGAGATCGCCAAGCTGCACCGCGAACTGGGCGCCACCACCATCTATGTCACGCACGACCAGGTCGAGGCAATGACCCTGGCCGACCGCGTGGTGGTGCTGCGCGATGGCCAGATCGAGCAGCATGGCTCGCCTCTGGAGCTGTATGACCGGCCGGCGAATCGCTTCGTGGCCCAGTTCATCGGCACGCCGAGCATGAACGTGGTGCCGGCCGGCGCCGCGCCGCAATTGCTGGCGCAGGCTGGCAGCGCGGCGCAGGCCGACGGCTTTGTCGGCATCCGCCCCGAGCACGTGCACCTGGGTGCTGCCCAGCCGGGCAGCGTGCCTGCCACCGTCGAGCTGGTCGAGTCGCTGGGCGTGGAAACGCTGACCTATGTCCGCCTGGCCAACAACGTGCAGGTGGTGTCGCGCGGCGCCGAGCGCAGCAGCCTGCATCCGGGCCAGCAGACGCAACTGACGTTCGAACCGGGATTTGTCCATTACTTTGACCGCGACGGCAAGACCTATGCCGGCGCGAAGGGAGCTTGACCATGAATGCCATCGCCTTGAAACAAGCTACGCTGGCCCAGCTGCCGGCAACCATCCAAGTGCCGGCCTACGCGCGCGGCACGCTCACCCCCAGCATCGTGCATATCGGCGTAGGCGGCTTTTACCGCGCCCACCAGGCGGTCTACCTCGATGACCTGCTGGCCCTGCCGGGCCATGAACAATGGGGTTATTGCGGCGTGGGTTTGCTGGCGCACGACGCGGCCATGCGCGACGCGATGCAGTCGCAGGACGGCCTGTACACGGTGGTCGAACGCAGCGCGCAAGGCGACACGGCGCGCGTGATCGGCTGCGTGGCCGACTACCTGTATGCACCCGACAACCCGCAGGCGGTGCTGGAGAAACTGGCCGACCCCGCCACCCGCATCGTCTCGCTGACGATTACCGAAGGCGGCTACTACGTCAACCAGGGCACGGGTGAATTCGACGCCGGCCACCCCGATATCGCATACGAGCTGGCCAACCCGCAAGCGCCGCGCTGCTCGTTCGGTTACTTGCTGGCCGCACTCGGCCTGCGCCGCGCGCGCGGCCTGGCGCCGTTTACCATCATGTCCTGCGATAACCTGCAGAACAACGGCGACGTCACGCGCAGCATGCTGCTGGCGTTTGCGCGCCTGGTCGATGCCGACCTGGCCAGCTGGATCGAGGCCGGCTGCGCTTTCCCGAACAGCATGGTCGACCGCATCACGCCGGCCACCACCGATGAACACCGCGCGCTGGTGCGCAATTCTTTCGGCATCATCGACGCTTGGCCGGTGGTGTGCGAGCCGTTCCGCCAATGGGTGATCGAGGACGAGTTTCCGCATGGCCGTCCGGCCTGGGAACTGGTCGGCGCGCAGATGACGCACGACGTGCTGCCGTATGAAAAAATGAAGCTGCGCCTCTTGAACGCCAGCCACCAGGCGCTGTGCTATATCGGCATGCTGCTCGGCTACACCTATGCGCATGAAGCGATGGCCGACGCCGGCATCCGGGCCCTGGTGCGGCGCATGATGGATAGCGAGGTCACGCCGCTGCTGGAAGAGGTCGAGGGCATCGACCTGGCCAGCTACAAGGACACTCTGATCGAGCGCTTTTCGAATCCGGCCGTGCGCGACCAGTTGGCGCGCATCGGCACCGAAGGCTCGGCGCGCATCCCGAAATTCGTGCTGCCTTCCGTGCGCGAAGCGCGGCAGCAGGGTGGCGAGATCAAGCTGCTGGCGTTCACGGTGGCTTGCTGGTTCCGTTACCTGGAAGGCCATGACGAAGACGGCGTCGAGATGCCGCTCAACGATCCGCATGGCGTGCGCCTGCGCGAGCTGGCCCTGCATGGCGGCGCCGACGCCACCGCGCTGCTGTCGATGCGCGAGCTGTTTGGCGACCTGTCCGACACGCCGGCCTTCACCCAGGCCGTCGGGCTGTCGCTGGCCAGCCTGTACGACCTCGGCGCGCGCCTGGCGCTCGACCAGGCAGTCGCCTGAGGCAGCCGCACGGTGCGCGCCACGCCTAAAAAGGCCGAGTATCCGCTGCCGCAGATGGAGCACGAGCAGCAGCGCGATGCCACGCCGGGGTTCGAACCCAAGGGCAGCTACGGCTTCATTCGCTACCTGGAGCACGGCTTTCCGAACTCGCTGGTGCGCTGGCATTACCACGACGAGTACGAGCTCCACTTGATCGTGGAAAGTTCGGGCAAGGTCTTCGTCGGCGACTATATCGGCCAGTTCACGCCTGGCCATCTGGTGCTGACGGGGCCGCGCGTGCCGCACAACTGGGTCTCGCTCGATACGCCGCCCGAAGGGGTGCGGCTGCGCGACATGGTGATCCAGTTCGCCCATCCGCCGCTGGCCGCCATGGCGTCCGTGATCCCCGAGCTGAAAGGCGTTTTTCCGCTGCTGCAGCGCGCCTTGCACGGCGTCGAGTTCTTCAACGTCAGCGAGCTGTCGCTGCGGCGCTTCCAGCGCATCCGCGACAGCAGCGGCCTGCCGCGCCTGATCGAATTCCTGACGCTGCTGAGCGAACTGGCGCAGACCAGCGACTACCAGTTGCTGTCGACCATCCCGATGCAGTCGAGCGACGACGATGCCGCGCTGGCGCGCATCAGTTCGGCCATCAACTTCATCGTCCACAACTACAGCAGCCAGTTTTCGCTCAAGCAGCTGGCCGAGCAGGTCGACATGCCGGAGCGGACCTTTTCGCGCTTCTTTCGCAGCGCCACCGGCAACAGCTTCACCGATTTTGTCAACCGCCTGCGCATCAACAAGGCCTGCCAGCTGCTGATGGAGACCGAGCATTACGTCAGCAATATCTGCTACGAGGCCGGCTTCAACAACGTGGCCAATTTCAACCGCCGTTTCCTGGAGCTGAAAGGCATGACGCCGAAGGAATTTCGCCAGCAGGCGCTGGGCCGCTTCGGTGAACAGGGGTAGCGACTTTGCTACCGTTTTGCGGTACATTGCATGCACTGGCAGCCGACCATAAAAAAACGAGACGAGCATGGAACAGACATGGCTGAAGGACGCGCAGCGCGAGATCGAGCGCAAGCCGCCCGAGCTGGAGCGCGAAAGCTACGACGGCATCATCAATTACCTGGAACACGGCTATCCCAGCTCGCGCGTGCGCTGGCACTGCCATGAAGAATACGAGCTGCACCTGATCGTCGCCACCAGCGGGCGCCTGTTCGTCGGCGATTATATCGGCGAATTCTCGCCCGGCCACCTGGTGCTGACGGGGCCGCGCCTGCCGCACAACTGGATCTCGACCGTGGTGCCCGAAGGCGGGGTGCCGCTGCGCGACATGATCGTGCAGTTTTCGCATGCGCCGCTGGCCGGTGCGGCGCGCGTGATTCCCGAATTGCGCGAACTGCTGCCGCTGCTGGAGCGCTCCAGCTATGGGGTGGAATTTTTCGACATGGGGAGCGAGGCCGAGCGGCACCTGGCCTGCATCCGCGCCACCCACGGCGCCGAGCGCTTCGGCCACTTCGTGCAGCTGATGGTGGCGCTGGCGCGCACCGCCAATTACCGGCTGCTGTCGACCGCCTCGCTGCGTTCCTACGACGACGACGCCACCCTGGCCAAGGTCAACGCGGTGCTCAACTACATCACGGAAAACTACCGCGAGCCGATTTCGGCGGAAATGCTGGCCGAACAGGTGGGCATGTCGCTCAGTAAATTTTCGCGTTTTTTCCGCAAGGCGACCGGCAACAGCTTTACCGACTTTATCAGCCGGCTGCGCATCAACAAGGCCTGCCAGCTCTTGATGGACACCGACCAGTATGTGTCCAATGTCTGCTATGACGTGGGTTTCCAGAACGTGGCCAATTTCAACCGCCGCTTCCTGCAGGTCAAGGGCGTCACGCCGAAGGAGTTCCGGCGCCAGGCCGATGGCCGTTTTGGCGGGATCGGCGGTCCGCCCGATCAATCTGTCGCAGCGGCGCATCTCTCTTGACAATGCTGTCATACGCTTGTCATTTCGACACGGTAGGCTTCCCGGTTCTGATCCAACCAATCCTGAGGAAGCCGATGAACCACGCCCTGAACACCGTCCCGAAACTGAGCCTGCTGGCGCTTGCCGCCGGCCTGTGCCTGTCCGCCTGTGGCGGCAGCGACAGTCATGACGAGGCCGCCAAGCCGGTTGCCATGACGGGGGTGTTCCTCGACGGGGCCGTCGAAGGCCTGGACTACGTGGCCGGCGGCGCTGCCAAGGCCAGCACCAATGCCAAGGGCGAATTCATTTGCAACGCGGGCGACAGCGTCACCTTCAGCGCCGGCGGCGTGGTGCTGGGCTCCACCCTGTGCAACCCCGTCGTCACGCCGTTGACCCTGGCGGCCAGCACCAGCGTGGCCGACGACAAGGTCGTCAACCGCCTGCTGGCGCTGCAGCTGCTGGACGACGACAGCGATCCGTCGAACGGCATCAAGATCAGCACTGAAGTCAAGACGGCGCTGGCCGGCAAGACGCTGGACTTTGCCGCCGCCCCCGCCGCCTTCAACACGGCGCTGGCCGCGCAGCTGGCCACCCTGGGCGCCAAATTTGCAGGCCGCACGGTCGACACCGAGCGCCGCGCCCTGGTGCGCGAGCATTTCGAAGACACGCTGGCCTCGAAAGTCGGCACGCCCGTGAACGAAGCCCTGACGCAAACCACGCCGCTGGGCGAAGTGAAGGTGACCGTCACGCGCTACCAGATCCAGGCGGCCGGCAGTTTCTACGTGCCGTACGAAGGGACCAATGCCAAGGTGAAGAGCGAGTTCCCGGGCGGCTTCCTGCCATCGTATGGCTCCGGCCTGGCCTTCAAGGGCACCGCCGCCAATGGCGACCTGGAATTCTATGGCCTGACCGACCGTGGCCCGAACGGCGACGGCCCTTTGGCGCCGGACCCGAATGTCAAGGGCGCCACCATCGGCAGCAAGATCTTCCCGTCGCCCAGCTTTACGCCCGCGTTCGGCGTGATCACCGTGGGCAAGAACGGCGCCGTGCTGGCGTCTTCCACGCCGATCAAGGTCAGCGCCAGCGTCAACACCTCGGGCCTGCCGGTTCCGGTGGGCGCGGTCGGCAATTCGGCCGAGATTCCCGTGATGGACGTGATGAAATATGACGCTAGCAGCCGCGCAGTCTTCAATGCGGGCGGCCTCGATTCGGAAGCCATCGTGGTCGACAAGAAGCGCAATGCGCTGTGGGTCTCGGACGAATACGGCCCCTTCATCATCAGGCTCGATGCGGCCACCGGCGTCATCCAGGCCAAGTATGAGCCGGGCAAGGGCTTGCCGGCGCTGTTCGCCAAGCGCCGCGCCAACCGCGGCATGGAAGGCATGACGCTCGATACGTCCAACGACAAGCTGTACGCCTTTTTGCAAAGCCCGCTGACGGACGGCAGCGCCACCTATGCGGTGACCAAAAAATCGGAACTGATCGAGCGCTATGCGCGCTTCACGCGCTGGATCGAATTCGACCCGACCGCTGGCACCAGCGGCAAAATGTTCGCCTATCCGCTCGATGCGGCCGACTACCAGGACGGCCGCACCGGCAACGCCAAGCTGGGCGACGTGGTGGCGCTGGGCGGCGGCAAGTTCCTCGTTATCGAGCAGGGTGCCGCGCCATCGGGCAAGGTGTTCAATAAATTGATGCTGGTCGACCTGAACGCGGCCACCGATATCTCTGCCACCGCGTATAACGCCAGCAGCTCGGACCTGGAAAAGAGCAGCATGGCCGGCGCCGCCGTCAATGGCGCCGACTGGGCGCAAGTCAAACCGATGAAGAAAACCCTGCTGCTGGACCTGAACGCGATCGGCTGGGCGGCTGAAAAGGCCGAAGGATTGACACTGATCGACGGTTCGACGATTGCGCTGGCGAACGACAACGACTTCGGCATGAAGACCAAGGTGTTTGACGCTGCGGGTGTGGAAGTGGAGGGCGCCGATGTGACCAAGTGCACGGTGGACGCGAATGGCGTGATCGTCACCAGCAGCGCGGTGGGCTGCAACGCCGCCAACACCATCCGCGTGGCGCGCGGCGAAGACCGCGAGCGGCCGGCAAGGCTGTGGATCGTGAAGTTTGCCAAGGCGCTCAGCAGTTATTAAACCCAGCGGCAAAGAGCAGGGGGCAGACCCGACGGGGGAATACGTCCCAATGGGACGTATTCCGATCGCATGGCGACTGACCCCTGATTTCACTTTACTTCTTCGTATAAGTATTCAACCAGTCCAGCACAGTGTGATGCCACAGCAGCGAGTTCGCCGGTTTCAAGACCCAGTGATTCTCGTCCGGGAACACCAGCAGCTTGCTCGGCACGTTCTGGCGCTGCAGCGCGGTGAAGGTGCCCAGGCCCTGGGTGGTCGGGATGCGGAAGTCCAGGTCGCCCTGGACCACCAGCATCGGCGTTTTCCAGTTCTTCACGTAGTTGACGGGATTGAACTGCTCGTGTTTCGCCGCCGCGTCATAGTAGGTGCCGCCGTTTTCCCACTCGTTGAACCACAGCTCTTCGGTCGAGTAGTACATGGCGCGGTTGTCGAACACGCCGTCGTGGTTGACCAGGCACTTGAAGCCGTCCGGCCAGTTACCGGCGATCCAGTTCATCATGTAGCCGCCATACGACGCGCCCAGCGCGCAGCTGCGCTCGCGGTCCAGCCAGGCGAATTTCTGCGTGGCCGCTTCCAGGCCTTTTTGCAGGTCGACCAAGGGCTTGCCACCCCAGTCGCCGCTGATCGAGTCCGTGAACTTCTGGCCATAGCCGGTCGAACCGTGGAAGTCGATAAAGACGGTGGCGTAGCCGGCGCCCGCATACACCTGCGGATTCCAGCGGTAGCTCCAGCTGTTGCCGAAGCTGCCTTGCGGGCCGCCGTGGACCAGGAAAGCGATCGGATATTTTTCGCCGGCCTTGGCGTTCCACGGCTTCATCACGTGGCCGTAGACGGTTTCGCCATTCGCGCCGGCAAACGAAAACTGTTCGTATTCGCCGAAACGCACGTCGGCCAGCGCTTGCGCATTCTGCTTGGTCAGCTGCACCATCGGCGCCGATTCGGACCTGGCGTCGAGTTTACGCTGGTACAGCTGCGCGCCCGAGGCCAGGTTGGCCTGTGTCAGCACGATGGTATTGCCGCGCACGTCGAATTCGCCGACCGCGCCCTTGCCGGTCAGGTCCGACACCTTGCCGTTGGCGGCGTCGATATGGAACAAGCGGTGCTGGCCCACGTCATCGGCTGATACCAGAAAGGCCTTGCCGTCCGGCGTCCAGCGGAAGTCGGCCACCGAGCGGTCCCAGTCGTCGGCCACGGTGCGTTTCTTGCCGGTGGCGACATCCATCAGCACCAGGTGGAAACGGTCGGCCTCGAAACCGGGTTTGGTCATGGCGACATAGGCCAGGGTGCGGCCGTCCGGCGAGTATGTTGCTTTCGCATCCCAGGCCGGATTGTCGGAGGTCAGGTTGCGTGGCGCTTCGCCGCCGGTGGCGGGGATGGTGTAGACGTCGAAGTTGGTCGACCACGATTCCGTGCGGCCGGCCACGCGTACCGAGAAGGCCACCGTCTTGCCATCCGGGCTGAAATGGTATTCGCCGTTGTCGCCGAACGGTTTCGATGGCGCGTCGCCGTCCAGGGTGCCGCTCAGGCTGACCGGCGTGGCGCTGACCTTGCCGCTGGCATCGATCGGCGCCGAATACAGCACGTTGCGGCGGCCATCGGCCCAGGTGTCCCAGTGGCGCACGAACAGCTGGTCGTAGACCATGCCGCTGGCCTTGTTTTTCGCTTTTTCATCGAGGCGTTTCTTGCTGCAGGCGATGTCGGCGCAATCGAGATAGACGCCCATGCTGAAGGCCAGGCGGTCGCCCTGCGGCGACAAACGGTAGGTGTCGACGTCCAGCGCCAGGTCGGTCACTTTCGACGCTTCGCCGCCGTTCAGCGGCAGTTGCCACACTTGCGACGAGCCCGAACGGCTTGACAGGAAGTAGATCGCGTCGCCCTTGGGCGACCATTGCGGATCGCTGGCGCTGGCCTCGCCACGCGTGAGCTGGCGCGGCGCGCTGTTCGGCGCGCGCAGGTCGATCATCCACAGCTGCGTGTTGCCGCGGTTTTTATCGAGGTTGGTGCTGCGCACGGTGTACACCACGCGCGTGGCGTCCGGCGACAGCGCGGGGCTGCCGACACGTTCCATGGCAACCATGTCTTCGACGGTAAAACCGCGCGGCGCGGCCAGCGCCGGGATGGCGGCGGTGGTGGCCATGGCGGCACTGAATGCTCCCAAGAGCAGCAGACGTAAACTCATTCAAACTCCCGTTATGTTCTAGGTCAATCTGTCCGGCAGTACCGCCGGCAGCCCGACATGATAGCAACAAAGCGGGTGGCGCTGCGGGAGTTGACCAGTGGTGGCAGAAGGCGGCATGCCAGTTGGTTGCCGGCGATTATTGCCAATCGGAACGGGGTCGCAAGGCGTAGCTGCTAGACTACGTTTCTTTTTTCATATGAGTATGCCGCCATGCGCTTGACGATTTTTGCCTTTGCTTTTGCCACCCTGTTTTCCGCCGGCGCCGTGCAGGCCGCCGCCACGCCAACCCAGCAACAGATCCAGGCCGCCGTCGATGCGGGCGTGGCGAAAACACAGTCCAGCGTGCCGATGAGCGTCAAGGTCACCAGCGTGTCGGGCTGCCTGCCGTCGCCGGAAGTGAAAGATGAAACCGTCTGCCTGGTCGGCATGAGCGCCGGCATGCGCGACGGCTACACGGTGCTGCCGCTGCGCCAGGAGGGCGGCAACTGGGTCGGCGTCGAGCGCAAGAACGCGCAGTTTCCCGGACCATCGCCGGCCGAGGCGGTCGCCTTGCTGCGCGCCTGGGCCAAGGAAGAGATGGCCAGGGAACCCGAGGCAGCCAAGGACAAGCAGATGAATGAAGCGGCCACCACCATGCAGATCACGTCCATCGATGGTTGCGAGGTGGTGCGCAAGACGGGCCACCTGTCCTGCGACGTGGTGCTCAACGTGCCGGGCCAGGCCGGCAAGATCGACGCCAAGTTCAGCTATGCGTTCGAGAACGGCGCCTGGCGCTATGTGCCGCGCAAATAATTAATTTCTGGTACTTAACAAGAAGATACTAGAATAAAAGCGTCGCCCCGGCATGCCTGGGGCTTGTATTGCGCCTGTCCTCCACGGGGACGGGCCCCTTTCGAGGATGCAACCATGCGCTTGAATCTTCCCGTTACCGACACCGAAATCACCCTCAGCGACACCGAAACCATCGTCTCGACTACCGATTTGCAAGGCAATATCACCTATGCGAATCCGTATTTCATCGCCATCAGCGGCTATACGGCGGAGGAACTGATCGGTGCGCCGCAAAACATCCTGCGCCATCCGGACATGCCGGCCGAAGCCTTTGCCGACTTCTGGGGCACCATCCGTTCGGGCCTGTCGTGGAGCGGCATGGTGAAGAACCGCTGCAAGAATGGCGACTATTATTGGGTGCAGGCGAACGTCACGCCGGTGGTCGAGGATGGCGTGGCGATCGGCTACATGTCGGTGCGCACCAAGCCCACGCGCCAGCAGGTGGCGCAGGCCACCGCCCTGTATGCGCGCTTCAAGGCCGGCCAGGCCGATGGCATGGCGATCCGCCAGGGCGCGGCCGTGCGCACCGGGTTGCTGGCGAAAGTGCAGAACTTGCGCGACCTGCCGCTGGCCAAACGCATCGGCTGGAACCTTGGGCTGCTGAGCCTGGCCTTGCTGGCGCAGCTGGCCTGGCACGCCGAGCTGTTTCCGGAAAGCGCGGGCCACTGGCTGACGGCCTTGTCGGTGGTGGCGCTATTGTCCACCCTGTATTTCTGGAATATCTTGCACCGCACCGTGATCGTGCCGCTGCGGCAGGCGCGCCAGGCCTGCGACGTGATGGCCGGCGGCGACCTGACGGGCGACATCGAGACCACGCGGCGCGACGAAATGGGGCAGCTGCTGCGCTCCTTGCGCCAGCTGCGCGTGAACCTGCATTCCATCGTCGGCGACGTGCGCGGCAATTTTTTGCGCATCAGCGCGGCCAGCGCCGATATCGCGGCCGGCAATATGGACCTGTCGCGGCGCACCGAGGCGCAGGCCTCGGCCCTGCAGCAGACGGCGTCGAGCATGGAGCAGCTGGCCGCCACGGTGCAGCAAAACAGCGGCAACGCGGGCCAGGCCAGCGAGATGGCGGGCAAGGTGCATGGCCTGGCCGGGCGCGGCGGCGAAATCGTCGGCCAGGTGGTCACCATGATGGACCAGATCAACGCCTCGTCAAAAAAAATCGGCGACATCACCGGCATTATCGAAGGCATCGCCTTCCAGACCAATATCCTGGCGCTGAACGCGGCCGTGGAAGCGGCGCGCGCCGGCGACCAGGGACGCGGCTTCGCGGTGGTGGCCGGTGAAGTGCGCAGCCTGGCGCAGCGTTCGGCGGCCGCCGCCACCGAGATCAAGCAGCTCATTACCGCTTCCTTGCAGCAGGTGCAGGAGGGTGCGCGGCTGGCCGCGCAGGCCGGCGCCAGCAGCCAGGACATGCTGGGCGCGGTGCAGGGCGTGCACGGCATCATGGGCGAAATCGCCTCGGCCTCGCGCGAGCAAAGCCACGGCATCGGCCAGGTCAACCAGGCCGTCACGCAGATGGATGAAGTCACGCAGCAGAACGCGGCGCTGGTGGAGGAATCGGCCGCCGCATCGAGTTCGCTGCAGGACCAGGCGCTGCAGCTGGAACAGGCGATGGCGCTGTTCCGGCTGGAGCGGCGCGCTGGCGCTACAACCGCCAGGACAGGGCCAGGAAGGATGCGGCGGGCGCCAGCAAGGCCCGCGGTGGTGACAAGGGCGGCGATTGCGCCGGCAGCGGGGTAAGCGGCGGCAACTCTGTCGTGTGCTTCAGAAGGTTTCCCATTCACTATCCTGCCTGGCCGCCTTGGCCAGCCTGGCAGCGGCCGGCTTGACCGCCGCCTGCACGCGCGCCACCGCATGCCGCACATTGCGCTGGGTGGTCTCGTCGAGCTTGAAGGTGCTGACCAGTTCGGCCAGCCGCGCCGACTGGTCTTGCAGCGCGTTGGCGGCGGCCGCCGCTTCCTCGACCAGCGCCGCGTTCTGCTGCGTCACCTGGTCCATCTGCGTGATCGCATGGTTGACTTCGGCGATGCCGGTGCTTTGCTCCTGCGCCGCCGAGCTGATTTCGGCGACGATATCGCTCACGCGCTGTACGCCTTCCACCACCTGTCCCATGGTCTTGCCGGCTTTTTCCACCAGCTGCGTGCCTTCGTCGACCTTGCCGACCGAGTCGCCGATCAGGGTCTTGATTTCTTTCGCCGCCGCCGCCGAGCGCTGCGCCAGGCTGCGCACTTCGGTGGCCACCACCGCAAAGCCGCGTCCCTGCTCGCCGGCGCGCGCCGCTTCGACGGCCGCGTTCAGCGCCAGGATATTGGTCTGGAAGGCGATGCCGTCGATCACGCCGATAATGTCGACGATGCGGTTCGAGGCCACATGGATCTCGCCCATGGTGGCGATCACCTGCCGCACCACGGCGCCGCCGTCCTGCGCCACGTTTGACGCCGACTGTGCCAGGGTGCTGGCCTGGCGCGCATTGTCGGCCGTCTGGTGCACGGTCGACGACAGCTGTTCGACGGCCGACGCGGTTTCTTCCAGCGAACTGGCCTGCTGTTCGGTGCGCGACGACAAATCGAGGTTGCCGCTGGCGATTTCGGCCGAGGCGGTGGCGATGGTGTCGGCGCCGGTACGCACTTCGCGCACGGTATTGAGCAGGCTCTGGTTCATTTCCTTGAGCGCCCGCTGCAACTGGCCGATCTCGTCGCTGCTGTCGATGGCGATGCTGCGGCTCAAGTCGCCGCTGGCCACGGCCCTGGCCGCTTCCACCGCATGATCCAGCGGCACGGTGACGCTGCGCGCCATCAGCCAGGCGGCGATCACGCCCATCAGCAGCGCGGCCGCGCCCAGGGCCAGCAGCAGGCTGCGGCCCGAGCGGAAGCTGCCGTCGATGCTGGCGGCGGCGCCGTCGATCACGCCCTGCTCGAATTTCACCAGCGCGCGGATGCTGTCCGAGTACGCTTGCGTGGCGGGCGCCATCTTGCTGTCGTACGCCGTGTTGGCCATCTCGTCATTGCCCGCTTCCTTCATTTTGAAGACGTCGTTGCGGATATCGTTGAACACTTTGCGCTGGGCCAGCATGGCGTCGAGCACCTTGCGGTCGTCAAGGCCCGTCACGCTGTCTTCCAGTTGCTTCTGGATCGCCGAGGCGCGCTGCGAGTACGAGGCCATCTGCTTCTTGAAATAGTCCTGCACGGCCGGGTCATTGCTTTTCACCACGGCGGCACTGCGCGCGCCATTGCTTTCGATAATGCCGATCCATTCGGAGGCGATGCGTTCGCGCACCAGGTCGCGCTCGACCATGGTGTGGGTGGCATTGCCGATATCCTGCAGGCGCACCACGCCGATCAAGATCATCAGGGCCATCAGGGCCAGCACCAGGCCAAAACCCAGGCTGAGCCGGGCGCCAATACGGAGGTTGCGTATAGTCATAGCGTTTTCGGGGAAAAAAGAGGAAAGCGGAGAACGGCAAGCAAGGTTGCCAGATCGGACAGATGGCTGGAATTGTAACGCGATGTTGCCGTGCAGCAAAAGTTAACTGTGGTTAACTAACGGCTTTTGTCTCTTTTTGCTCTTCAAACGTTGATGATTAGTCGGCTCAAAAAAGGTCCGGGGTCAGACCCGACGGGGGAAAACCATCCCAATGGGATGGTTTCCGATCGCGAAGCGACTGACCCCAGCTTTACGCTGCGTTGCTAATAACGCCAGCAGCATTCATTTTTACTGCATGTGCCACCCATGGCTCACAACAATCGACTGCCCGCTCAGCGCATTCGACGGAAACGCCGCCAGGAACACGGCGGTTTGCGCCACGTCCTGGGTGGTGGTGAATTCGCCGTCGATGGTGTCTTTCAGCATGACTTTCTTGATCACGTCTTCTTCGCTGATATTGAGCTGGGCCGCCTGTTCCGGGATCTGCTTGTCGACCAGCGGGGTGCGCACAAAGCCGGGGCAGATGACGTTGGCGCGGATGCCGTCTTTCGCGCCTTCCTTGGCCACCACCTTGGCCAGGCCCACCAGGCCGTGCTTGGCCGCCACGTAGGCGCTCTTGAAGGGAGAGCCTTCGTGCGAGTGCACCGAACCCATGTAGATGATGGCGCCGCCGCGGCCACCCTGAATCATGGCGCGCATGCAGGCGCGGGTGGTGAGAAAGGCGCCGTCCATGTGGATCGCCAGCATTTTCTTCCATTGATCGAAGGGGTAGTCGACCACCGGGCTGATGATCTGGATGCCGGCGTTGCTGATCAGGATGTCGATGCCGCCGAAATGGGCCACGGCGTCGGCCACGCCCTTGTCGACCTGTTCTTCGCTCGACACATCCATGGCGACGGCGAACGCCTCGCCACCGGCCTGCGTGATTTCAGCGGCCGTCTTGCTGGCCGCATCGAGCGCCAGGTCGGCGATCACGACCTTTGCGCCTTGCTTGGCGTATTCAAGCGCCATTTCTTTGCCGATGCCGCTGGCGGCGCCGGTAATCAGTGCGACTTTGTCCTTGAGTTGCATTATTCATCCTTTGCAGTACAGGTTGTAGGAGTCAAATTAACTTGCCGCTGCCAGTATAGCCAGAAACAGCCACCGGGATCATTCACGCGCATCAAGCCGGGCCTGCAAGCGCCAGGCGCCCGGATTGGTGCCGGCCCAGGCGCGAAACGCGTGGTTGAAGGCGCTTTGTTCCTGGTAGCCCAGCAAGAAGGCGATATCGACCAGCGACAGCTCGGGCTGGCGCAAATAATCGCAGGCCTGGCGGTAGCGCACCTGGTCCAGCTGGGCCTGGAAGCTGGTGCCCGCATCGCTGAGTTTTCTTTGCAGGGTGCGCGGCATCATCGCCAGCTCGCCCGCCACGCCGGCCAGGCGCACCGCGCCCTGGCGCAGGCCGGCCGCGATGGCTTGTTGTACCTGCGCTTCGATGCTGGTGCTGGTGCCCGTCAACCCACAGCGCTGCGCCAGCAATTGTTCTGCATGCTGGCGCAGCAGCGGATACAGGCTGGTGTCGGCGTTCGGCACCGGCCAGTCGAGTACCCGCGCGTCCATGGTGGCCGTGTTGGCCTCGCTCATGAAGCGCGGCAGGCTGCCCAGCACGCGCACATATTCGTCGCGGTGGCTGGCATGGCGCAGCAGGGCCGCGCCGCCGCCATCGTGGGCAAACGCCAGTTCGGCGGGCGGCAGCGGCATGCCGGCCAGCCAGTCGCCACACACACGAATGCCGGCAAACACGCTGTCGACCAGGTGCCGGCTGGCGTGCGGATAGTGGCTGATCCAGCGGTAGTGAAAGCGGTCGCCGTCGCGCCACAGCGACGAGCGGCCCAGGTCGTGCGCCAGCACTTCGTAGCGCGCCGTCTGTTCCAGCGCCTGGCCGACGCTGGCGCAGCTGAGCAGCACCAGGCCATACGCGCTATACGTGCCCATGCGCACGCGCTCGCCCACGTGCAGGCCGAAATGCGCGTCGCCGGCCAGCATGGCGCCGGCGTCGAGCAGGCGCACATAGGCGGCGGCGCTCAAGGTGGCCGGCAGCGGCGACAGGCCGTTTTCCGGCAGTCCCGCGGCGCCGGCCAGCGTGGCGCTGTCGATGCCGTGCGCGCCGGCCGCCTCCAGCAGCGGCTGCACATAGGCTGCGGCGACGGTGTCAGTGCCTGGCATGATGGAACAATGCGATTGTCATGAAAAACCAATACCTCGTGATGGTGGCGGCCTATGCTGGCCGTCAGACAGTATATCTTGGGAGGCAGGCGATGCGACGCTGGAATGGATGGGGCGATGACGGTGTCAAGCATGCCTTGAATGCCGAGGCGGTGGGCTTCTTGCAGCAACGGCTGGGGCTGGGCCAGGCGATCGCCGACGCCAGTTTTGACGCCGTCTGCGCGCTGGTGCCCACCTCGCGCCTGGCGGACCATCCGCTGATCGATACCGCGCCGGCGCTGCGGGTTCGCCATGCGCTGGGGCAAAGCCTGCCCGACTGGTTCAAGCTGCGCCATGGCCGCATCGGCGTGGTGCCCGATGGGGTGGCCTTTCCCGACAGCGGCGAGCAGGTGCGCGCGCTGCTGGACCATGCGCGCGCACATGGCATCGTCATTATTGCGCACGGCGGCGGCACCAGCGTGGCCGGCCATTTGACGGTGCCTGACGATGGCCGTCCCGTGCTGTCGCTCAGTTTGCAGCGGCTGTGCGCGCTGCACGGCCTGGACCGCGAGGCGCAGCTGGCCACCTTTGGCGCGGGTATCCTTGGCCCCGACCTGGAAGCGCAGCTGCGCGCGCATGGCTACACCCTCGGCCACTTTCCGCAATCGTTCGAGTATTCCACCCTGGGCGGCTGGATCGCCACCCGCTCGTCGGGCCAGCAGTCGCTGCGCTATGGCCGCATCGAGCAATTGTTTGCCGGCGGCGTGGTCGAAACGCCGGCCGGAACGCTGGCCTTGCCGACCTTTCCCGCCTCGGCGGCCGGCATCGACCTGCGCGAAATGGTGCTGGGCTCGGAAGGGCGCATCGGCATCATTACCGAGGCGACGGTGCGTGTCGCTGCGCTGCCGGCGCGAGAAGCGTTCCACGCCGTCTTCTTTCCCGACCTTGCGCGGGCGCTGGCCGCCGTGCGCGCATTGGCCCAAGCGCGCCTGCCTTTGAGTTTGCTGCGCCTGTCGAACGCGCTCGAAACGCAGACCATGCTGGCGCTGGCCGGCCACGCGCGCCAGATCGCTTGGCTGGAACGCTACCTGCGGCTGCGCGGCTGCGGCGAGGGCAAGTGCATGCTGATGGTCGGCGCCAGCGGTGATACTGGCGCGGTGCGTGCGGCGATCCGCGCCGCCCTGGTGCTGGCGCGCCGGCACCAGGGCGTGCACGTGGGCCGCCGCATGGGCGACAAATGGAAGCAGGGACGCTTTCGCAATGTGTACCTGCGCAATGCGGCCTGGGAGCACGGCTATGTGATCGACACGGTGGAAACGGCGGTCGACTGGCCGCGCGTGCCGGCCATGATGGCGGCGCTGGAAGCGGCGGCCGCCACCGCGCTGGGCGGTTTTGGCGAGCGCGTGCACGCCTACACGCATCTGTCGCACCTGTATGCGCAGGGCGCCAGCGTGTACACCACCTATGTGTACCGGCTGGCGGCTAGCTATGAGGAAAACATGGACCGCTGGCGCGCCTTGAAAGACGCCGCCAGCGCCGCCATCGTGGCGCATGGCGGCACCATCAGCCACCAGCACGGCGTGGGCACCGACCATGCGCCGTATCTGGCGGCGGAAAAGGGCGCGCTGGGACTGGCGGCGATCGGCGCGCTGCTGCGCCGGTTCGACCCGCAGGGCATCATGAATCCCGGCAAACTGCTGCTGGACGCGAAAGGATCTCCATGAACCGCGAAGGACTTCCAGCGCTGCTGGCGCGCGAGTGGGACCTGTTGATTATCGGCGGCGGGATTACCGGCGCGGGGATCTTGCTGGAAGCGTCGCGGCGCGGCCTGGCGGCGCTGCTGGTCGAACAGCGCGATTTTGCCTGGGGCACGTCGAGCCGCTCCTCGAAACTGGTGCATGGCGGCTTGCGCTACCTGAAGCAGGGCAGGCTGGGCATGACCTTCGAATCGGTGCATGAGCGGCAAGCCTTGCTGCGCGACGCGGCCGGGCTGGTCGAGCCGCAGGGCTTTGCCTTTGGCGATTATCAGGGGCGCAAGCCGGGCCGGCGCCAGTTCATGCTGGGCCTGGCCATCTATGACGCGATGGCGGGCCGGCGCACGCGGCGCCATCTTTGCGCCGATGAATTTGCCATGCTGGCGCCGCACATGGCACGCGCCGGCCTGCGGGGCGGCATGCTGTACCAGGACGCCAAGACCGACGATGCGCGCCTGGTGCTGCGCGTGCTGCAGGAGGCGCGCCAGCATGGCGGGGTGGCCGTCAATTACCTGGGCGTGACGTCCTTGCTGCGCACGCAAGACCAGGTCGATGGCGCGCTGCTGCAGGACATGATCGGCAACCAACAGCACACGGTGCGCGCGCGGCTGGTGATCAGCGCCACCGGCGCCTGGGCCGATGGCTTGCGCGGCCAGGTCGGCGGCGCGCCCAGGCTGCGGCCCTTGCGCGGCAGCCATCTGCTGCTGCCGGCCTGGCGTTTGCCGCTGGCGCAGGCCGTCAGCCTGATGCATCCGCACGACGGCCGGCCCGTGTTCGCCTACCCGTGGGAGGGTATGACGCTGGTCGGCACTACCGATGTCGACCATGGCGCTGGCCTCGATGCCGAGGCGGCCATCACGCGCGGCGAATTCGATTATCTGCTGGCCGCGCTGCGCTGGCAGTTTCCCGCGCTCGATCTTGTGGAGGGCGACGTGATCGCCACTTTTTCCGGCGTGCGGCCGGTGGTGGCCAGCGGCGCGCTTGACCCGTCGCAGGAAGCGCGCGAACATGCGCTCTGGGTGGAGCAGGGCTTGCTGACGGTGGCCGGCGGCAAGCTGACCACCTTCCGCGCCATCGCGCTGCAGGCGCTGCGCATGGCCGCGCCGCTGTTGCCGCACTGGCGCGCCGATCTGCGCGCGCGGCCGATCTTTGCCGCCGTGGCGCCATTGACGGGAGCGGCCATGTGCCTGGATGTTGATCAGCGGCTGCGCCTGCTGGGCCGCCATGGCGCGCAGGCGCAGGCCCTGTGCGATGCGGCGCTTGGCGGCGAGCTGGCGATGATCCCGGGCACGCAGACCGTGTGGGCGCAGCTGCGCTGGGGCGCGCGGATGGAAAACGTGGAACACCTGGACGACCTGCTGCTGCGCCGCACGCGGCTGGGCTTGCAGCTGGCCGGCGGCGCGCTGGCGATTCTGCCGCGCGTGCGCGCCATCTGCCAGCGCGAGCTTGGCTGGAGCGACGCGCGCTGGGAAGAGGAACAGGCGCGCTACCTGGCGCTGTGGCATCGCCATTACAGCGTGCCGGCGCAATAAAGGAGAACAATATCGATACCATGCTGTTTGGGGAAGTACTGGAACTGGGCGAAGCGCGCATCACCTACGACACCTTGTCGCCGCTGGACCTGGCGCGGCCGGTGGCCGCCATCGTCGATGACCTGGGCGAAGACCTGCTGCAGATAGCCTGCGCCAATGGCGATATCGTCGACGTCGGCTGGTATCCGGCCTGGCATGAACAGGGCCGCCTGCGGGTGGTGATGGTGCGCGGCCAGGACTGGGAAAAGCCGCTGTTCAGCGCGCAGCCGGAGCTTGACTCCCGGTCGCTGCTGGCCGCCTTGCGCGCCGCGCTGGCCAGGTCGGGCCAGCGGTGAGCGCGGGCCCGTATCTGCTGGCGATCGACAACGGCACCCAAAGCGTGCGCGCGCTGCTGTTCGATGTGCAGGGCAACCTGGCGGCCAAGTCGCAGGTGTTTTTGCAGCCGTATTTTTCGACCCATCCCGGCTGGGCCGAGCACGACGCCGACGGCTACTGGCAGGCCGTGTGCGAAGCGTGCCAGCAGCTGTGGCGTTCCACCGCGATTGAAAAATCGCAGGTAACAGGCGTGGCCGTCACCACCCAGCGCGGCACGGTGGTCAATCTGGACCATGACGGCGTGCCGCTGCGCCCCGCCATCACCTGGCTCGACCAGCGCCAGACGCGGCAGATACCGCCGCTGGCACCCTGGTGGCGGGCGGCGTTCCGCGTCGCGCGCCTCGAAGGCACCATCCGCTACTTCCGGCGCGAGGCCGAGATCAACTGGATCGCCGCGCAGCAGCCGGACGTCTGGCGGCGCACCCACAAATTCCTGCTGCTGTCGGGCTTTTTGAATTATCGCCTGTGCGGCAGATTTATCGACTCGACCGGTTCGCAGGTGGCGTATATTCCGTTCGACTACAAGCGCCACGCCTGGGCCGGACGTCACGACTGGAAGTGGCAGGCGCTGGCGATCAAGCCGGCCATGCTGCCGGAACTGGTGGCGCCGGGCAGCCGCATGGGGACGATCACGGCGGCCGCCGCGCTGGCCACCGGCATCCTGGAAGGCACGCCGCTGCTGGCGGCCGCCGCCGACAAGGCCTGCGAAGTACTGGGCGCCGGCTGCGTCGCGCCGCACGTGGCCTGTCTGAGCTACGGCACCACGGCCACCATCAACACCACCAATGCCAGATACCTGGAAGTGACGCGCTTCATTCCGCCGTATCCGGCCGCCATGCCGGGCGCCTACAGCACCGAGGTGCAGATCTTTCGCGGCTACTGGATGGTCAACTGGTTCAAGGAGCAGTTCGGCGACCGCGAACGGCAGGCCGCCGCCGAAAACGGTTCGGGCTTGCCGGCCGAAGCGCTGTTCGACCGCCTGGTCGACAGCGTGCCGCCCGGTTCCATGGGCCTGATGCTGCAGCCCTACTGGAGCCCCGGCATCAAGGTGCCGGGGCCGGAAGCGAAGGGCGCCATGATCGGCTTTGGCGACGTGCATACGCGCGCCCACATGTACCGCGCCATCCTGGAAGGCCTGGCGTATGCGCTGCGCGAGGGCCGGGAGCGCATCGAGAAAAAAAGCGGCGTGGCCATCACCGAGCTGCGCGTGGCCGGCGGCGGCTCGCAAAGCGATGCGGCGATGCAGCTGACGGCCGATATCTTCGGCATGCCGGCCGCGCGCGCCCACGTATATGAGAGCTCCGGCCTGGGCGCGGCCATCGCCGCCGCCGTCGGCCTGGGCTACCATGCCGACTTCCCGGCCGCCGTGCGCGCCATGACGCGCCAGGGCCGCGTGTTCCAGCCGAACGCCGGCCATGTGCGCATCTACGACCAGCTGTACCGGCGCGTCTACCGCAAGATGTATGCGCGGCTGCAGCCGCTGTACCAGGATATTGCCGACATTACGGGCTATCCGAGTTGATTACACCTTAAATGATATTGCGAATCATTCTCATTCATTGTATGATGTGCATCGCATTTCACCAAGGCAACTTATCAAGGTGATGTAACAAGCCGCCGCCCATGCGCGGCGGCTTGTCCCGCGCGGGCAGAACGCCGCCGCAACGCTCCCTTCAACGCCGCCGCTTGAACAGTGCATGACGCACCCTCTGCCCAGCGCTTTTTCATTCCACAAGCATGAAGAACCAGGCAAGGACAGCAATGAGATCGAGCAGCAAGCATACGTCGCGCGCAGGCGCACTGACCCCGATGGCGGCCGCACTGGCGCTGGCCTTGGGCGCCTTTGGCAACGCCTGGGCGGTGGGTGCCGGCGACACCACGAACGACACCCGGATGCCCGCCATCAGCGTGTTCGGCGACGCCATCAGCGCCAGCACGGCCGGGCGATCGTATATCAACAGCGAAGATATCGAACGCCAGCAGGCCGACAACGTGGCCTCGCTGCTCGACACCTTGCCCGGCGTCGACCTGGCCGGCACGTCGCGTCCGAGCGGACAAAGCCTCAATATCTGGGGCTTCAACAAGGTGCAGGACGTGAAGGTCATCCTCGACGGCGTGCCGAAGGGCTTTGAAAAATACCGCCAGGGGTCGATCTTCATCGAGCCGGAACTGATCAAGCAGATTGAAGTGAACAAGGGCGCCCATACCAGCCTGTACGGCAATGGCGGCTTTGGCGGCGTGATCACGGTCGAGACCAAGGATGCGAAAGACATGCTCGAAGGCGACGCCAGGCTGGGCGCTTTTGTGAAGTATTCGCGCCACAGCAATAACGCGGAAGATGACGTCACGGTCGCCGCGTATGGCCGCACCGAAGACGGCCGCTTCGACGTGATGGCGTTTTCCACCCGGCGCAAATCGGACGACCTGCGCAAGCCGGACGGCAAGCCGTTCCGCTTTTCCGCCGTCGATGCGCCGTCGAACCTGGTCAAGCTGAATCTGCGCCTGACACCCGAGCAGCTGCTGACCCTGACGGCGATGAAGAGCGGCAGCACTGGCTGGGGGCCGTTCGCCGCCATGGGCGAAGACGTGCCGACGCCGACCGAAGCGGAAATCAAGCGCTACGGCCTGGAAGAAGCGTGGCAGCGCAAGGCCGTCTACCGCGACCAGGACGACGACACGTATTCCGTCAAATGGCAGTACGCGCCGGCCAACAATCCCTGGCTCAAGCTGACGGCCACGGCCGGCTATTCGCATACCGACCAGCACGACAAGCGCCTGCCTTCGGCCTCGCTCGGCTCCTACCTGGGCTCGCTCGGCAATGAAAGCTGGGCCTCGTATGTGGACCGCATCGCCGAAATCCGCAATGAAAGCGTGTTTGCCACCGGCGCGGTATCGCACGTGCTGATGACGGGCCTGCAATGGCACAAGAACGTGCGCGACACGCTGATGTATTACCCGTCGTCGACGGCGCTGAAAGATCCCAGCTATAACTATGGCTATTTCCAGCCCTACTACATGCCTTCCGGGCGCCAGGACACGCGCGGCCTGTATTTGCAGGATGCGATGACGTATGGCGACGTGACCCTGACGGCGGCCCTGCGCCATGACCGCGTGGTGTCGGAAGGCGTGCCGAACGTGGCCTCGCGCTACAACAGCCCGTTGCCGGCGGCCGGCCATGATTTCAGCGAAAAGACCCATGCAGACTGGTCGCCGCGCCTGGGCCTGTTCTGGAAGGCCAGCAGCCAGCTGGCGCTGTTTGGCGACTTGAGCCGCACCTGGCGCGCGCCGACCATCGACGAGATGTATTCGAATGAATATTATGTGTCGGCCCGCCTCGGTTCGAACACGCCGGGCACCAGCCGCGACCTGGCTGTCGAGCAAGTGACGGCCGCGCGCATCGGCGTGATGCTGCATCGCCAGGGTCTTTTCCAGTCGCGCGACGATGCGCAATTGCGCGTGACGGCGTACCGCAACCGGGTGGAAGACAATATCGGCCCGCGCCTGGGCGTGCTGGTCGAAGGCTATGTTTCAGGCAGCGGCGTGGGTTTGCCGCCGGGCTTGTCTTCCTATCGTAACCTGGCCGGCTTCCGCACCGAGGGCGTCGAGATCGAATCGTATTACAACTCGCCACGCCTGTTCGCCAGTGCTTCCTTGTCGTCGCAATTCGGCTCGCGCCGCGGTGCGCAGCGTGATCCGTGGGGCAAGAATGAACCGGTTTCCACGATTGCGCCGGACAAGGTAATGACGGGGCTGGGCTGGCGCTTTGCCGATTTGGGCGCGACGGTTGGCTGGCAGGGGCGGTTTGTGGCCAAGCAGGATAGGGTTTTGCCAGTCGGTAATGTTTATCGCCTGCCGCCGTCGAAGGGGTATGCACTGCATACTTTGTTTGCGTCGTGGAATGGGGCGAATGGGATTTGGCGGGGGACGGAGGTGCGGTTGACGGTGGATAATGTGCTTAACCGTCATTACATGCCGTATCTTAGTGAGGCAGTGACCGGCGTTGGACGCAATGCCAAGCTGAGTGTGTCGCGTAAATTTTAAACGGCGGGCCGGAGACGCGGGCCTGAGAAAATGCCGATGGCGGCGTTGCAGCTTCCTCGCCGTACATGCGTACTGTCTTCGTCGCTGCGCCTTGCCCTCGGCATTTTTCAGGCCCGCTTGGCCCGAGCGCCTTTGATGGGGGCTTGGGCCGTTTTCATAGGGCTGGGGTATGCCGCTTCTGCTTCTGCTTCTGCTGGTTTTATGCTGCTTCTTCTCAGCGCAAAATAATCGCCTTCACCGTCTCCCACGCCGTACTCCCCGAACTGGTCGCGCGCACCTGGTTGCGGCCGGCTTCTTTTGCCACATACAAGGCGCGGTCGGCGGCGACGAACAGGGCTTCGCGGTTGTCGAGCTGGTGGGGGCGGATGGTGGCGACGCCGATGCTGACGGTGATCCAGGCGGAAGTCGTTGAGCGGGGGTGCGGCAGGTGCAGCGCTTCGATGGTGGCGCGGATGGTTTCGGCGAGCAGCATTGCGCTGTCGGCTTCGGTTTCCGAAAAAAGCATCACGAATTCCTCGCCGCCGTAGCGGGCCGCCAGGTCGCCCGGGCGGCAGGCGTGGGAGTCGATCGTTTGCGCCACTTGCTGCAGGCAAGTGTCGCCTGCGGGGTGGCCAAGGCTGTCGTTGTAGAGCTTGAAATGGTCGACGTCGAGCACTACCAGCGACAGCACGCCGCCGTTGCGCACGCTGCGCTGCCATTCTTTTTCCAGGAAGCTGTCGAAATGGCGGCGGTTGGCGATTTTCGTCAGCGGGTCCAGGTAGGCGGCGCGCTGCAGCGCGTCTTCCGACTGCTTGTGGTGGGTGATGTCGTGCAGCAGGCCGATGTAGAGCGGCTGGCGCAAATACATCGGGGTCAGGGTCAGGTCCATGCTCAGCGCATGGCCGGTGCGGTGGCGGATCGCCACTTCGCGCGTGCCGTGATTGTGCGCGGTGTCCGGGTTGGCCGCATGCATGGCGAAATAATCGAGGTATTCCTGCGTCACCATGGGGCTGAGCAGTTCGGCGATCGAGAGGCCCGCCAGCTCGTTTTCGCGGTAGCCCAGGTAGTGGTCGCAGGCCGGATTGGTGTACTGGATGCGGCCGTCCGCCTCGATGATCAGCAGGCCTTCGGCCATGTGGTTGACGATGGTGCGCAGGCGCTCGGCCTGTTCTTCCTGGGTTTCGCTGTTGCTGCGGATTTGCAGCTGGGCGCGCACGCGGGCGCACACTTCGGCCATGCGCAGCGGCTTGGCGATGTAGTCGACGGCGCCGATGTCGAAGCCGGCCACCACGTCGTCGGTGTCGCTCCGGGCGCTCATGAAGATGACCGGGATGCGTTGCGTGAGGGGATTTTGCTTGAGTTGCTGGCAGGTTTCGAAGCCATCCATGTCGGGCATCACCACGTCGAGCAAGATCAGGTCGGGCTGGGCGCGCTGTGCAATAGCGAGCGCTCGCTCGCCAGACAGGGCGGCATACACCTGGTAGCCCTGCTCGCTCATCAGTTTGCGCAGCAGCTCCAGGTTGGCTGGCGCATCATCGACGATCAATATCGCGGCTACGCGCCGTTGGGAAGATCCCGTGCTGCCTGGACTCATTGCTGCCGGCCTCTATCTGATATATAGAACAGGCCAGCAATGCAGCAATAATCTGACCTATATTAAAGTGATAATCTGATACAGATAATACCGCCTTGGCAATTTGTTTGGTGAAATATTTAAGCTTTGTGTTGTGGAAAGCATTGCAATAATAATATTACCGCCGCGCAGGCAGCGCGGCGGGAGTGTGGCGAAGTGGCTTACAGCTTGGCGGCGATCAGCTTGCCCAGGATGGCGATGCCTTCGCGGATACGCTCGGGCGGCACCGTCACGAACGACAGGCGCAGGGTGTTGGTTTCGGGCGTGTTGGCGTAAAACGGCGCGCCGGGCACGAAGGCGACCTTGTTGGCGATCGCTTCGTCGAGCAGGGCCATCGCATCGATGTGCTTCGGCAAGGTGACCCAGATGAACATGCCGCCTTCGGGCCGGGTCCACGTCACGCCGGCCGGGAAATGCTCTTGCAGCGCATGCAGCATGGCCTGGCACTGGTCGCCGTACAGGGTGCGGATCTGCGGGATATGCCGCGCCAGGAAGCCGTCCTTGATCACTTCATGCACCACCATCTGCGTCAGCTGCGAGGTGTGCAGGTCGGCCGCCTGCTTGGCCAGCTCCAGGCGGCGCACCAGCGGCGGCGGCGCCACCACATAGCCCAGGCGGATGCCGGGCGTGAGCACCTTCGAGAATGAACCCATGTAGATCACGCCGTCCGGATTCATGTTCAGCATTTTCGGATACGGCTCGCCGCTGTAGCTGAGCGCCCCGTACGGGTCGTCCTCGATCAGCGGCAGGCCGTGGCGGGCACAGGTTTCCACCAGTTCCAGGCGGCGCGCCACGGACAGGCTGCGCCCGGTCGGGTTCTGGAAATTCGGCAGCGCATACAACAGGCGCGCGCCGTCGGCGACCGGATCGACCGACGAAGGCACCAGGCCTTCGTCATCGGTGTCGACCGACATGAATTGCGGGCGGTACACGGAAAACGCCTGCAGCGCGCCCAGGTAACTCGGGGTTTCGACCAGCACGCGGCTGCCTTCGTCGATCAGCACCTTGCCCAGCAAATCCAGCGCCTGCTGCGAGCCGGACGTCATGAGCACCTGTTCCGGCGCGATGCTGCTGCCGCTGGTGGACAGGGAATCGGCGATCCACTGGCGCAGCGGCAGGTAGCCGTCGGTGGGGCCGTATTGCAGCGCCACCTTGCCGTTATTCGACAGCACCTTGTCGAAGGCCACTTTCATTTCCTCGACCGGGAAGGTGGCGGGCGACGGCAGGCCGCCGGCAAAGGAAATGATCTCGGGGCGCTGCGTGATTTTCAGGATTTCGCGGATGAAGGAGCTTTGCAGCTGTTCCGCGCGTTCGGCAAAGCGCCACTGGATCTGATTCGGGTTCTCAATTTTCATGCGTGTCTCACAGAAGATGCCGAGCTGCGCCGGCTGGTTGTATGGTCCGCTTGTGGCGGCCTTTTACGGGCGCCACCGGATAGGCACCGCCCAAACTGCTGCGGTATTGTACGACGGACTTGCGGGCAAGCACACTGTGGCGGCGCGGGCCGCTTATTTCAGCTTGCGCCCGGCCGCCACCACGGCGATCACGGCGCCGGCAAACAGCAGGCTGTCGATCGCCAACGGTTCACCGAGCAGCACGGCCGCGCCGAGCAAGGTCAGAAAGGGCTGCAGCAGCTGCGTCTGGCCGACCCGCGCCACGCCGCCCAGCGCCATGCCGCGGTACCAGAAGAAAAAGCCGATAAACATGGAAAACACCGAGATATACGCAAAGCCCAGCCAGGCCTGCGCGCCGGCCTGGGCCAGCATGGCCCGCTGCGGCCAGCCCTGCCACAACACCAGCGGCAGCACGAACGGGGTGGCCAGCACCAGCGCCCAGCAGATCACCTGCTGGCCCGGCATGGCCTGCGCCAGGCGGCCGCCTTCCGCATAGCCAAGCGCGCCCAGCAGCACGGCGGCGAACATCAGCCAGTCGGCCAGATGAAAACTGCCGCCGCCCTGGCGCAGCGCGAACGCCACCACCAGCGCGGTGCCGGTCAGCGCCATCAGCCAGAACGCGGGCGACGGGCGCTCCTTGCCGCGCAGCACGGCAAACACCGCCGTGGCCAGCGGCAAGATGCCGACCAGCACCGCGCCGTGCGAGGCCGGCAGGCTGCGCATGGCGACCGAGGTCAACCAGGGAAAGCCCACCACGCAGCCGGCCGCCACCAGCGCCAGCGGCAGCCATTGTTCACGCCGGGGCAGGGCTGCGCGGCAATGCCACAGCCACAGCGCCGCCAGGCAGGCGGCCACCAGCGCACGGCCCAGCGCCACAAACACGGCCGGCAGTTCCGCCACGGCCAGGCGGGTCATCGGCAGGGTCAGGCTGAACAGCGCGACGGCGATCAAGCCCAGCAGCAGGCCTTTGCGGTCGTCGCCCAAGCGGGGCAGGGTGGTGGCGAGCGTGGCGGCGGGCGGCATGGTTTTTCCTGTGCAGTAATGTAAGTCAGTGCTATCCTAGACTTCATGGCAGTACAGTACAAATACACTTTTCCGCATAATTTCCCATACTGTGATGGTCACATGAGCAATACACCTGACGCTTTTCTCAATTTGCTCACGCGCGGCTCGGGTGAAACCCTGATCGACCAGATCGTGCGCTCGCTGGCCGCGCGCATCGACGACAAGCTGCTGCGCGGCGGCGCGCGCATGCCGTCGATACGCCAGTGCGCGGCCAGTCTTGGCGTGTCCTGCGCCACCATCGTCGCCAGCTACGACAAGCTGGTGGCGCGCGATTACCTGGAGTCGCGCCGCGGCGCCGGCTTTTATGTGCGCGAGCGCGCGGCGCTGCATCTGCCGGTGGCGCCCCCGTCGCAGAGCGCGGCCCAGCCGATGGATGTGGTCTGGCTGATCCGCAATATGTTTCGCCAGGCGCCGTTTCATCCCGCGCCCGGCTCGGGCATGCTGCCGCCCGAATGGCTCGACGGCGAACTGGTGGCGCGCGCGCTGCGCGACGTCAGCCGCCAGCCGGGCGCGGCCATGATCAGCTACGGCCTGCCGCAGGGCTTTTTGCCGCTGCGCCAGCAGCTGCAGCTCAAGCTGGCCGGCCTGGAAATCGCCTGCCCGCCCGAGCAGATCGTCACCACCGTGGGCGTGATGCAGGCGCTGGACCTGGTGGCGCGCGAATTCGCCCGTCCCGGCGATACCATCTTTGTCGACGACCCCGCCTACTGGCTGATGTTCGGCGCCTTTGCCGCCATGGGCGTGCAGGTGATCGGCATTCCGCGCCTGAAAGACGGCCCCGATATCGCCGTGCTCGAGCAACTGGCGGCGCTGCACCGGCCCAAGCTGTATGTGATCAATTCGGTGCTGCACAACCCCAGCTCCACCTCCTTGTCCGCCGCCAAGGCGTTCCAGGTGCTGCGCCTGGCCGAGCTGCACGACTTCCTGGTGGTCGAGGACGATATCTATTGCGACATGCACCCCGGCACGGCCAGCACGGTGCAGCCGGCCACGCGGCTGGCCGCGCTGGATCAGCTGCGCCGCGTGATCTACCTCGGCGGTTTTTCGAAAAGCCTGGCGGCCAACCTGCGCGTGGGCTTTATCGCCACCTCAAAAGAGCGGGCGCAGCGCCTGGCCGACCGCAAGATGCTGGCCACGCTCACCACCAGCGATATCGGCGAGCGCGTGGTCTACAAGATCCTGTCGCAGGGCCTGTACCGCAAGCACGCCGAACGCCTGCGCGCCCGGCTCGACAAGGTACGCGACAGCACGTACCGCCGCATGGAGCGGGCCGGCCTGCGCTTCGAACCGGCGCAAGCGGGCATGTTCGTCTGGGCCGATACGGGCCGCGACACCAATGTGCTGGCCGAACAGGCGCTGGCCGAAGGCCTGGTATTGGGCCCCGGCAGCCTGTTTTCGCCACGCCAGCTGCCGTCGACTTATATGCGGCTGAACCTGGCGACGGTGCAGGAAGAGCCGGTGTGGGAATTTTTCGATCGCATGCTGGGCGCCGGGGCCTAGCAGCTTCGTGTCGGCCAGCGTTTCGATGGGCAACCTGGGTTTTTCTACCGTTGGCATCTCGGATGCGAGCTTTACCTTCGAACAGCTGCTGGAAATGAATAAATATGTAATGTCGTTCAGTTAAGCTGTCCGACGCATGTCAATGCATAAGGTGTACAAGCATAAAATGGCGGGCCGGAGACGCGAGCCTGAGAAAATGCCGATGGCCGCGTTGCAGCTCCTCGCCGTACATGCGTACTGTCTTCGTCGCTGCGCCTTGCCCTCGACATTTTTCAGGCTCGCTTGGCCCGGGGTTCCTGTGCGGGCGACTGAGGTTTTAATCCGTTTTGCAGGTTTACTGGGGAGCCTATGGACACTAACCGAACGGCATCAAGGTCGCCTGTGTATTTGGCCAGATTCCGGCATTAACGCCGATCCAGGTGAATCAGGCATGCCGGTCAGAGCTGTTTCAAATTCAGGTCCTGGCACCTGGGCGGCGAGAAAATTTGCATGTTGGCATCTTGAAATCGCTGCCGTCATCACCAATTAGCTGACACTCGTCCCATTCACAAGACTATGAGGTAAACATGGCTGTCTCCGAAAAGCAAACACTGGGTTTCCAGACCGAAGTCAAGCAGATGCTGCATCTGATGATCCATTCGCTGTACTCGAACAAGGAAATCTTCCTGCGCGAACTGATCTCGAACGCCTCCGACGCGGCCGACAAGCTGCGCTTCGAAGCGATCGACAATGACGCGCTGTACGGCAATGATCACGAACTGAAAATCAAGGTCAGCTTCGACAAGGAAGCGCGCACCATCACCATTTCCGACAACGGCATCGGCATGACCCGTGACGAGGCGATCTCGCACCTGGGCACCATCGCCAAGTCGGGCACCAAGGAATTCTTCGGCAAACTGTCGGGCGACCAGCAGCAGGATGCGGCCCTGATCGGCCAGTTCGGCGTGGGCTTCTA